>ERZ791753.1261-NODE-1261-length-16977-cov-2.747607_pt1 | contig 16977 bp, 13 predicted proteins | sample MGYA00509951_ERZ791753 | MGnify/ENA primary metagenome ERZ791753 (study PRJEB30046, sample SAMN00792026) | human gut metagenome | study: EMG produced TPA metagenomics assembly of the A metagenome-wide association study of gut microbiota in type 2... | reverse complement strand
AAATGACTGCCCTGTCACCATTTGCCGTAATAGGAACACTATATGATACGGCATTTCCTTTATTAAATAATGTGGTTTTAAAATAGGCTTCTTCTGTCAGTCTTCCCACAGGCTTGACAAGTTCTAAATTTAAAGAGAACAGTGAGTTCTTCATGCAGGCTACTACCAAACATACACTCGAAAAAGCGCATCCACACGGAAGGTAATAATGTTTTTCATGGCATTTGTTCTTTATTCAAAACCTTCTTTACACACTCTCTTATGGCAGGAGACTGCTCATGACAACTCTTTTGTATGACATCACACAACATTTCTTATCAAACCCTGTTATCTTTCCATCGGTTTCTTTTTTTAAAATTATATCATTCTGTTCACTATTCTCTACCACCAAACCTGTTTCCCGTTCCGATAAGTGAAAGGGCGTTCCTCTTTTCCATCGGTTTGATCCCGTAGAATCATCAAACTGTTGTTTGGAAGCTGATAAATCAACGAGTCACAGGTGGCTTTTCGGATACCTGTCGAAATCCAGCCGTTTTTGTAGTAGCAAAGTTCGTACTCGTGGCCGGGTTCTACAAAATTGGCATCGTTTTTAGGCAAGAAACGTATTTTTTCTATTATAGGGGCTTTCGGACCTAAATCCAAACCAAACCAATAATCCGGCCCTTGAGAGGTGACAAAGGTTTGATATTGTCCGTCCGTACCACGGGAAAGTATCTCCGCATCGGGATGCGACCCAATGGGTCTGCCCTCCAATCTTTCTTCCCCGTACACTTCAAACTCTGCCAGAGCGGTAGCCCACCGATTGGTACTTCGGTAACGGATATAGCGGTAAACTTTCCGGGGAGCCACAGAATGGAGAACAAAACGAGAGGGTGTACGGTCGACCGTCAGCAACACCTCCGTTTGTCTGAAGTCCGGCCACATGGAAGCTTCCACCACGCAACCTTTCATCTTGCACCAAGTTTCCACCAAATGCACGTACAGGGGATATTTCCTATACACCGTTACGGGGGCCGTCCAGTTCGTGTCGGGGTTTAAATACTGAAGCCTTCCGTCGTCATGAAAGATAACAGGTACCGACATCTCTTTTTCCTTACCTGTGAAGGTAAGAAGATACAATTGATTGGTTCCGACAGCCGGAAACGAAACCTTATGTTGAGTCACCGCCGCCACGTCTATGACGTACCAGTCTTTTCCGGTCATAAAAACGGAGAGGCGGCAATTCCCACTCCTTATCGGAGCATGTTCGATAATCATGTTTTTATCAATACCGTAAAACCGGGATACGGTATCGACATGGTTGTTCTCTCCCGTTTTTCTTTCATAACTGTATCGATATATGCGGGAAACTTTTTTGATGGAATCCAACAGGAAAGGGTAGTCGTCCTCCGGCCGAAAATCGGTTTGGAAGACCGATCCGTCGACAATATTCCGATACTTGGGTAAAGAGTCCCCTTTATGAAGCGAGAATGTGGAATCCGAATGGGTAACCAGTGCTACCCATGAATGCCCTACCGTACTGTAATTTGACCAGAAAGGAACAAAATCGTAGCAAGCGGGAATCCCTAAAGCGCGGAGCACATAAATGGTCAACATACATCGCAAGGAACAATTTCCCGGACGAATTTTATCTATGCTCATCGCATCCGGCTGTATCGGATAGGCTGGTTGGGTATTCCGAAACTGATGGGTGATGTGTTGAACAATAATGGTGTACGCCTTCTTTATATCCGTTTCGTTCTGAATGAGAGACTTATACCTTGCGGACAAAGAGTCTCTCCATCCGATTTTTGACAAACGTTCCTGATGAATACGGTAGGGAAGAATGTATTGACAGTATATTTCAAAAGAGATTTGTGCATGCCATGGAGATTCTTTCCACGCCTTATAGGACGCATCAATGTTGTCTATCAGGTAATCGGCAGACAAGGTTTCTAAGTCATTTGTCTTTCTTGCACGTGGAGAGTCGTGAAACGACGTTTTTACTTGCTCCCACAGATGATAAATCTGTTCCTTGGGAAGAGAAGTGCCGTACTGTGATAACGAATCAGCATAGGCATCAATCAAATCGTCATTCAAGGACGCATGGTTCAGCATGTGGGCGATTAAGAATTCAGCAGCCTCCAGCTTTTCCTGATTCGAATCTGATTGAGTATAATAGCCCAATACTTGTTCCATAGAATGCCGATTAATTCCGGCTCGGTTCAAAGAATCCTGCAACATTCTTTCTTGCTGATGGCTACAAGCTAACAGAAGGAACAAAAAAAGACACCAACCTATTTTTTTCATTTTACTCGTTTTTATATGTTATGGAATCGGTAAAATATTTGTAGAGCTTGATATTATATTATTTCGAAGGGGTGAGTTCGAAATAAGAATTTTTACTTAACATTCCTTCAGGTTTCACTAAACGAAGTGTTATGGTAAACTCCTCTTGAGTACTCATGGCCTGAGTGATACCGCCAAGGAGCAAACATCAGATGATTAAATGTTTTACTCTTTTCATAATTTAAAAGAATTGTTTCCACATATCGGAATATATAAAATTTTTAACTAACACATTATTGGCGCTACTTTTTGAAGTAGCTCCAATAATGTGTTAGCTTTTCAATTCAACCAATAAGTAACTCCTTATGTCAAGTTATAAAGCGTATAGTTTCATTGTGGCAAAGAGGCTCCTTCTTCATTCAAATCCAGCCAGTTAGAATATAGAGTTCCTGTTACATTCTTATTGGCATTCAAATCTATGAAAAGAATATTTTTGAGTTTCACACGTACCCTTTTAAAGTTCTTCCTAATTTCCTTTTTGATAGGTAACACTCCAAAATCCTCATATAATAGATAAGGTAAATGTACTCCATAAGTTTTCGATAAAGGTTGAAGTTTTAATATGCTGTTTTGCCCAAACGAGAAAAATGGATTGATACAACCTTCTATTACTGTTCCATCGTTTTTCTCCAGTTCGGGAACCAATATACAATGATAAATGACTGCCCTGTCACCATTTGCCGTAATAGGAACACTATATGATACGGCATTCCCTTTATTAAATAAAGTAGTTTTAAAATAGGCCTCTTCAGTCAGTCTCCCCGCAGGCTTGACAAGTTCTAAATTTAAAGAGAACAAATTCTCAATTCTCTGTGTCTCTTGCGCTTTGATACTATAACTTGCAAGCACTAATATTGCAAGTATGGATAACATTTGCTTCATAATTATCTTTCTTTTATTTGTTTTAATAAATCCTTATAATGTTCCAATTTTTGTTCTGTTTCTTTTCTATAATCATCAGACATTAAATTTCCATATTCTTCAAGCTGAAGACTATAAGCATGTACGTCACCCGCTATTTTATTTATATTCGCTTGAATAGGTATCTTGAATTCTTGATTATATGAACGATAGAAGTAATCATAACCATACATTTGTTTTAACTCTTCCCAAGCTTTTTCTTGTTGAGGATTTCTTGAGGATAGTGGTATGCCCTTTTCAAGAGCCGCCTTTTCGATATCTTTATTTAGATTATTCATTTCATATTGCGTAAAATACACCTCATAGGGTTGATTTATTATAAATCCATCATTATCCTTTACTATTTTGTACTCTTCTTTATTCTTATCGTCATGATGAATAAACTCATGAAATATCGTAGATTCCATATCTCTACGTGTCAATCCTCTATCAAAAGTTAATCTAAAGACTGTTATTATAGAGCCAGTTGCATTATAGTTCATATAAGCCTTTTTACCAACTTGGGCATTAATAATAATCCGGACATGGCTATAGTTAATATTTCTGCTTTCTAATTTATCTTTTAAGAGGATAGATATAATCTTGTCCAAGAAATTCTCCGGTGTCAGAGGCGTGTTGTCAAAAGAAGGAGGGTTGCCTCCTCCACCTTGGTCCGTATCCTCATACTCCCCCTCGTCCGTATCCGTTCCATCGCCTCCCTCCGGCTCACAGTCACAAGGATATGAATGACAGTTCGGACAACACTGGCAGATGACGAAACCGCATGTGGGGCAATAAATGTCCCAATCCGGATCTGGCTCAGGCTCAGGGCTAGGGTCTACCATCCAGCAGGTGCAGTTGTCTACAGGTTGTCCGCAGAAAGAGCAGGTCAGCTCGTAACACGTACACATATCCTCTGGCCGCCCACACCCAGCGCAGTAATCCACCTCATTTTCTCCATCGGAATAGGAGGAGGCTCGTGTGTCCTTGCGGCTATGAAAGCCGAAACTCAGATGTGCACCGGATACGGTATGTCCATGCGGACTGACTTCACCGGCCGTACCCCGTCTGAGTGCGAACCGATAGACCGCCCGACCACTTTCGTATTTCAGGCCAAACACTAGTTCCCCATTCAAGTGAGAGTTCAACACCAGACCGCTGTAGTTCGTTCCACGCAAGTCCCATCCCAAATCTTCCACTTTCGGATTCCCCCTGTTGCGCAAATACTTGGGCTCGGGAATGTAAGTGATGAGGCGGCTGACACCTCTCTTGCCGAGCTTCCGAACCATCAACTTGAAAGTCACAGGCGTGGCTCTTCTTTTCACCGTCGCACCGGAACGGGCATACACATGGCCGCTCATGGGATGGGAAGGAGCGACGGGAAACATCCAGATGCGGTTCTCCTTGTTATTGAACACCTGGTAGTGTTTCCAGTCTATCGTGAAATCCATCGCATCATAATCGATGTCTGTAGCTGAGCGTGAGGACTTGCCTTCCTTCAAACGGCAGTCAGGCAAAGAGACATGCTTCTCCTCAAACTGTCGACGAAGATACTCTGTAGCTGTTGGTTTGTTATTTGTGGTGGGAGGAGACAAGGAGTCATCCATACAAGCCACCACGATACACAATCCCAAAAGTATGCATATACTTGGAATCAACCAATGTTTTTTCATGATATTTCCATTTTCTTTTTTCTTAATTGTTCTTCATTCTCATGTTGTCGTGGGCTGCTGTTTCTAACAACTCTTTCTGTTTTTACTATGATGAACTTCCCACTTTTGTGTCATGTTTCCATCGGTTTTTCTTTTTAAGGTGATATAATCCGTTATAACTCTCTACTATCCCAATCACTTCTTCCGATAAAACGCTTAAAAACGTTTCTCTAAATATCTCTTCGCATACAGCTTAATACGTTCTACCGTTTCATTCCGCACCGGAGATTTGATATGTAATATTTGCCAAGCTGCTTCTGCCGCCTTTTCCCGCTCTCCGGTTTGCTCATACCATAGAAGCAAGCAATAAGGGGGTTCCACCAGACAAGGCAACAACCGGGAGGCTTCCTTGTAGCACGCTTCAGCCAGCTCGCTTCTACCGGTCTGACGGTAACACTCTCCCAAATCCATATACTTATCAGTTGACGGATAAAGCTGAATTGCCTGTAAAAGGACAGGGATGCACCGTTCGTAATCTTCCATCAAAAATAGGGATTTGGCATAACGGTAAACGAAATCCCGCACATGAATGAGGTGTAGATAACAAGCTTCCGTCTTCTTCAAGGCTTCTTCTTTTCCAGCATAGAAATAATCATCCAACGCATTTTCCGCTTCACAGCGTGGAATAAAGGCGTGAGTTGTTCCGACAAAAAGCAATCCCCACAATCCCCATCCTAACCTATGCAGACAAGATGCATGTCTGAATGAAACAGGAGAAAATGACGCCAGACTGCCAACCACCACACATAATAAAGCAGACAATAAAAACACATTACAAGGATAAGAAAAGCAAGAAAATACCAGCCATCCTACAAGCACCGGAAACAAAAACGGCCACTTTTTCTTCCCCGCACAGCTAAACCATAATGCTCCGATTAGAACACTTACATAAATGAATCCTATACATCCCGTTTCGCAAACGATGCGTAAAGGTTCATTGAATGCAAAACGATTGTTGGAAGTGAAGCTAGAACAGTCTTCTTCCGGATGCATCGCCATATAACGGGCTTGGCAAGGCATATAGCGTTCGGCAAAAGTATTCCAACCGCTACCGAGAATGGGATACTCCTGTATCATTTCTATACAGACGTTCCATATCATGATTCGTCCCCGTGCAGAGGCCGGTTTGTAGAGATATAGCGATCCCGCTAAAAACAAGGCCGTTATGAGAACAAAAACTCCTGCTTCCCATCCTTTTTTCCAATGCGCGCGATGAAGCGACAAAGCGGATACAGCTAATAGAGTGCTTAGCCAGGCCGCACGGGAATCGGACAGTAAAAGCGACAAAGATTGAAGTGACATCATTCCCCACCAAATATATTTTCGTACTCCTTTCGGACGATAATACAGAATATATACCCAGGAAGCTATCACGCAACAAGCCACCAGGCCTCCTAACGTAGCAGGATTCCGAAACATGCCGGTTACAATGAATAATGAATTTTCCGGCGCAATCCATTGCAGCCATTGCAACAATGCTATGATTGACTGTATAGAACCGAATACACTTAAAAGAACAAGCAAGCGTTTTTGATAATGGGGACGAAAAGATAATATACGTGCAGCCAAATATAGATGAATGTACACGACAAATTCCGAAAGAATACCATATTTCCATGCGGCAAAAAGTCCACATGCGAAGAGTAACGAAACGGCTATGTCAAACCATGACAACGAGAGTCTGCCTTTTAACAGAATGGGAATCCAAAGCAACAGTCCCAATGTGCTACACATATATATCGCCCTATACACAGGAATAATGTTCAGCCATTCATTAACCGGTAACATCAAAAATATGATGCCTATATAAATGAATACCAAAAGCTCTTTATGGGCTGTTTTCATAGCTTCTTTGGTTTTATAGCCTTTGTTTTAACGCACTGTAGCTTTAGCGTTTCTTATGTATTTCTCCCCCTATGTAGCAAGCTCAACAGAACAGCAAACCGACATACCGTGGCTTTAACTTATTTTTCGCTTCTCCTTATGCTTATCATAGTATATGTTATCAAAAATCTTCAACTCGTATTGTTTCAAGAATTTTGTACAAATATATAATAAATACTTAAAAAACAAATAGTCGAACGGATAATTATTGCTTTCGTGCATTCATGGGCATGCATGTTCATCATAAAGAATACATAGATTACGCACGGCATATCTCCCCCGTCCCCACATCCAGACCTCACACTTCCCCCCCACATCCGATTCGGAATATTCGTTACCGGTTCGAAAGCATGTAAACAGGAACGTGCGCCCGGCACAAATGTTTCTTATATTAGGATACTATTTACTCCTAATATAAAAAACATTTCAGCTCGGAATATGTGAATCAATTTGTATCACAATATAGGATATTACTTTTATTTGCCCGTAAAGGTGTCGAGGTTGTAACGTTCAACATATTCGTCGAAAGCAGGTGCATCTCCTTCAAACAAGGCATCACACCTGCATTGGGAATCAGTGCACAAAAAAAGCGCGTGCGGCGACCTCATAGTCTCCCACGCGCGTTTTGTCAACGGCCTAAAGCGTCTCAGCGCTTAGGCCTTAATGTATTCAACTATCCAAGCACCTACCTCAGAAGTTGAATACGCTCTCTCTCCCTCTACTTGTATATCGCCAGTACGCACATTGGTATCCAACGAAGCATCTACTGCCTGACGGATTAATGCGCCTTCTTCTTTACAATTGAAATATTCGAAAAGCATAGCTACGGAAAGAATCTGTGCCAAAGGGTTGGCAATGTTCAATCCTTTTGCCTGCGGCCATGAACCGTGGATGGGTTCGAATACCGGAGTGCTCTCTCCTGTGGAAGCCGAAGGAAGCAGTCCCATAGAGCCGCTGATGCAAGAGCCTTCGTCCGTCAGGATATCGCCAAACGTATTTTCCGTTACCATGACATCGAAGAAACGGGGGTCTTGAATCATACGCATAGCTGCATTGTCCACAAACATGTAATCGGTAGTGACTTCCGGATAAGAGGGAGCCATCTCCTGTGCTATCTGACGCCATAAACGGCTGGAAGCAAGTACATTCGCCTTGTCTACTACGGTCAGATGTTTGTTGCGTTTCATAGCATACTCAAAACCTACCTTCAATATCCGTTCAATCTCCGGACGGGTATACATATTGGTATCGTAGGCTTTATCGTTGTCCTGATACTTCTCTCCGAAATACATACCACCCGTCAACTCACGGATACATAAGAAGTCGGCGCCGTCTACCAAGTCGGCACGGAGCGGAGATTTATGCAACAGGCATTTAAAAGTTTGTACCGGACGGATGTTCGCAAACAGTCCCAGCTTTTTACGCATCGCTAACAATCCCTGCTCAGGACGTACTTTCGCCGTAGGGTCGTTATCGAACTTCGGGTCGCCTACTGCTGAGAACAGCACTGCGTCTGCATTCTTACAAATCTCGAAGGTCGCTTCCGGAAACGGGTCACCCACTTTATCAATGGCGTCCGCACCGCACAGGGCATACTCATAGTTTACCGTATGACCAAACTTTTCACAGATGGCACTCATTACCTCCACACCTTGTACGGAGATTTCCGGCCCGATACCATCACCGGGCAACACTGCAATTTTAAAATCCATTTTCTTTATTTCTTTCATTTAATGATTTCATACTCTTTCTCTATGATGTTGAGCATCTTGATAGTGGCCTTAATAGCCGCCTCCGTCTGGTCGGCATCCAAGCCACGTGTACGGAATTCCCGTTCCTCGAAGCTCCACGTAATAACGGTCTGCACAAACGCATCCGTACGTCCGCCGGGAGGAATGGTGACTGCATAGTTGGCCAACATCGGGAACTTGCGTCCCAGCGTCACCTTATACACTTTACGCAAAGCCCGTACAAACGCATCGTACTGACCATCGCCGCTGGAGTTCTCTTCATACTCTTTGCCGTTGATTTCTATTTTGATGGTTGCTATGGGTTTCAGCCCCTTCGACAGCGTTATAAAATAGCTCTTCAGCACCACCTTATCGCTCGGTGCATTGTGTTTCAGCACGTCCGACACAATGTAAGGCAAATCTTCCTGAGTCACCAACTCCTTTTTATCGCCCAGTTCGATGATGCGTTCCGTCACCCTCTTCATGGATTCCTCATCCAATTCAAGGCCCAGGTCTTCCAGGTTCTTACGGATATTCGCCTTACCGCTGGTTTTGCCTAAGGCATACTCCCGTTTCCGGCCAAACCGCTCGGGAAGCAAATCGTTGCAATATAGGTTATTTTTATTATCGCCATCGGCATGCACGCCAGCTACTTGGGTAAACACATACTCGCCGACAATGGGTTTGTTGGCAGGAATCATGATACCCGAATACGATTCGACCATCCGGCTGACATCATTCAGCTTCTCTTCATTGATATTGGTTTCAGCATTGAAATGGTCTTTCAGAATGGCTTGCACACTGGACAAAGGAGCATTTCCCGCCCGTTCGCCCAATCCGTTGATAGTGGTATGCAAACCTTTTGCACCGCTCAGCACGGCTGCCAACACGTTGCTTACCGCCAAATCATAATCATTGTGTGCATGGAAGTCGAAATGTTTGTCGGGGTAGCGTTTCTGCATCTTACGGAAAAACTCTATCACCTGTAACGGATTCAAGATACCCAAGGTATCGGGCAACATGTATCGCTTGATGCTTGTATCCTGCAATCCATCCATCAACTGGAACACATAATCCGGAGAGTCCTTCATTCCGCTGCTCCAGTCTTCCAGATAGATATTCACGGAAATACCCATTTCATCGGCCAAAGTTACCACTTCCCGGATGTCCCGGATATGCTCTTCAGGCGTTTTCTTCAATTGCTGGGTACAATGCTTCAACGAACCTTTTGTCAACAGGTTTATTACACAGCCGCCTGCACGCTGAATCCACTCCAGGGAGGCACGCCCGTCTACAAAACCAAGCACTTCTACCCTATCCAATAAATAATGTCGTTTGGCCCAATCGCATATCATCCGTACGGCTTCAAACTCGCCGTCGGAAACACGCGCCGAGCCTACTTCCACCCGGTCGACCTTTAAATCCTCCAATAGTAAACGGGCTATCATCAATTTCTCATGCGGCACAAACGAAACTCCGCTGGTTTGTTCGCCATCGCGGAGCGTTGTGTCCATGAGTTCTATCTTGACGCTTTTTCCCATGCTTCTATTTTATCTTTGTTTGTTAGTAAAAAGTCGATATCGTCCAGCCCGTTCATCAGGCAATGTTTCTTATATTCGTTAATCTCAAAGTGTTCGCTCTTACCGGTAGCCTTATTGGTAATGGTCTGGTTGGGAAGGTCTACTTCCACTTCCATCTTCGGATTCTCTTTAATCGAAGCAAACAACTCGGCAAGGAAAGGCTCGCTCACCACTACCGGCAACACAAAGTTATTCAACTCGTTGTTCTTATGGATATCGGCAAAAAAGCTGGAAACCACTACACGGAAACCATATCCGGCAATAGCCCACGCCGCATGTTCACGGCTCGAACCGGAACCGAAGTTCTTTCCGGCTACCAGAATTTGTCCGCTATAAGTGGGGTCGTTCAACACAAAATCTTTATTCAGTGTGCCATCGGCATTGTAACGCCAATCGCGGAACAGGTTATCGCCAAAGAACTTTTCTTCGCGGGTAGTAGCCTTCAGGAAACGTGCGGGAATAATCTGGTCGGTATCCACATTCTCTAACGGAAGGGGTACACAAGTACTGGTTATAATATCGAATTTCTGTTTCATTCTACTTTATTTTTTAGTTGTAAAGGAGCCCTTTTCTGCTCAGGCTTTACTCCGATAGTTCAGGGAGAAAACGCTTCTGCTTGTCCAACGAACCTCTCTCTCAATGGTTCACTTCCTTTTTCAAGGCGATAAAAGTTTATTCTTCTCTTTCGGACTCTTGCTTTCGACCTTCTAACTCTCGTTCTCTAGATTCCAGCCTTTAGCTTCCGGCCTATATTTTCCGCTCTATACGGAAAGAAGAAAGGAAGCAAGCAGTCCCGAATCAGTAACGGATAAAGACTCCTTTTTTATGGATTGATACTATTTTATAAGAATTCTCTCGGGTCGGTAATCACTCCTGTCACCGCAGCGGCAGCAGCAACCAAGGGGCTGGCAAGCATGGTGCGTGCACCCGGACCTTGACGGCCTTCAAAGTTACGGTTACTGGTAGAGACCGAATATTTTCCGGCCGGGATTTTATCATCGTTCATAGCCAGACAAGCCGAACATCCCGGTTGGCGGATTTCAAAACCTGCCTCTTCCAGCACCTTGTCCAATCCCTCTTCCCGAATTTGCGCATCCACCATCCATGAGCCGGGAACCAACCAGGCAATCACGTTTTCTTGCGTCCCTTTACAATGGAAGCAAAAGCGCGGAAATCTTCTATGCGTCCATTGGTACAAGCTCCAAGGAAGACATAATCAACCGGTTTGCCCAATAAAGACTCACCTGGTTGGAAGCCCATATATTCCAACGATTTAGCATAAGATATACGCGTTTGTTCGTTCATATCTTCCATGGTCGGTATACGTTGCGTAAGACCCATGCCCATGCCCGGATTGGTTCCGTAAGTAATCATCGGTTCTATATCCGCCGCGTCAAAGAGCACTTCTTTATCAAATACCGCCTCTTCATCGCTCTTCAGCGTTTTCCAATAAGCCAGCGCTTTGTCCCAGGCCTCCCCTTTCGGAGCATGTTCTCTACCTTTTATATAAGCAAACGTAGTTTCGTCCGGAGCGACCATTCCTCCGCGGGCACCCATTTCGATAGAAAGGTTACACAAAGTAAGACGTCCCTCCATCGTCAGGTTGCGGACAGCCGAACCGGCATACTCCACAAAATAACCCGTAGCGCCACTGGTAGTCATCTTCGACATCATATAAAGAGCCATATCTTTGGCCGTCACCCCTTTCTTCAATTCTCCTTCAATACGGATGCGCATTGTTTTCGGACGAGCCTGAAGAATACACTGCGAAGCCAATACCATCTCTACCTCACTGGTTCCGATACCAAAAGCCACCGCTCCCATCGCACCGTGTGTAGAAGTGTGTGAGTCGCCGCACGATGACAAAAGCATCGACACGATACATAAAATGATTCATACAGGGCAGGATAATACCGTTTCGTTTATCCATCATGCCGAAGTGCTCCAAACCGAAATCGGCCGCATTCTTCGCCAGCGTATCCACCTGTGTACGGGAAACAGGGTCCTCAATAGGTTTGTCCTGGTCGTGAGTAGGCGTATTGTGGTCGGGCATACAATAAATATGGTCCGGCCGGAAACATTTCAACCCTCTGGCACGCATGCCTGAAAAGGCTTGTGGACTAGTTACTTCATGACAATAAAGTCTGTCGATGTAAAGCTGTGTCGGACCGTCTTTCACGTTCTGTATCACGTGCGCGTCCCAAATCTTATCAAATAATGTATTTGCCATTTATCTATGAATAAAAAACAATATTACTAAACTATAAACTAACACTATAAAGAAGGAAGGTAACAACGGGAACTGAGCCATGCACTCCCTAGCAAAACCAGTGAATAACTGTTATTTCACAAACTTGTTGATACAGTCGATGTAAGCTTCTACCGAAGCAGCCACAATATCGGTATTCGCACCGAATCCATAATACACATGGCCATCGTATTCTACCTGCATGTGCACCTTACCCATATCGTCACTGCCCTTACTGATAGCCTGTATCGTGAATTCTTTCAATACCATCTGACGCTTGATTATCTGCTTCAACGCTTTGATAGCCGCATCCACCGGACCGTTACCCGAAGAAGCCGCTTCGAACTTCTCTCCGGCAATGCTCAGCCCCAAACTGGCTACGGAACGCACCCCCACGCCACTGGTTACCTGCAGATAGTCTAACTTGATATGATGGTTCTGGCTGCGGTCTGCACCGGCAAGCAACAACACATCGTCATCGTTCACCTCTTTCTTCTTATCCGCCAATTTCAGGAACTCCTCATATACTTTATCCAGATTCTGCTGGTCGAGCTCTACGCCCAACACCTGCAAACGATGTTTTAAGGCAGCACGTCCGCTACGGGCCGTCAATACAATGGCATTGTCATCAATACCCACATCCTTCGGGTCAATAATTTCGTAAGTCTGCACATTCTTCAACACCCCATCCTGATGGATGCCCGAAGAGTGTGCGAAAGCATTCCTTCCCACAATGGCTTTATTCGGCTGCACCGGCATATTCATCAAGCTGGAAACCATGCGGCTGGTAGGATAAATCTTTTGTGTATTAATGTTTGTCTGGATATCAATATCGCGGTGACATTTAATAATCATGGCCACTTCTTCCAACGACGTGTTTCCGGCGCGTTCTCCAATACCGTTAATGGTCACCTCTACCTGACGGGCACCGTTCAATATACCGCTCATCGTATTGGCCGTTGCCATTCCTAAATCGTTATGACAGTGGGTAGAGAGAATCGCTTTATGCACCCCTTCCACATGTTCCATCAAGTATTTGATTTTCGCTCCATACTCCTCCGGCAAGCAATATCCGGTCGTATCGGGGATATTCACCACCGTTGCGCCGGCTTTAATCACCGCTTCCACCACTCTTGCCAGGTATTCATTATCCGTACGTCCGGCATCTTCCGCATAAAACTCCACGTCTTCTACGTATTTACGGGCATATTTTACAGCCGCCACCGCACGTTCTATAATCTCCTCCCGGTTCGAGTTAAACTTATATTTAATATGTGAATCGGACGTACCGATGCCCGTATGAATCCGTTTATGTTTGGCATAGCGCAACGCATCGGCAGCCACATCGATATCTTTTTCCACCGCACGGGTCAAGGCGCAAATCGTAGGCCATGTTACCGCCTTGGATATTTCAATCACAGAGTTGAAGTCTCCCGGACTTGAAATAGGAAAACCGGCTTCAATCACATCTACTCCAAGTGCCTCCAGTTGCTTAGCCACTTGAATTTTCTCTATGGTGTTCAATTGGCATCCGGGCACTTGTTCACCATCTCTCAGCGTGGTGTCGAAAATAAATAATCTGTCGCTCATGTCTTTTATCTTTTTAAGTTTTATACTCCATGAAAAAAGCCTTTCACACGTGGAAGTGAGAAAGGCTTTACATATCTATGATTCATAAATAATCACGCACGACACTCACTTCCAACCAGCCCCGCTAGTAGAATAATAATATTGTGCAATAGAATATCTATGAATTTCTGAATCATCTCTTTGTTTTTCTTTTGACGTTGCAAAATTAGAGATAATTCTGATACGACAAAAGAAAAATGAAAGTTTTTTATTCACTATAATGATAAATTAGAACTTATGCTTTATCTCCGCTGATGAGTTGTCACTATTTTCCGTACTCTTGCAAGGGCAAGTCCCCCTTCATGGCTCCTAGCGCATTGAAAGCCAAAGAGCCCATTTCGTCTTCACCGGGCATCAAAACAAGGGGTGCCAGATAATCAATTTGTTCGGAAAGCATCTGCACGCAATACTCGCTATGCGCAATGCCTCCGGTCAGGATGATGGCATCTGTTTTCCCGCACAACGCCACATGCATCGCCCCCACTTGCTTGGCCACCGTATAAATCATGGCTTCCAGCACCAAAGCGCAATGTTTGTCCCCGTCTTGCGCTTTCTGTATAATGCCCGGCACATGGTTGGTTCCCAAATGGGCAATCAATCCCCCTTTGCCATTCAGCATTTTCTTTATTTCCTTCAACGTATATTTTCCACTGAAGCACAGTTCGGCAAACTGGCCGGCCGGTATCGTCCCTGCACGCTCGGGAGAGAAAGGTCCTTCTCCGTTTAACGCATTATTCACGTCTATCACTCGTCCGTGCCGGTGAGCGCCTACAGAGATGCCTCCTCCCAAATGAACGACAATCAGATTCAACTCTTCATAAGCACATCCTCTTGATAACGCATACTTGCGCGATACGGCCTTACTGTTTAAAGCGTGAAATATAGAGATGCGTTCAATCTCGGGAATACCCGTCAAGCGCGACTTCTCCTGAAACTCATCTACCACTTCGGGGTCGGCAATAAAAGCCGGACAGCCTATCTCTTTCGACAATTCATCGGCCAACAAAGCCCCTAAGTTACAGGCATGTTCCATACGGGCATACCACAAATCATGTTTCATCTGTTCGTTGATGGAATAAACGCCTCCCGGAGTAGGACGCAACAAACCTCCCCGGGCAATGATAGCGTCAAAAGATAACGGAATCGAAGCATGAGCCAATGCTTGTAAAACACTCTGTTTCCTAAAATCATACTGCTCATTCACACAGGCATACAACGACAACTCTTCGGCCGTATGATGGATATTCTCTACCCACAACGACTTCTCATCCTCGTATAAAGCAATTTTTGTAGAAGTAGAGCCGGGGTTAATTACAAAGATTTTCATAGTTAGGTTTTTCTATATGGTTCATTTTTCGGTTATACAGGCCAAGGCTAAGCTATAATACTTAGAAATACTCGAATCACTTCTTGAGGTAACCACCACCGGACACACCGTACCTTGTAAGATACCGGCCATGTCGGCCCGGGCAAACAAAGAAACAGCTTTATAAAAGGTATTACCGGACTCTATGTTGGGGAAAATCAATACATCGGCATTGCCCACCACAGGCGAAGAAAGTCCTTTAATATCTCCGCTATGCAAATCGCAGGCAGTCTTCACATCCATCGGACCATCCAGCTGCATCTGCCCAAAAACACCATCTACGGCATCCGCTTTCAACTTGACATAATCTAACGTATGGGGAAACTTCTCGTTCACTTTCTCGGAACAATGAATAAGGGCCACCCTCGGTTCTTCCAATCCGCAATGATGACAAACGGATACGGCATAAAGAATCATGGCTCCGAACTGCTCGTAAGTAGGACGAGGGATAACCGCCGAATCAGAGAAAAAGATGAATTTAGGATAAGCAGGTATTTGAGCCAAGGTAATATGTGTCAGCACACGCCCTTTAGGTAACAGTCCTTTTTCCTTATCCAATACAGCTTTTAGCAAATTATCCGTATTGATAATTCCTTTCATCAACACATCAGCCTCCCCGCTGCGTATCAATTCCACCGCTTTCCGGGCAGCCACGTCCATATTATCCGCTTCATACACTTTCACGAAACTGGGATATTCATCACGAATCACCTCAGCCCTATGTACATAGCGCTTGTCTGCAACTAATAAAAATTCAGCAAATCCTTCTTCTAAAGCCCTTTTTACCGCATATTCCGTATGAGGGTCGTGTGGACAAACAACAGCTACACGCTTACGATGATTCAGCGATTTCAGATAGGAAGTCAATTGACGAAAGTTCTGTATCGGATTCATAGTATCATATTTTCAGCAAATATGATAAAAAGTTCCGATATTTCATATAAAAATATCTAAAAATCACCTCATACAAGGTTAAATAATTGACATTATCACACATTTACAAAAGAGAGGGATATAGAGTATTATAAATTGCAAGTTAAGATTTAACATTCGAACAGGCTTATTTTCTTATTTCCTATATCACCTGATATACCACCCAAAGGGTCTTTATTCTTTCTCTAAACATCCAACAGCCAGGAGCGAGAAAGCCTATCAAAAGCAAAGACAAAGAAAATCCACACCTGCCTGAACGCAGAAAATTCACCATAGAGACCCGATACCCCCCAAAATTATCGGGGGAAGCAAGATGCAACAGCATATACGACGCACAGTCTGCACAGGCCCCTGTCAAGAAAGCAAAAGAGGACTCTATTACCCCACACATTCAACGGATGACCCATGAAAAGCCTTATCAAAGAGAGGACAGGAAGGGTATGAAGGGCTCACCCGATAGTCTTCTTCCTTAAGACTGGCTAAGATTTATGCATATCCCCATTAATTTTCAGGTAAACCAAGATTCCCTACACATTCAACGGTTGGAGAATGAGAACCTCACTACAAGAAGATAAGGAGAAGCCTGAAACATCCAACGATTGAAAATTGGGAAACGCGCTATCCGAGGGGGGGGGGGAAAGGGGAAGTCCCAAACGCAGAAAGTCCC
>ERZ791753.1256-NODE-1256-length-17017-cov-2.176394_pt1 | contig 17017 bp, 12 predicted proteins | sample MGYA00509951_ERZ791753 | MGnify/ENA primary metagenome ERZ791753 (study PRJEB30046, sample SAMN00792026) | human gut metagenome | study: EMG produced TPA metagenomics assembly of the A metagenome-wide association study of gut microbiota in type 2... | reverse complement strand
CTCCGAACCAAAGATTGCACAACAAAGGTACTGCAGCATACAAAGAAAATACATCAAATAAAATTCCCTGTGCGCAAATAATTATACCTTGAACTAATGTTGTTTTGTTTTTCATATATTTAACCCCTTTTCATTTAATTTACAATACCAATGAAGGCACTTTGACCGACCTCATTATATATCACATAGTAAGGAAGCGTTTCAGCTTCGCTTGTACCTATAGGACACCACGCTACAACCTGCTTAGGTAAATCGCTTATCTTTATGCCGGGAAAATAAATTTTAAAATCAGATGCATTATCCATCCCATTTGGTTTGGAATAAACATACTTTACACCATTATCGTAATATGTATCTCCCTCGTTGTTTTCAACAACCATTGATGTTAATTTCATAGAGTACATGTATTCGTCAATCTTTTTTGGGGTTGAAAACTTACCATTGAAATTACATATATACGTTGTGCCATTGGGATAATCTTCGCCTCCAATGCCCATATCAGAATCTGAAAACTCTCCTGTAAATGAACCATCCTTATCAATATTCAGCACAGTTCTCCAGTTACCAACACCGGAACTAAAAATAAATTGTGTAGGCATTAACTCAAAAGCAGAAGTTTCGTTTTTTGACAATACACTGCTTTCCGATTTTTCTGAATTAGAATTTTTAGTTTTAGTCTTATTTTCAGATTTTGAATTATCTTTTTTACTGTTTTTAGTTGTAGATTGTGTTGCTGAAGTAGCTTTACTTGTAGTTGTTTCTGTCTTTGAAGTTGCTTTTGAAGAAGTACTTTGTGTACTGCTTGCAACTTCAGATGATGCAGCAATTGTGGTTTCTGAAGTCGAACTTTCAACATTACTATCCGAATTGCAACCAATTAACAATCCCGAAATTGCTAACATTGACACTAACAAAATTATTTTTTTAGACATTCTTTTTTCCCGTTTATAAACATATTAATTTAATTGATTTTGCACCAATTAAACTCCCTGTTGATTACATATCCATCAGCGACCCAACTTACATACGGATCATAATTTCCATCAACTTTTAATTTATCGTATCCGTTGCCGTTAAATTTTGCTATAGAGTTACCTGCTCCAATAAGATATATATCTTCTGTGTTTTTTAAATCATAACCAAGTCCTGATCCTTTATTTTTAAAACCACCTGCACCATCTTTAATTACTGTAATATTTCCTGTGTCCAATTCAAATTTATATAAGTCAAAATCACTTTCATCTTTTTTATTCATCATAAGTGCAAATGAACCGTCACTGCTGATAACTCCCTGTGATAAAGTTAATTTTGATGGTATTTTGGCTGATTTTTTCAAAATACCATTTTTATCAACAGAAGAAATATACCAATCATTGTCAGATTCTGTTTTAAAATAAACTTTATCATCATCGGCAACTCTATATTTGTCAATAATACTACTATTGTTGAGAATGACTTTTGATTTTTCTGTATTAAAATCAAACTCTAATACATCTCCTTCATCATTAACTGTACTTGCAATTTGAAAATACATTTTAGAATTTATACATGTTGAATTAATTATTCCTAACTTCACATTATCAACTACTACAATGTTTTTTCCACTTGAATCGTATTTGTTTAAAGTGTTATTGTCCAAATAATAAACAAAGTTATTATAACAAGTAACAAAAGAGAATTTTCTTTTTGTTACAAACAAATTCTTAAGTACTTTAGAGTCAAGATTATACGAATAAATTACACAATTGTCAGGTGATGTTCCCGTAGATGCAGCACAATATAAAACATGTCCATCAGACATTATACTTTCTATATTGTCATGACCATTTTGACTGAAACTAGCTAATACTGTTGCTTTATCAGTAGGATATTTCTTTAAATAGATAGTGCTTTTGTTAGAATAAATATATTTATCACCTACATATAAAAAAGTATTTGCAACTTTGAAATTATTTTCAATTGTTTCTTCACTTTCACTGCTTGATGACACAACTAATTTACACTTACCCATATGGGTATCCTCTCCACGCCTAATATTTGTTGGGGTTAGATTAAACTTTAATCCTTTATAGCTGTCTTTTGATATTTTAAATACAAAATAACCGTCAACATCATCAATAAGCGATTCAAACTCACCTGATTCATTTGTCATTACTGTGGCAAACGGGGTTTCTGCATTTTCAGAATAAATTTCAACTTTTGCATCTCTTATCGGATTAGAAGTTTCACTGTCTACAACGGTACCCTTTACATATCTGTAGCTACACTTATCCATAAAACGAATATCTGTATCACCCTCCATGTGAGTTGATATTTTCAATGGACTGTTTTCTTCATTTACTATTTCAAAATTCTTTTTTGTCGGAATATTAAAAATTTCTAAAATACCCTTTAATGAATCATCAACATATACACCGGCATTGAAATAAAAATATGATGACATGTCCCCGTGAAACAAATTGTCTTTTTTTCGAGTAAGACCTACAGATAATTTAGCTTTTGCTCCTATGTCAGATTTTGCTCCGATTGTAATCGTTGCACAGGTAAGTTCGACAGCAGGACCAATTCCGACAGTTGCGTTTACTGACGCTTCTGCTTTAATTTCCGGTTTGCTAAAATCTTTAATAAATTCTAACCCTGTTTTATCCAATAATACACCAACTTTATTTTCTACCGAACACTCAAAAGTTATCGAACCATCCGCTTTAACTGTTAAATTCACTATAACATTTACACCAACGGTCGGCAATATTCTTACAGGACATTTAGCAATCTCAACTGTTCCTTCTTTACCTATACCTCCTGAAATTTGTGCTGTACCACTAAACTTCAATTTATCTTTCAAGGCAATATAGAAAACAAAGTTATCTTTAATATGCAGGGGATTAAGCGAAAACAAATTTGTATCTTTTTCTGCATAGATTTTGTATTCTAACTCAGGGGTATCAAGACTTCCGTTCAATTTAATTTTTATTGGATTTGCTACATCACCTATTTTGAATTCCTTATTTACAAATTTAAGTTTATTTGCATCCAACTCTATGGTGTCTTGTATATCTATTGATTCCTTGTTAAAAAATCCGGCTGAAACACTGTTATCACTTTTCTTTGATTTTTTTAAATCAGTCATACCGGATGGAATTTTGCCCTGAATATCTAATTTATCGTAGAGCTCGTACATTTCAGGTTCTGTAACATCAAGTATTACTTTTCCATCTGAAACCTCAGTCTTATTGATTTTGTATGCTACAGTTTCATTTAAATTATTTGGATTTTGTGTTACAAACACATCTCCTTCTTTTAAACTTGAAGTTTTATCATCTAATTTTAATGTGACTGTATTGTTGTTCATAGACTTCACATATGAACCATCAAATGAGATAACACTATCTTCGATTTTTACAGTATTATCATAATTTGTGTCAATTTTTGTCTTATCAAGAGTTTTCTTAATCAATACAACAATATTATTAAGTTCACTTCTTGTTACAGACTTTTCAGACACAAATTTGTTGTCTACAAGGTTAAAGAACCCTCTTTCGACCATCGCTGCCGATGCTTCTGGGTACTTCAATTCTTTAATATCGTCACACACTAAAGTTTCGTTATTTACAAAGCCAAGACAATTATTAAGAGTATATGTAGCAAATTCTCTGGTAACATATCCATCAGGATTATATTCATCAGCATCTGTTAAAAGTATACCATAATAGTATGCAACTACAATTGAATCTTTGTATTTGCTACTCTCAATATCATTATATGGGACTTTTACATTTTGACCTAACTCTGTATTCATAGAAAACTCACGCACAAGCATATCAGCCCATTCAGCTCTGGTAATATTATCTTCTTCTGAATCAAATGAGTTATATGTAATTACACCACTTATTGTGTAATTGTTTTCCGATACATTAATTTCCTTATTTACTGTAAATGATTTTTGTTCCATTTCTGCAGCATTCACCATTGAAACACCGCCCACTGTTACGACACCTGAAATAATACTGAAACACAGTACTATTGAAAGGTATTTTCTGACATTATTTCTGTTTTTTAATACAATAATGACTGCAAAACTTACTATGCAAATTGATACAACCAAAAATACTGCCATATTATTTCCTGTTTTAACGGACTCTTCGCTTTTTACACTGCTATTTTGTGTAGCTAAAACACTGTTTTTACTTACACCATCCGTTGCAGAAGTTACTGCCTGTACATCTGGAATCAAAATCTTTGTTGTTTCTTCTATATTTGATTTTGAAGTAGCGGTTGCTTTTGTGTTATCAGGTTTAGTTGCTGTATTATTTACTTTTATTGCAACAATATCAAGAGTAATACTTTCACCAGATTTCAGGCTTACATAATCAACATCCTGCTTTTTATTATCCTTTACTTCAAAATTTTCTGGTAAAATTGCTTCCAAAGATACATTTTCAACAGTAAAATCATTGGTATTGGTAACTTTAAATGTTAGGTCAATATCTTCGTTTGATTGATAGCCGTCCTTTTTTGTTGTGATAGAAGCAACTAAGCCATCTTGCGAATTATGTGTTTCCTCTACCGCACCAACAGATATGCAAAAGCTAAACAGTAACATTGCAATAACTGAAAAGGCTGTAAAACTTTTTAATAATCTTCTCATTTAATCTCCTCCAAAATGACATAGTATGCAAAAGGCTTGCGTATTTAATAAAATAATTATACAATACTATCAATTGTTTTACTATCCCGAAAAGTTACATCAAGTCGCCTGTTTTTTACATAATTCTACAAAAGTAAATAAATTCTTTCGTTTTTATACAAATTATGATATACTGATTGCATAAGTTTAAGTGAAACTTTCACAATATGGGCTAATTAGGGGGAATTAAATATGAACATATTGGTTTGTGATGATGATTTATCAATTGCAAATAGCATTGCGAAATACATAAAAAATAAGTTTAAACACGAAGTATTTGTTTCTATTAACAGAGAAGAGGCTCTGAATGTAATACATTCAGAAAATATTGATTTGTTGATTATTGACATTGTTCTCAAAGATGACAACGGAATTTTTCTTGCGGAAGATATTCAAAAAAATCAATCTAACATAAAAATTATTTTTATAACAGGCTATGGAAATGTGTACTATGAAAATATTTACGAGCATATTGCTCCACAGGGATTTCTCGAAAAACCGATTCAGTACAACATTCTGAACTTTTTCATTAAACAAGCCGAAAGTGAATATAAGAAAAAAACTGCAAAATTAAAAATTTCCTATGATTTTAAAGAACACCTGATTCCGATTGACAGTATCCTATACATCCAAAGTTCTAAACGAGTTTGTGAAATTATCACCGACGACAAAATCTATCGTTGCTACAAAAAACTTTCTGATTTTCCAAAGGACTTGCCCGAATATTTCGCAAGGTGCCACCAGAGCTATATTGTAAATGCCAAATACATTGTCTCTTATCAATCAGGGCAATTTACTTTGACAACCGGAGCTATTATTCCGATAAGCGACTCTTACGCTAAAGATGCCAAAAATTTATATCTTATGAATTTCGGAGGATAAACAATGTTACTTGTTTTTGCAACTATATTAGACTTAATTACAACTGCTACTTTTATTCAGTATCCACTGCAACTGCTTACTTTAAAAAAGGATAAACCTATTTATAAAATTATAATTGGAATGTTCTTGTTTTTACCATGGTTATTTCTTTTCTATCCAGAATAAACGAGGAATTTAACGCTAATCCATTTAAACCTATTATCTTATTCGGAGTGATTGCCATAACATTTTTCACTTGTTTCAGCGATAAAATCTCTCAGAAAACAATAGCCTATGTTCTATTTCTTGCTTCAATGTGTATAACAGAGCTTTCGGTTATGGTGTTATTTACTTTTATGGGATTTTCATTGCGTGACGATAAAGTGGCAAATGTACTCAGCAATGTTGTAGCTATTCTTGTTCTTTGGATTTTACTTTTAATATGCAAAAAAATTTTTGATAAAAATCTTAAGCACAAAAATTATTCATCAAGAATGTGGCAATTTGATATTATCATTGTTTCACAGCTTATGTGCAGTTCGGCAATTGCCATTTCCGTATATAACAATAACAATTTTGAACTGACAAGTGCAAATATTATACTTTGGATTTTTGTTATGGCGACAATAATATGTATGATTATATGTGACATCGCACTTTACAAAGTTTTGCTTGTAAATTCTGAAAATCACGATTTGAAAGAGGCGCTTGAACTTTCTAATTTAAAGAACGAACTCGAACTTGAATACTACAACAAAATGAAAGTAAGTATTGCCGAAACAAGAAAAATGAATCACGATATCAGTAATATGATTACAGTTGTAAAAGCTATGGTTAATGATAACAATGATAATAATAGTGAACGAGCAAACGCAATTATCCAAGATTTGACCGAAACTCTTGAGAACAACAAAATCAGAAAATTCTGTGACAATGAATTAGTCAATATTATTATGATTAACAAATATGACACCATAAAAGCAAATCATATTGAGTTTTCAAGTAACTTGAATGTTCCAAATAACATCAATGTTAAAAACACAGATCTCTGTAGATTGTTTACCAACATAATTGATAACGCAATAGAGTCTTGTGTTAGCTCTAACGATAAAAGCAAAGTATTTATTATTCTTTCATCGCAAATTAAAGATAATAACTTTGTAGTAAAATGCATCAATTACTGCGACCATAATATTACCGATAACATTGATAATTTACAATCCACAAAGCCAAATCATAAAGGACTTGGTATTGAAATCCTAAAAAATATTACAGAATCATATTCAGGCGATTTCACAGTAAGTTGTGAAGATAATACTTTCACTACAATAGCATTGTTAAAAATATGATTATTAAAAATGCACTCACATCATTACGGTGTAATGCATTTTTGTTGTGGCTAAAAAGATTTTATGCTATAATATAATCATATTTTAAACCTCATTAACGATAGCTTAAATTGGCAAATTATAGTTCTTACAAAGAATTATAACGAGTAAAAATTGCTTTTGCACCACCCTACTCAAAGGTTATCGTTATACGGTTGATTTTGGAAGTAGTCTGCACCCCCTTAACTGACTACTATTTGACTACTTTTGGAAAATATAATATGCCACATTTTGCCTTGATTTGCGTGTTTAGAGGGAATTTTAAAAGTGATATTCATTCCTGTTATACTCATTTTGCCTTGCAAATCACGGCATATTACGGCAAATCGGGAGGAATTGTACTTTGATTAAAATAATGTTTGTGTGCCATGGGAATATTTGTCGGTCGCCTATGGCGGAGTTTATATTTAGGGACATGGTTAAGAAGGGCGAGATTGCTGACAGGTTTGTGATTAAATCATCTGCTACGAGTACGGAGGAGATATGGAACGGGATTGGAAATCCTGTTTATCCGCCGGCTAAGCGTGAGCTTGCAAAACACGGAATCGGTTGTGACGGCAAGAGGGCTGTTCAGCTCAAAAAATCCGACTATGACAAGTACGATTATTTCATCTGCATGGACTCTAATAATATCAGAAACACTATGCGAATTTTCGGCGATGACAAAGACGGAAAGGTTTGCAAGATGATGAGCTTTGCAGGTATGAATCGTGATGTATCGGATCCGTGGTACAGCGGTGATTTTGAGCAGGCATACAACGATATTTACAGCGGATGCAAAGGCCTTTTTGAAAAATTCAAAGGCAAAGCTTAATTCTGTTGTTAATATGCACAAAGATTTTTGATCGTATATGTGCAAAATCTAAAACACATTTAATTGACATAATAAATAAACGATGTTAAAATTGTGACAGGTTGTCATATGACTGCCTGTCACATTTATTTTGGAGGATTTTTTTATGATAAAAAACACCTTTTATAATCTTCCCGAAGAAAAGCGTCAGAGAATCACGGACGCAATATTCAATGAATTTGCCGGTTCGTCGGGAGAGAGAGTCAGCATAAACAATATTATAAAGAACGCAAACATTTCGAGAGGCAGTTTTTATCAGTACTTTGACGATAAGGTTGACCTTGTGGAGGTTATGACACGCTCATTTATCAACTTTTCGCTTGAAAAAGCTACAGAGGTTATCTCTCGCACTCACGGCGACATATTTGTAACTTATGATTTGCTTTTTGAAATTCTATGCGAATGTTCAAGGGATGCAAAACAAAGTATCATTATGAAGAATCTCATCAAAAATATAAAGGCAAATGACAGTCTTGTTTCGGAATATTTTATCAACCGTTTCAAGGGCGTTGCAGAGCTTGTCAGCGTTACAAACAATTTTGACAGAAGTAACCTTAAATATACTTCAGATGAAGATGTGAAGTGCCTTTCACAGATTCTTACTCAGGTGCTGAAGAATGCCGTGTTCAATGTTTTTGTAATAGGAAAACCTTTTGACGAGGTTCACAGGGAGTATCACAGAAAACTTGAAATTATCAAAACAGGTGCAATTGCAGATTAAGTTTAATATTCATGCAACCGGTTGCGGCCGATTTCAACAGAAAATGTAAACCTAAGTTGGTAGAAATTGCATTTAATATGAAATATACTCATAGATAAAAAGCACAAACAAAGGAGTAATCAATGTTATCTAAAATCAGCGTAAAAAGACCGATGACGGTATTGGTTGCGGTTGTACTTGTTCTGGTTCTCGGTATAGTGTCATTTTTCAAGATGACACCCGACCTTTTACCGAACATGGACTTTCCCTATGCCGTTATCATGACCACCTACGCAGGTCAGACGCCCGAGGCGGTTGAAACAACGGTTTCAAAGCCTCTTGAACAGTCGATGTCGGCAATTGACGGTGTTAAGGAGATCACCTCTACCTCATCGGACAACTATTCACTTTTGATGATTGAATTTGAGGACGGCACAAATATGGACAGCGCAACTGTTGATATGCGTTCAAGCCTTGACACAATCAAGGGCAATTGGCCTGACGGAGTCGGAACACCGTACCTCATCAAAATCAACCCGAATATTCTCCCAGTTGCAATGACGGCGGTTGACTTTGAAGGCAAGTCGCAGACAGAGCTTTCGGATTATGTTACAAACGAACTTTTGAATGAACTTGAAGGCATTGACGGTGTTGCCTCTGTTTCTGACAAGGGCATTGTTACGGAACAGGAAAATGTCGTACTTTCACAGGATAAGCTTGACAAGCTTAATAAGAAGATTTCCGCTGCACTCGATAATCAATTCGGTGATGCGGAGGACAAAATTGCCAAAGCTAAAAAGGAATTGCAGAATAATATCGGCAAAGCCAAGGACGGTCAGGGTACAGTTTCATCTTCAATTGAGCAAATCAACTCACAGCAAGAGGCTGTTTCAAAACAGCTTGCCGATGCACAGAACAAGGCTGAAAGCGGTAAAACACAGCTTTTGTCGGCAAAGATGCAGTTACTTGACCGAAAGGCAAGCCTCACTTCAACAAAGACTTTGCTCGAAACCGCTTATCAGGGTTTGCTTGAACTGAAAACGACCTATGATGAGCTGACTTCCGAGCAGTCACAGCTTACGCAAAAGCTTGAACAGCTTTCAAAATTCAACGAACAGTATCAGGAAATTGTTCGGAAAATGAACGATGTTCTCTCCGACAGTGAGGAATACAAGGCACTTCAACAGCAGATTGACGAGCTTAACAAGGTGCTTGAGCCTTACGGAATCAAAGCTCCCGATATCGCAAAAACAATGCAGACAGTTCAGAATTCCATTAACAAAAGTGCAGAGGCAATTCAAAATGTTGAAATTTCACTTGAAAAGCTCGGAACTTCGGGAGATGCAATCAATTCTGCATTAAGTGAAATGTCGGAGAAAATCTCACAAATCAACTCGGGTATTGCACAGCTTGATAACGCAATTTCAGGACTTGACGATAAATCGGTTTCGGTTGATTCCGCTCTTGCCCTCATTTCACAACAACAGTCAAGTGCGGACTTCAAAATGTCCTCTGCCATGTCAACTCTCACTTCAAAACAGAGTGAACTCAACAGCGCACTTACACAGCTTTCAAGTGCAGAAAAACAGATTGAAACATCCGAAAAAGAACTTGCAGATAAAAAGAAAGAGGCAAAAAGCAAGGCTGATGTGAGCAACACGGTCACACTTGATACCATTTCTTCAATTCTAACGGCACAAAACTTTTCAATGCCGGCAGGCTATGTTACCGATGATAACAACAACAAATTTATGGTTCGTGTCGGCGACAAGGTGAATGATGAAAAAGAGATGAAGTCACTTGTGCTTTTTGACACAGGAATTGACGGAATAGGAGTTATTCATCTTGAAGATGTTGCAGATGTTTTTGTTGCCGATAATTCCGACGAAACCTTTGCAAGAATCAACGGCAACCCCGGTATTGTATTGAGCTTTTCAAAATCAAGCAACACAGCGTCTTCTACCGTTTGCGAAAACATTAACGCAAAGCTTGATTCGCTTTCAAAAGAGGTTGACGGACTTCACTTTACAAACCTTTACAATGAAGGTGACTACATTAACCTTGTAATCAACAATGTATTACAGAACCTTCTTATGGGTGCGGTTCTTGCAATTATTATCCTTTTCCTCTTCCTCAGAGATATCAAGCCGACACTCATTGTTGCCTGCTCAATTCCGATAAGCGTTGTGTTTGCAATTGTCCTCATGTATTTCAGCGGGGTAACACTCAATATGATTTCGCTGTCAGGACTTGCGATAGGAGTCGGTATGCTTGTTGACAACTCGGTTGTTGTTATCGAAAATATCTACCGACTGAGAAGCATGGGCGTTTCGCCGATTAAGGCGGCACTTAACGGTGCAAGACAGGTTGCCGGTGCAATTACGGCATCAACTCTCACCACAGTATGCGTGTTCCTACCGATTGTATTTGTTGAAGGCATCACCCGTCAGCTGTTTGTTGACCTTGCACTCACGGTTACATATTCACTTCTTGCAAGCCTTATTGTTGCGCTGACGCTTGTTCCGGCCATGGGACAGAGAATGCTCCGCAAGATGAAACCTAATTCCGCTCCGAAGGACGGAAAAATCAAGAAGGCATATGAACGCTCACTTCGTTTCGTATTAAAGCACAAAGTTCCTGCAATTCTCGTTGCAGTTGCACTTCTCTTTACAAGTGCAGGCCTTTGTCTGATGAGAGGTTTCAGCTTTATGCCCGATATGAGCAGTACACAGATTCAGGTATCATTGAAGCTTGACGATAACGCAACCTTTGAAGAAACAGTTAAAGAGGGCGAAAAGCTCAACGATTTGCTTTCAAAATATGACCAGTTTGAAACCGTAGGCGTTATGGCGGGCAACTCGTCAAGCCTTATGGGACTTACAGGCGGTTCATCGTCAAATGATGCCGGCTCACTTATGGCATATGCCGTTCTCAAGGATGATTTTACAAAACAGAGCGGTGAGATTTCAAAGAAGATTGAAAAGGATCTTGAAAGTCTTGACGGTGAGGCTGCCGTAAGCGGCGGCACTTCAAGTTCAATGTCAAGCCTTATGGGTGACGGTTCCGTTCAGATTACTCTCTACTTGACACACTCAAAAGCACTGCCGAGGATATCGGCAAGACACTTGAAAAGGTTAAAGGCGTTGCATCGGTAGACAACGGCATCGGTGCTGTTTCTCCCGAAATCAAGGTTACTGTTGACAAGTCAAAAGCCGCTGAAAAGGGACTTACCGTTGCACAGGTTTATCAGCAGGTTGCCGCTGCAATTTCAACAGAAAAAAACGCTGCCACTCTTACGAATGATGACGGCAATGATATGAATGTTGTGGTTGTAAAGGACGACAGCGAAACCGTTACTCCGAAAAATCTCCGTGACATTGACATTACCTACAAGGATTCAAGCGGTAACGAAAAGACAGTTAAACTCTCCTCTGTTTCGGATATTTCAAAGTCGGAAACTATGGATAAAATCAGCCGTGAAAATCAAAAGCGTTATCTTACAATCAGCGCCGAAGTCAAGGACGGCTACACGCTTACATCTGTTTCAAACAATGTAAAATCCGCAATGAACGATTACAAGCTCCCGAAAAGCTGTTCAATCGACTATGCAGGTACAGACGAAATGACAATGGAGGCAGTTTCACAGCTTATGCTTATGCTTCTGCTCGGCATTATTCTCATCTACCTCATTATGGTTGCACAGTTTCAAAGCCTTAAATCACCGTTCATTATTATGTTTACAATTCCGCTTGCATTTACGGGCGGCTTCCTTGCACTTTTAATCACAGGATTTGACATCAGCGTTGTATCGCTTGTCGGTTTTGTAATGCTCTGCGGTATCATTGTAAACAACGGTATCGTACTTGTTGACTACATCAACAAACTTCGTATTGACGGCAAAAAAAGAATTGAGTCAATTGTTGAGGCAGGCAAAACCCGTATGCGTCCTATCCTCATAACGGCACTCACAACCGTTCTCGGTCTTGTTGTTATGGCTCTCGGCATAGGCACAGGTGCAGAAATGATGCAGCCTATTGCAATTGTCTGCATCGGCGGTTTGCTCTACGCAACATTTATGACGCTCTACATCGTTCCCGTTATTTACGATTTGTTCAATAAAAAGGAACTCAAAAAAGTAAGTGACGAAGACCTTGAATTTATTGACGAATAAAAATTGGCAATAAAACGCACCCCCGACTTAACCGTTTGGTAAAATCGGGGGTGTTGTTTTTTGAATATCGGGTCAGTCCTTTACAATATCTGCACATTGACCGTTTGTAAGGCGGATTAAATCCTCAGGCTTTAGGTCAATTTGATATCCGATTTTTCCTGCACTGACAATGATTTTCGGAATTGACTCTGCTGTAATGTGAAAGGTTGTCTTGAACTGCTTTTTCATTCCGAGAGGTGAACAGCCTCCACGCACATAACCCGTGACCTTTGTAATGTCCTTTACGGGAATCATTTCAACCGACTTTTCACCTACGCTCTTTGCACATTTTTTAAGGTCAAGCTCATGGTCAACAGGAACTACGAAAACATAATAATCTCTGCCCATGCCCTTTGTTACAAGAGTTTTGAAAACATAATCGGGATTTTGATTCATAAGCGTTGCAACCGTTACTCCGTCAACGGCATCCTTGCCGTGGGGATATTTGTGGTGAGTATATTCAACGTTTTCTTTGTCTAAAATTCTCATTACATTTGTCTTGATTTCTTTCATAAATACACAATCCTCCATGCATATTGCCATCTTGTTATTACCCTCACATAATACAACTTTTCGCATCGGATTTCAACCTTGATTTATTTGCAATTTTATTAAAATAATGTTAGAATAAATTTAAAAGTTATTCGAGGTGGAAGATTTCGTACAATCCACACGCCGATGGTACTGACAGGGGAATCCCGAGAGATGCAGGAGAGTTGTACGCCTGCCGAATAACCGTAGCTTTGAAAGCCGCTCCGAATTTTTTCGGGACGGCTTTCTTCTGTTTTACAGACTAAAATATCGCTGTTTTACCCACAACACGCAAGATAATAAGCAAGTCAGTAAGCAAGATAGTAAGTAAGATAATAAGCAAGTTATTGATAAATTCAATTAAATTTGGTATAATTTAAAACAGAATAAGTGCAAGGAATGGTTAATATGTCAGACTACACACCGCCGTTTTCAATATCAAATAAAATGCTCGGATTTGTATCATCAATTTCTGAGAAGATAGGTAAAATCAGCAATTATAATGATTTTGAATCAAAACCTCAGTTAAGAAAAAACAATAGAATCAAGTCCATCTATTCTTCGCTTGCCATTGAGGCTAACTCGCTTTCGATTTCAGAAGTGCGTGATGTAATCAACGGTCACATTGTTTTAGGTCCGCAAAGAGAAATTCAAGAAGTAAAAAACGCATACGACGCCTATGACAACCTTAACAATATAAATCCTTATTCTGTAACAGAGCTAAAAAAATACCACGGCATAATGACATATGCTCTTGTCAATGAATCGGGAAAATTCAGAAACGGTGAAGAAGGTGTGTTTGACGGTGACAAATGCATTTTTATGGCTCCGCCTGCACATTTTGTGCCGTCATTGATAGATGATTTGTTTAAATGGATGAACAGTGAAAAAAATAATGTTCACCCACTGATTTTGTCATCTGTTTTTCATTATGAATTTGTTTTTATTCATCCGTTTTCTGACGGAAACGGTCGCATGGCAAGGCTTTGGCAAACTGCAATTTTGACAAAATGGAAACCCATTTTTCAATACATTCCTATTGAAAGTCAAATTCAAAAATATCAGGACAGATATTACAAGTCAATTTCAAAATGCCATATTGAGGGTAACTCAAATATTTTCATAGAATTTATGCTTGAAATGATTGACGAAATTCTTACCGAAATTATTTCACAAACCAAATCCGATATTCGGCAGATGAATGATTATGTAAAAAAGTTGCTTGATGTTATGGAATTTGATGTTTCCTATAATACTGCGGAACTTTTAGATAAGCTGAATTTAAAATCAAGGGAAACTTTCAGAAAAAATTATCTTAATCCTGCACTCGAAATGAATCTGATTCAGATGACTGTTCCCGATAAACCGACAAGCCGCAATCAGCGGTATATAAAAAATAATTTTTAAAACTTTTAAACACCGTATTATGCTGTGTTTTTTCTTTTATCGCAAATTAATGCTGTAAAACCACCCGCAAATGCGGTCACATGGAAGAAAATAATAAAAAACTGGGCAAACTTTAATGTATGTTGATTGCTTTTTTAAAATAATTGTGCTACAATTTAGGAATAGAATAAACAAAATAGTGTATTCTTCATAAATATTTTTATGCAATTTTTTAGCAAAGGAGGATAACAATGGCAAAAGATATGCTGGACGCCATTTACAATGCCGAAGAGGATTGCAGACAGCGTGAGGCAAATGCACGAGCAGAATCAGCAGAAAGGGTTGAACAGACAAAGGCAGATGCCAAACAGGTTGTGCTTTCGGCAAAGGAAAAGGCACAGAAGGATGCCGATATGCTTTTTGAAAAGACTGCGAAAGAGGGCAAAAAAGAGCTTGAGAAAGCCTCTGAAAAGGCAAATCTTGAGTGCGACATTCTCTCTCGGACTGCAGACAAAAACCGCAAGCGTGTTATTGACGGGGCTATACAAAGGCTCTCTCTTTAAAACGGTTGCAATGAAAGAAGCGTGGTGATAGAAATTGGCAAAACTTAAAATGAAGTCGGTTCGGATTATTGCCCTAAGACAGGACAGAAAGCGACTTCTTGAACATTTGCAGGATTCGGGTTTGGTTCAGATTGAAAAGACCGAAACCTGCAGAAAAGGTTTCGGCAAGATTGATATGACCTCACAAATTCAGATTTTCGAGCGGAATGTTACTCTCAGTGAAAACGCTCTGAAAATTCTCGACAGCAACTCTCCCGAAAAGAAAAGTATGCTTTCCGCATTTTGCGGACGGCGGGAGATTGATCCCGATGAAATCGGAGTTATCGCATCAAATGCAGGCGAAGTTATTGATGTGTGCAACAGAATTTGTGAGCTTAACAAACAGATTGCCGATAATGCGGCGGAACGGATTCGCATAAAAACCGCTCTTGCACAGCTTGAGCCGTGGAAGAATCTTGACATTCCGCTTAATGCAAAGGACACAAAAACAACGGCTGTTTTCATAGGCTCAATTCAAAAGGAGTACAACGAGGTATCGCTTTCAGAGGCACTTGCCGAGGCTTCTCCGAAGCTTGAATTTGATTTTGAAATTCAATTTGCAAATGAGGTGCTTACCTGTATTGTACTTTTTGCACCGATTGCCCAAAAGGAGCTTGCAGAAAATGCTCTGCGTGATATCGGTTTTGCAAAACCTGTTACGAACTCAAGCCTTACCCCTTTGGCGGAATCAAAAAAGCTTGTTGAAAGAAGTCACAAGCTTGAAGACGACACAGAAAACGCAAAAAAAGAAATCATTTCCTTTGCAGACAGGCGAAAAGATATTAAAGATACACAGGATTATTTCAGAATCAGAGCCGATAAATACTGCGTAATCGGTGAACTTCAGCATTCACGGAATGTTTTTGTTATTTCGGGTTATATTCCCGAGGAGGACTGTGAAAAGCTTGAAAGGCTTTGCGAAAGAGTTTCTGTATGCTATGTTGAATTTGGCGATGTTGACGAGGAAAAAGCTCCTGTAAAGCTAAAGAACAGTCGCTTTGCAGCACCGGCAGAGAGCATTGTTAATATGTACTCTCCCCCGTCGCATGACGATATTGATCCAACGCCGTTGCTTGCGTTCTTCTTCTACTTCTTCTTCGGAATGATGTTTTCGGATGCAGGCTACGGACTGTTAATGGTAATAGGAACAGGACTTGCAATAAAGCTGTTCAAGCCTGATAAGGAAATGAGAAACACCTTGAAGCTGTTCCAATATTGCGGTGTTTCAACATTTTTCTGGGGACTTGTTTTTGCAAGCTTCTTCGGAGATGCCCCCGCAACCCTTTACAACTACTTTACGGGTGCAAACATTACGATGAAACAAATCTTCCCGTGGCCGACAATTGACCCGCAAAAGGACGCACTTATGCTGATGATTATTTCAATAGCATTCGGTCTTGTACACATTCTTGTCGGTATGGGCTGCAAATTCTATGTTTGCCTCAGGCAGAAGGATTACGGCGGAGCGTTCTTTGACACGGGACTTTGGATGCTTATGCTTATCGGATTTGCCGTTTTGGCGGCAGGTATGGCGTTTGGTCAGACTCTCGTCTATGTCGGAGCAGGCATTGCGATTTTCTGCGCAATCGGTCTTGTTCTCACACAGGGCAGAAACAAAAAGGGATTCGGCAAAGTCATCGGCGGACTTGCCTCTCTCTATGACATCACAGGTTACATCAGTGACCTTCTGAGCTATTCAAGACTTCTTGCTCTCGGACTTACAACGGGAGTTATGGCTCAGGTGTTCAATATGCTTTCAACCATGTTCGGAAAGAGCTGGTTTGGAATTATCTTACTCA
>ERZ791753.1229-NODE-1229-length-17445-cov-6.738930_pt1 | contig 17445 bp, 17 predicted proteins | sample MGYA00509951_ERZ791753 | MGnify/ENA primary metagenome ERZ791753 (study PRJEB30046, sample SAMN00792026) | human gut metagenome | study: EMG produced TPA metagenomics assembly of the A metagenome-wide association study of gut microbiota in type 2... | reverse complement strand
ACAACGAACGCTATTTCAATCGAATCCACAAAGGCTTTGGTCAGGTTCAGGATACCTTAGAATCCTACTTTGATTAAATAAAAGATTAAAAAATCGATCTACGAGAAAAATCTATTTACACAAACTATTTTACAGTCTCTAAAAGTTAAAATAAATGATCCAACTAAGGATTTTACATTTGATGAAGCAAAAATATTAATGAATCATTTTAATTTCAAGTTGACAAATAAAGGACGAAGTAGTGGCTCTCGTATGCAATTCATCGTGGCGATGTTAAAATTGATTTACACAAACCACACCCTCGAAATACTCTTAAAGCATATCAAATAAGAGACTTGAAAGAGGGGCTAAAGAAAGCAGAGATCAGATTATGAGTTTACTCGAATACAAAGGATATAGAGGGACAATTGAAACAGAAGACGATATTTTATTTGGTCATGTTTTAGGTTTGAAAAATACAATTATTTCTTATGAAGGAAATAATATTGAGGAATTAAAAGCTGACTTTAAAAATGGAATAGATGACTATTTAGAAAATTGTAGTATAAATGGTGAAAAGCCAGAAAAAGTAAATAATAAATTAGCTAAATCTGAATGGAATGATATTTTTTCTGTAGGTTTAGCGTAATATATTTTGATATATGATAATGCAGCTGTTCTTTCAAATAGATTGGAACACCAATTCTCAAATTATATTAGTATTAAGGGTATAGTTACTGACCCAAGTCAAATTAAAACTTTTAGATCAAAAATTGATATTATTGTTGCTGTGAATTCCAATTATATAGATCATAGTATAGGTGCAGTTAGTATTTCTCAATTTCTTTTACCTGATGATGTTCAGAAATTACATGTTGCCATAACTATTAAACAGCATCAAGTAAAAAAGGATAAATTTCAAGAACGCTTATTAACTTTTTTTGATAGTGATAATTTCGTCAGAAGTACTAATTTAAATGATATTAATCAAATATTTGACACTGTTTCATATAATTTTGAAAGGCAAGGTGTAGTACAATCTGATTTTAAGAAAAGTTTGTATCAACGTGAGAAAATGTCGAGTACTGCCTTTGGTAGAATTGCAATTCCGCATTCATTGGATATGTCTGCTCAAAAAAGCAAGGGTTTTATCATTATTAATCCACATGGAATTAAGTGGAGTGATAATAATGAAGTGTATCTAGTAATTGCTTAGCAATTGATCCAAATAATAAGCAACTATTTAGGGAAGTGTTTGATGAGTTATCAGATGTTGTAACTGATATAAATAATGTTACAGAATTAATTAAGTGTAAAAACTATAGTGAATTTATTGTTAAGTTAGTAGAATTACTTTAATAGTTTATATAAGGTAAAACGTTGTTGGATATTAATAAAAAATAATGATTGCTTTTCTAATTAGAAAGCGGTATCATAATTGTAACAAGTGAAAACGAGTGAAATTGTTAGCCAATAATCGGCGCAGGCTCACTTATCCCTTTAAAGGGATGAGTGAGCCTTTTTGTATGAAAAAGGGAGGTATGAATATTGTGCGTATTAAACAGATTCTTAACAATGGTGCAATAGTCACTACTAAAAAGGATGGCGAAGAAGTTGTAGTTCTTGGAAAAGGAATAGCTTTTGCCAAAAAAGTTGGTGACGAAGTTGATAAAACAAAGATCTATAAGGTATTCACCCCTTTTGATGATAATCAGCGTAACAACTTGTTAAAAACAATTCATGAAACAGATCCAATATTCTTTCAGATTTCGGAGAAAATCGTTGATCGATTAAAGAAAGAGGAAAATATTGATCTGGCAGATAGTGTGTATATTACATTAACTGATCACTTGGCAACAAGTGTAGAACGTGGAAAGAAGGGATTGTATCTCAGTAATAACTTTCTCTGGGAAATACAAAATTACTATCCTAAAGAATATCAATATGGTTTATGGGCACTTCAACTGTTAAATAATCAATTCAATTTGCAGTTTCCTGAAGATGAAGCTGGTTTTATTGCGATTCATATTATTAGTGGTGAATTAGGAAATGATATTGATGATTTTAAGAAATCAATAGATTTTATCAAAGAGATTATTAAAATAGTTCGGTATTATTTCAAGATAGACATAGATTATCAATCAGCTGCTTATAACCGTTTTGCGCTGCATCTAAAATTCTTCTGGAAGTACATGATGTACAAGAAAGGGGAACGAGGCTTAGGTGATTTAAGCGATGAAATTTTAAAAGTAATAAAATCTAGTGATGTTGATGCATATAAATGTTCATTAAAGATAAAACAGTTTATTGCTGAGAAATATAATTACGACTTGACTAATGAAGAAATAATGTATTTAGCGATCCATATTAATAAGATCACTTCTGATTTGAGGAGAAAATAATGAAATATGAAAAAATGAACCAGGAAATTCTGGAAGCAATAGGTGGAGAAGAAAACATCCAATCGGTTGTTCACTGTTCAACTAGATTAAGGTTTGTCTTAAAGGATGAAAGTAAAGCAGATGATAAAAAGGCTGAAGCAATTGATGGAGTTTTACAAGTTGTTAAGAAAGGTGGGCAATATCAATTAGTTATTGGTAATACTGTTGAAGATGTATATGATGATTTGATCAAGATGATTCATATCGATAATAACGATAGTGATAATAAGCCAAAAAAGAAGCAAAACTTATTTGACACTATCATTGGAGCTATTACTGGTTCTATTGCACCTGCAATTCCTTTGCTTGCCGGTGCCGGTATGGGCAAAGTTTTGCTCCTAATCTTAACTATTTGTCATGTTTTATCAGATAAGAGTCAAACATACCAATTACTGAATTTAATCTTTGATACTGGATATTACTTCATGCCAGCTTATGTTGGCTTTTCAGCTGCTAAGATTTTCAATACTGATAGAATGCTAGGTGCTTTTATTGGTTTAATGACGGTACATCCAAGTTGGGTACAAATTGTAACTGCCAATAAGCCCTTCCATTTTTTAGGATTGCCAGTTCCTTTAGTTCAATATTCATCTACTTTAATCACTGCGATTCTTTCTGTATGGATTATGTCTTATATTTACAGATTTGTTAGAAAAATCACACCTGGAATGGTTAAAGTCTTTATGGAACCGATGCTTACTATGTTGATCACGGGTCCATTAGTATTCTTGGTCATCGGGCCTATTTCAAATTGGATTTCGCAAGGTATTGGTTTTATTGCTATGTGGCTTTATCACAATGCAGGAGTTATTGCTATTCCACTCTTGGCAGCTTTGTATCCTTGGCTTGTTTCTATTGGTATTCACAAAGCTTTGTCACCAATCAGTATTCAATTAGTCGCTACTCAAGGTTTTGATCCAATTATTCGCGTTGTTGCTTTATGTTCAAACATGTCTCAAGCAGCTGCTTCACTTGCAGTTGGTTTGAAAACTAAGAATAAAAAACTAAAATCCTTGGCTCTTTCATCAAGTGCAACTGCATATCTTGGTGGTATTACTGAACCAGCCTTATTTGGTGTTAACTTGAGATTAAAGAAACCCATGTATGGTGCAATGATCGGTGGTGCAATTGCTGGTGTTGTTGCTAGTTTTATGAAATTAAAGGCATTCATTTATGTAACACCCGCTTTCTTAAGTTTGCCAATGTGGGTATCTAAGAGTGAAAACTTTGTTGTTCAAGCTATTATAGTTATTATTGTCGCAAGTATAGCTACTTTTATTGCAACTTGGATGATTGGATTTGATGATCCTGTAGATAAAAGTCAAATTAAAGAAGCCAAAAAGGAAGAAAAGAAGAAATTTGATAAAGATCATGAAAAACATGAGTTACATGCACCTGCTAAAGGTGATTTAGAAGATGTTTCTAAGGTTGATGATCCAACTTTTGCTAGTGGTGTCATGGGTAAAGGCATTGCAGTAATTCCAAGTGAAGGTAAAATTTTTGCACCAGATGACGGAGTTGTTACAGCAACGTTTGATACTCATCACGCTATTGGTTTGCATCTAAATAATGATGCTGATGTTTTGATCCACGTTGGTATTGATACAGTTGAAATGAAGGGTAAGGGTTTTAACCAATTAGTTAAAAAAGGCGATAAGGTTAAAGCTGGTCAAGAGTTACTTGACTTTAATATTGATGAAATTAAGAAGGCAGGTTATGATCCAACAGTTATTATGATCGTAACTAACCCTAAAGATTTCTTGGAAGTACTTACTGTATTAAAAGATAAAGATGATACTAAAAAAGTTACTAATCAAGATAATGTAATAATTTTAGCTTAGAGGTTGCTTAATATGACTGTATATAATGTTCCACATGATTTTTTATGGGGAGTTGCTACTTCAGCTAATCAGGTAGAAGGAGCATGGAATAAAGATGGCAAAGGAATGTCAATCGCTGATTGTGAGCGCTTTAATCCTTATCAAGATCTAAACGATTATCAAAAAGTGAATGACATGACAACTGCTGAGATAGAAAGTGCAATACAGGATAAAAGCAGTAAATCATGGGGTAAACGCCACGGTGTAGATTTTTATCATTATTATCAATCTGATCTGAAATTATTGGCAAAAACAGGAATTAATTCTATGAGAATATCAATTGCTTGGAGTCGAATTTTTCCAAATGGAGATGACATAAAGCCTAATCCAAAAGGCTTAGAATTTTATGATCATCTTTTTAATAAGATGAACGAGCTAGGTATTCAACCGGTTGTAACCCTTTCACATTATGAAATGCCTTTAAATTTAGTCCTTAATTATAATTCATGGTATGATCCTAAGATAATTGATTATTTTGATCGATTTTCAAAAGTGGTAATAGAACGCTACCATGATAAAGTGAAATATTGGATTCCAATTAATGAAATTGATAGTATCATTAGGCATCCTTATTCTTCAGCCGGATTGATAAAAGATCGTTTTCCAAATAAAGATTTTAAGGAAGTTATATACCAGTCAATGCATCATCAATTTGTTGCTGCTGCAAAAGTAACGAAATATATTCATGAAAATTATCCTGATCTTAAAGTTGGAAGCATGATCACAAGTACTATGGTATACCCATATAATAGTGACCCTCGTAATATGCTTAAAGCAACCCAGGTTATGAGACAAAGCTATAATTTTAGTGATGTACAATTACGTGGAAAATATCCTCAAGTGCTTTTAAAGCAAATGAAGGATATGGGAATCCATGTAAAAATGAGTAATGAGGACTTACAACTAATTAAAGATAATACCGCTGATTTTGTTGCTTTTTCTTATTATTCCTCAGTATGTACAGCATATGATACTGAAGGGTTAAAAATTACCAAAGCCAATAGAACTACTGGTGTTTATAATAAGTATCTTCCAACAAGTGAATGGGGTTGGCAAATTGATCCGATTGGATTACGCATTACTTTGATTAATTTGTATGATCGCTATCAAAAACCTGTTTTTATTGTTGAAAATGGCCTTGGCGCTAAAGATAAATTAACTCCCGATTTTAGAATTCATGATCAATATCGAATAGATTATTTACGTGCTCACATTAATGAAGTACTAAAATCTCTATCTGAAGATGGTATTGAATTAATGGGCTATATGATTTGGGGCACAACTGATATGGTATCTGCATCAACTACCCAAATGTCTAAGAGATATGGCTTGATCTATGTTGATTTAGATGATGAAGGCAATGGTACTTATAAACGATATTTAAAAGATTCCTACTATTGGTATCAGAAATTGCTTTCGTTTAAAGATGAAATTCCAGTCAGTTATCTGACCAAATAACAAAATACTTCTTTCCCCTAAGAAGTGTTTATCAAAATAAAAGGACACATGATTTTAAACTGAACTGAGACCTAAAAATTAGACAGTTTAAAATACAGGATTAATAGAGGCTTGATTCCGATATTCTTTCGGAGTTAAGCCTTTTAATCTGCTCTTTATCCTTTCTTCGTTATAGTATTCGATATATTCTTCGATTGCTTGAGCTAAAGGAAAGAATAGTTCTATCTCGAATGCTGATATTGTAAAATTTCATCATTTAGAAGTTTTACAATAGGCATGAACCAAGTTATAGTTAATCACTACAGCTTTTTATTTTAAAAAGTAGAAAAAGGCATCTCTAAAACAGGGATGCCTATTTTTATGTGTTAAACACATATTATTCACGGTATCTGATATGATAAAGGAAATGAAAACGTTAAAAAGGAGGCTAGATTATGCCATTAATTCAATACGGTCAAGATCTTTATGAAGAACTTGGCGACAATACTTCTATTGCCCAAGCTACGCCTTTTAGTAATTGGCAGTTGACGAAGTTTACTTTTAATAGTGAAAAGTATTATTTGTTTGTAGAAATCGATACCGGTTTGGTTGTTGTTACACAAAAGATCGATAAAAGCGAATTTGATGATGTGTTAATTGGGCTAAGTCATGCCTGGGATTACATTGTTCAAGATCAAAGAATAGATATTGCAAATGCTAATCTTGAGACTGAATTTACTTTTGCCCATAATGACTTGGTTAATAGTGAAGTGACGACCAAGATACAAAATTACATTGAAGAGGGCTCACAGTTAAAGCAAAAATTGACTCTTTATCATGATGATGAATTAAACTATGCGGAAAAATTAACTGTGATGTCATTAATTTTGATGACTTTTTCTGATCCTTCAAATGATGTTGTTGAGAAAATTGCTGAAAAGGCTAATGAAGTTTTCCCAGTTAAAACTCAACGTCCGAAAAGCAATACCAAGTATTGGGATTTAAGAATGCAGTTTGAAGATCCCGACCACTGGAAACAATATGAATACCAGGATATATCTGACAACGCAAAAATAAGTAATGAAATTAAGCAAAATAATGAAAAGCTAGTTGATCAGTATTTTAAATATGCGCAGGTAGACTATCGTAGATATTTGATTGATCATAAGAGACAATTGCTGGATTTCGTCAATAGCTATTTGCTTAATAATGAACTTCGGTTTGTGAACAGTAATTTAGGGGATGCCGCTTATTATATCTGGTGGGGAGTTAACCGTGTATATCAAGTAGATGATAAAATTCCTAAGAAGAAAAAAGACTTAATGGTCGACCAGCTACTTGACATGTTTAGTGATTTCTATTTGTTTTTGAGTAGAGTAGGCCTAATCAGACAGGCAGATGCCAAAAAAATTAAGCAATTTTGTGAGGAACAGCATGAGCGGTATTTTTATTCTGAGCTAGAAAATGACGAATATTTTGGCGATGATATTGACTTTGAAGAATTTGCTCATGATATTATGGATAATCCTGATAAGTTTCGTAAAATAGCTCAGGCTAAAGAAACTCCACCTGAAGTTGTGAAAATTATTACCGACATGTTAGATTTGGTTGATATGATGCCGAAAAGATCTAAGTCTAAAAATGTGCCAACGGAAAACAAAGAGCGTAATTCTGCAACTTATGAAATCCGTACGAAATTAAAAGACTTTAGACCTTCTATTTGGCGACGCTTTATCATTAGTGGAAATAGTTCAGTTGAAATACTCGAACGAGCAATTCTGTATATGTTTAATGTGGATTGGGGTCACATGTATGATCTTTACAATCCTGAAACAGGCGTCCGGTATGAAAATCAACGGAATATTGACGCAATGAGTGAATGGGGACCGCGTGACTCTATTAATTCTGAGAAAGTAAAGGTTTCTGCTTTTAATGAGGGTGAAAAGCTGTTGCTATCATATGATTATGGAGATGGCTGGGAGTTTGAAGTTAATATCAAGAAAATTGATGACACTAAGGAACCACCTAAATATCCATATATTATTTCAGGTAAGGGCTTAGGAATCATTGATGATATTGGCGGTGTTTGGAGTTTGGAAGATTATTACAATACCCCGGAAGACGAGATGGATCCTGAGTTACTTGATTGGATAGGTGGAGAGAAGATAGATCTTGATAAATTTGATAAAGAAGAATTAAATGAAGGCTTACAGCATCCGCCATATTGGGAATAATACAAAAAATGCATCCCTAAATTAGATGGATGAACAGGATGCAGGAAAAAGAACAATTAGAAGAAATCAGTAAAATGATTAAATCTATTAAGCAAATAATAGAGCAAAATCAGTATATTCATATTCCTCCATTTGGATAATCAAAGCAATTGAATCTGAAGAGTAATAATTATGTTTTTTTCTTAGATCTTAATAGAAAAGGACATAAAAGACCAAAATATACTTTTTAACTGAGAGAAAAGAGAAATAAAGAATTGCCTTTGGTTAGGATTGATATTATTGGTAGACCACATCAAAACCCAGATGGTGATTTTAAGTGGGCAAATCAGGTGGTAAAATGTCCGCATTTGCATAGAGCTGACTTTCCTAAATATGGTACTCACGTTGCTGTACCACTTTTAAAAGATAACGGTAACTTTAAGTTAAGTGAACAAGATTTAAATAATTTAATTTTGTGCTTAAAGAAAGCATTAAAATTATTGAATGTAGAAGTAGCGTTGTTGTAGCCGCATTGTTGGCAGAGTCGGATCAATTCCGGCTCTTTTTTGCAATAAAAAAGCGAGGACTGCAAACATTGCAATCCTCGCCTTTAATATCCAGAACACAGATCAAGCGCCTGTCTATGCTAGAGGCTCCAGGCCTGATGGGTGTCTTGATATGTGGTATTTTTTATATTTCGATTGAAAGAATAATAGTCTTCTTCAAAATTCAATATCACAACAGCACCTCATTTCTACAAATCTGGGTTATGAATTTTTATCATAAAGTAAGCGCTTACCTTATTTACCCTTAATATATCATAAAATCGCCGAATTTTGTAGCGTTTTAATTCTAGAAAGGGCAAAAAGAGTTAAAACATGTTACATTAGATATAGACAATATAGTAATTATTATTTTTAGAGGTAGAAATGATTAGACAAGCAAGAAAAACAGATTTTCCATTTGTATATCCTATTCTTAAGCAGATTTTTGACGAAATGCAGATGAAGTCGATCGAATCATTGCCAGAAGACCAATTCTATAGTTTGATGAAGCTCGGCTTTATTTCTGAAGACTATCGTTATTCTTACCGCCGTGTTTGGGTAGACGAAAGAGAGGGCAGAGTCGTTGGTATTCTCGACATGTATCCATACAAGGACCAAAAGATCATCGATGTTGTTTTGCGTCACAATTATGCTAAAACTGGCTTGCCAATTTCAACTGTGATTTTTGATGATCAAGAAGCTTGGCCACATGAGTGGTACATCGATTCCTTAGCTGTTCATCCCGACCACTGGGGTGAAGGAATCGCCAGCAGCTTGATGGATGAAGCTGAAAAGATTGCCAAGGATCATGGTTATAACATCATCAGTTTAAATGTGGATAAAGAAAATCCACGTGCACAAAAGCTCTATGTTCATAAAGGTTACGAAGTAGAGAAGTCAATGACCATTGGCGATCGTACTTACGACCACATGATCAAACATATTTAACGGCAAAAGGGATGCGAGAGGCATCCCTTTTTTTACGCATTTGATGGCAACATAAATCTTACTTCATTGTAGATATCCAATGCATTCTTCTTATGTCCATGAGCCAGCCAATCAGTAACGTGCGAGAACAGCACAGAAGTGAAGCCTTTGATGTGGTTATTTGAATAATCGCTGTTAAACAAGTGTGTTTGCATTTCTTTGAAAAAGGCGTTGCTGATGTCTTGGCAGATGTGACGGGATGCATTTTTTGATGCCAAATGATAAACATTAATGTAGAACAGGCGAGTGCGATCGATTTGCTTGAGATAAGCATAAATAATCTGTTCGGTGTCGTAGTCGCGGTAATCTAAAAAGTGCTGATGAATCTCATGTTGAATCGCATCAGAAAACAAGTCCGGCATGCTTGAGTATCTACTGTAGAAAACGCTACGCGTGATACCGAGTGCATCACAAAATTGCGTTACAGAATATGTCTTTAATAATGTAGTAGCTAATTCCTCTTTTAAAATTCTAATTGCTATATTTCTATTCATACATAATTCCCCTTTATATAGTACTTAATTAAATTACACCTATCTCTAACTTTCTCACTCACTTCATGGTTATAAAATATATCAGGAGTGGAATAATATAGCAATAGTCTTTTTTTATAATAATTTGTTTATAGCTTGATGTAAGCATGATCCACGCGCTTAATGTGCTTACAGGTAATGCAAAAAATTTTTTGTAGAATAAAAAAACATAACTACTGTAAATGAACAATAATCATGCGTAATCGCTGAAAACGTTGATTTAACAACATTCTTACTCAAGAATGCTTTAGTACCGGGATTTGTAGCTATATAGTTAATCATTAATCTTATCTAATGGAAGATACAAAAAGGAGCAGGCTGTATGAAAATCGTGGGGCAAATTAAAAGAGTTCAAACAGATGACTAAACCATTTGAACCCTTGAATTAGGAACTTTATTAAGGTCAACTACCCTAGACTTCAGTCTAGGGTAGTTGACTAATTTCTCTCGGTTAAAGTAACAGGATAGCTATTCCGTATATGGTATAAAAAATATTTCATGGGTCGAAACGAGTTCCAAGCCGCGAAACAAAGTCTGAAGGCAATGAAAACGAATACATTTTCAAAAAATGATGATATAAATATAACCGTAAGGTAAATGAAACGGAACAAAAGAAGAGATAAAAACTTATTCAAAGGAGAGAAATAAGATGAACGGTAAGAAATATTCAGTAGTTATTGCCGGTGGTGGTAGCACTTTTACACCAGGATTTGTTCTCGACTTAATCAAGAGTCAAGACAAGTTCCCAATGAGACAATTGAAGTTCTACGATAACGATGCAGAACGTCAAAAGAAGATTGGTGAAGCTGTTAAGATCATCATGAAGGAAAGAGCTCCACAAATTAAGTTCTCATACACCACTGATCCCAAGGAAGCTTTCACCGACGTTGACTTCGTAATGGGTTCAATTCGTGTTGGTAAATACCACATGAGAAGCTTGGATGAAAAGATCCCATTGAAATACGGCGTAAATGGTCAAGAAACTACCGGACCCGGAGGAATGGCTTACGGTCTTCGTTCAATTCCTGCCATCATTCAAATCATTGACTGGATGCAAGAATACTCACCAAATGCTTGGATGATCAACTACTCCAACACCATTGCGATCGTTGCTGAAGCTTGCCGTCGTCTTCGTCCAAACGCAAAAGTTATCAACATCTGTGACATGCCTATTGATGACATGGACAGAATGGCAGCTATCTGCGGTCTTAACAGCTGGCATGACATTGACTTCAACTACTACGGCTTGAACCACTTCGGCTGGTGGAAAGAAGTTAGAAACAAGAAGACCGGCGAAGACTTGATGCCTAAACTTAAGGAATACGTTAAGGACCATGGCTATTGGGTAGGCGGTGAATACGACAAGAATACTGAAGCTTCATGGGAAGCAACATTCAAGAAGGTCGCCGACGACTACAAGATGGATCCAGAAACCTTGCCAAACAATTACATGCAATACTACTACTTCCCACAATATGAAGTAGCAAACGCTGACCCAAAGCACACTCGTACCGATGAAATTCGTGAACACCGTCAAAAGATTGTCTTCGGTGAATGTGAACGTATCGTTAAGGCTGGTACCGCTAAGGACAACATTTGGGACATCTCAGGTTTGCACTCAGAATATATCGTTGATATTATTCACGCTATTGCTTTTAACACTCACGAAAAGTTCTTGGCTAACTGCCCTAATAATGGTGCCATTTCTAACATGGATCCAGATTCAATCGTTGAAGTTCCTGCGTTATTCGGTGCTGATGGTATTCAACCTATGGCAACTGGTAAGGCCGGCCGTTTCCAAAGAGGTTTGATGATGGAACAACAAACTTGTGAAAAGTTGGTTGTTGATGCCTACGTTGAACATTCTTACCAAAAGATGCTTCAAGCCTTCGCTTTGAACAAAACTGTACCAGACGCTTCAGTTGCTAAGAAGATTTTAGATGACATGATTCCAGTTAACGCTCCATACTGGCCAGAATTGAAATAATCCAGTTAAACTGCACACCTTTAAAACAAAAAATGAAAGGATAACCGTCTATGTGGCGGCTATCCTTTTTGCGTCTAACATGATATTCTTTTGGTAAAGACAAAATATAGGAAAGAAAGGAAAAAAGATGGATTTAGAAGCAGCAGTCATGAAGAACAAAGAAGCTTTTAACGAGACTGATAAGGCGATTGTGAGCTACTTGTTGCAATATCCTGAAGCTGCCAGCAAGTTGAGTCTGATGGAACTTGCACAGAAGCTGTATGTTTCTAAGTCCGCTATTTTTCGTTTAAGTAAAAAGCTGGGGTTGAGTGGTTTTAGCGAGTTGAAGTTTGAATTGTCTGAATTAACGGCTAAAAAGGCGCAGCGCGAAAAGTATGCGCAAGGTTTGAATTTTGACGCTAATTTGCAAAAGATTCTGGAAGAGACCGTTAAGTATTTTAAGGGTTTGAATCTGACTGATTTGTTCAATGATTTGGACCGCGCTGAAACAATTTATATTTATTCAACCGGTTGGCAGCAGCAAATCATTGCGGAATATTTGGCCCATTCCTTTTTCTTGATTGGTAAAAAAGCGATTATTCTGCCGAGTGCGCGCGACGAAGTTTCGATGCTAGGGCGGTCGGTAAAAACCAACGACATGCTGTTTGTGATTTCGTTTGGCGGCTTTAACAAGACGATTCTGGAAGAGCTAAAGAAAATCGATGCGGTCAATAACCAATTGAAGCTGGTTTCTTTGACTAGTTGGCAGCCAGGAAAGATTGCCTCACTGAGTAATTATAGCTTTTTCTTTAAAACGACGCCATTTCAGTTTAGCAATCAGAATGCGGTCACGTTCAGCTCAGCCTATGTTTTGATCGATTTGTTGATGAATGAGTACGGCAAGCATTGCGGTTTGTAAAAAATAGAGGATATGGATTATGAAGAAATTATTATTGCTATCAACAGGGGGCACGATTGCTTCTGTAGCATCTAACGCTGGTTTGGTACCTAAGGAAACTGGCGAAGAGTTAATCAAGATGCTGGGTAAATTGCCTTATGACATTCACGTCGAGGATATCTTGCAGCTGGATTCATCCAACATTCAGCCGGAAGAATGGAAGTTTATCGCACAAAATATCTATAAATACCGCAATGATTATGATGGCATCGTCGTTTCACACGGTACGGATACGATGGCATATACCGCTTCAATGCTGTCTTTTATGTTGAAGAATATTAATATCCCGGTCGTTTTAACGGGGAGTCAGGTGCCAATTAACATCGTCTTAAGTGACGCCCACGACAATTTGCGTTTGGCCTTTGCGGCTGCCGCTACTTGTCCGCCTGATATTTATTTGGCCTTCCACAACAAGGTAATGTTGGGTTGTCGCTCAGTGAAGGTGCGGACAACCAACTTCGATGCCTTCGAAAGTGTGAATGTGCCACCTGTAGCCACTGTTTCTTCTGATGGTTTGGTCTTCAATACTGACGACCATTTTCAAAAGAAGCACGATGGCGAGCCGGTTTTGAATACCAAGATCAATTCACACGTTTCTTTGGTCAAATTGTTCCCTGGTTTTGATCCGAATTTACTGTTTGCGATGGTAGATAGCGGCTGTCGCGGGATCGTTATTGAGGCCTATGGTTTGGGCGGGATGAACTTTATTCGCCGCAATATGGTAGCCGCAATCGGTAAGTTAATCCGTCGCGGCATCCCCGTCGTCGCCAGCAGCCAATGTTTATATGAACGTAGCGATTTAACCAAGTACGAAGTAGGACGTGAGGCCTTGCTTGAAGGTGCGATCAGCGCCTGCGATATGACGTCTGAGAGTGCGATCACTAAGTTGATGTGGGCTTTAGGCCAAGGCATGGATGTCCACGAAATCGATGATTTCTTCAATACTAATGTCGCTGGCGAAGTAACTCTTAAGTAAGTTTAAAAATTGTTACAATTCGGTTAAATGTAAGCGTACCCATTCCCGCGATGGCAAGCTCCGTGTATAATATAGAGATAAAAGGAGCGGTGCCCGGATGAAGAGTAAAGTTTTAGAAAAAATATGGATTATTCTGGCAGCATTAGGTATTGGCGTTTCCCTTTTTATCAATAATTCCAACAAGCTAATCGAGTCTAATGCATCAAACTTTTCCAACGCAATAATTAGTAAAAAGTAAATTAATTCAGTCACGCAAGTGGCTGTTTTTTTATATAATAAAGAAAAACATGAAATGGACGTGAATGAATTGGATAATTTTGAAGAAGTTAGAAACAATTTGCAAATGATTGAAGAAATGCTTAACCGCATGCCACTTGAACACGGTGGTGAGAATGATGTTTTTGCAGTGACTGCTAAGGATATGGACGATTTGCTCAGCAATGTAACCCCAGACATGAACGGCAAAGATGTTGTAGAAAAGGCTAAGCCAATTTTACACACTTGCCACAAGGTTTTGGAATTGCGCAAGAAGGAAAATCGTTTGACTCCAGAACAAGAATCTTTGCTTGAAGACATCGAAAAGCTTGACTAAGAGTTTAATTGGAAAAAAATTATAAAACGGCCTGAAACAGGTACTGCGTGAGCTTCTGTGTTAGAATGTAAGTATAGAAATCGCTTACATTTAATACAAAAAAGAGGTAAAAATTATGGAACTTTTAATTGCAACTCATGAGGGCCTTGCTTCAGGCCTTGTTTCTGCACATGACATGCTGGTAGGCAAAAACGACCAAATTATGACAATTGAACTTAACGACAGCGGCATCAGAGACTTCCGCAGACGTTTTGCTGAATTGATGGACAGACATCAATCAGGTCAAGTTTTGATTTTGACTGATTTAAGAAATGGTACGCCACACTTGGTAGCTAAGGAATATGAAGAAGCTCACCCGGACAGCGTAAGAGTGGTTAGTGGTGCTAACTTGCCAATGGTTTTGGAATTAGGCCACAATTTAATTAGCGCTAATTTAGATGATGTCGCAAGAAGAGCCATCCAAGTTGGTCGCGGCGACATCGAAGTTGATAAAATGCAATTGGCATAAAGAAAAGACGGTATTTCTACCGTCTATTTTTTTGCAAAAAAGTGTTTGATTTTAGTGAAGATATTTTCTGGTTTTTGATTAGAATCATCAATGTTAGTAGGTTGAGTATTATTCTCCTTATTTTCTTGTTTAGTAGAAGAATAATATTTAGCCTTTTTTAGATTCTTATTTTGATGATGATTAGTCTTTTTCTTAGTACTTTTATGATCAGATAAGCGAATATGCTGGGTGGTTATGCTCTTTGATTTTCGATTGAAATAATGCTTTTCATCGGTCTGAGCTTCCATCGCAATATCAGGTCTGATGTAGTAAAGATCCCTACTTTCATAGCTGTTGATCAAGAAGACCAAAATATCATGCAGGTCGCAAATGCAGTGCCAGGCCTGCTTTTTATCAGGTTCTAACTTGCTATCATGAATGGCGGCGTTACCCATACGGCGGACTTCGTCGAATAAATCCATGATGCTAAGCGGATAATTAACCTCTGAGCGTAAGTAATGTGTATCGTTTCGCAAATTGCGGTATTCGCCATCGCGGATCGGATAATACTGGTTTAAATTTTCTAGCTTAAAAATCTTCTTCACGATCGTTTCAAGCAGCAGGCGTGCATTACTGATAACATCGCGATAGTCATCGATCGTATATAACTTATAAATTTTTTCTGCAGCAGGATATTGTTCATTGAAGTACTTGCTGTCTTTTAAAAAATCAAAATTAATTTCCATTATGTTTCCCTTTGATTAATTCAAAAAAGATATTTGCTATTTTAGCTCAACTTGGTACCCTAGTAAAAAAGGCATTTTCAAATAGGGTGTAAACATGAAAAAAAATAAAAAACTTTGGGCAACGGGGATCATTATTGTCTTAATCGGTATTCTCGTTGCCGCTGGTAATTTTTATTATACAAAAGATCGGCAAATTAACCGTATTGTGACGAATTTACGCAATCCAAAAACTGGAATGGCAAAATACGTAACAGCTTCAACGCCAGATATGAACGTCACCGATAGCAGTTTAAAACCGCTCCAAAGCTATTTTAAAGAGCACAAGCAAGCTGCTAACCGTTTAGCTTATAACTTGCGTCACAACCGTGATAGCGGCGAAATTCAGTTGGTAGAATCCGGCAGATACTTCCTGTTCTTTCCAAAATACACGCTGCGTGTGCAAGTCTATCGTACGCAGATTAAGACCAACCACGCTGGTTCAACTTTGATGATTAACCACAAAAATTATGGTCAAATGGAAGGTGGCAACCAGAACTACTACCAAGATTTAGGCATGGTTTTCCCAGGACGCTACCACATTTCAGTTAAATCAACGGTTAACGGCCGCAAGCTTGATGCCGATTCAATCGTCAATATTTGGTCCAACAAGACCGTCGATATGAATATCAAGACGGCTACGTTCCAAATCCGCAGCGTGCCTAACGGCGTCATCTACGTCAACGACCGTAAGGTAGGTAAGCTCAACAAGTACGGTAATTATACTTTTAAAGACTATCCAATTGCTAAGCGCATGGAAATCTACATCCAAAGCACTGTTAACGGCAAGAAGATCAAGTCCGAAACGGTTAGAGACTTGTCACAATCAATCAGCTCAGAATTTAGCGATAGTGAAGATGATGTGACCGACTACGACAATACCGCCGATACTTACCAAGGCAACAGCGAAAAGGACGTCTACCAAGATGAGGAAGGCGACTACATTGTCAATCCGATCTGGCCTGGTTTGATTCAGGCGGGGGATGCCGCTAGAATGCTCTACAACAACTTCAAGGAGCCAGACGCCGAAGTCTTTGAAAATGGTGAAGATAATGCCGACTACAAGAAGATTGCTAAGCAAGTTAAGGCTTGGAAGAAGAAAAAGAATCTTAAGAAGTACAGCGTGAAGGTGAAGGTAATCTCAGTCTTGCCAGGCGAACGCAATTACAGCAATGTGAACTATGAAGTAACCTTTATCAGAAAGTTTAAGGACAAGAGCAAAAAGAAAGAGAAGTTGTCATACCAGAACGCTATTTTCCATCAAGTCGATGGGCAACAAGAGATTCAAACTTTAGGAAAGTGCAGATTAATCAAAACAAAAACTAGCAATTAAAGCTTGATGTTATAGGCTTTTCCACTTGTTAAAAAGTGGGAAAGCTTTTTTTGTGCCAAAAACAGAGAAATGAGGTTTTTAAAATGAATGAAATTCTTGTGGTGGACAATATCACCAAGACTTACGGGAAAAAAGCGAAAAACAATACCAAGCTTTGAAAGGCATCAACTTCAAGGTCACTTCAGGCGAATTCGTTGCAATCATGGGTGCTTCAGGCTCTGGTAAGACTACCTTGTTAAACATTCTTTCAACGCTTGATAAGCCAACTACCGGCCAAGTTTTTATGCAATAAGAAAAGAAAGCTAGGAGGAGAAACAAAGAATACCGCCTCATCTA
>ERZ791753.1223-NODE-1223-length-17512-cov-14.690153_pt1 | contig 17512 bp, 12 predicted proteins | sample MGYA00509951_ERZ791753 | MGnify/ENA primary metagenome ERZ791753 (study PRJEB30046, sample SAMN00792026) | human gut metagenome | study: EMG produced TPA metagenomics assembly of the A metagenome-wide association study of gut microbiota in type 2... | reverse complement strand
ACGCAAAAATCCCTCGCTGCCGGTCACATCATGAGTTTTCAGATACACCCTAGAATAAGCGGTACTGCGGCAGCGGCTCGCCGAGAGCCAGAAGCCGAAGTCCATCGTCCAGAAGCACTGCCAGCAGCGCAATGAACAGCCACGCGCAGAAATACTGCGGGCAGATCTGCCCGCGAACATTGTGCGGCAGACCGTGGTAGTCCCAGACGGCATACGAGCGGTTGAACAGGGAACCGAACACCAGCTCCGAACCCGTTATGACGCAGGCGCCGAGAAGCGCCTGCGCACTCAGCGGCAGCCCCGGCGCCCATTCGTTGAGCATACCGATGAGCGCCGCGCACAGGCCGCTGTCCAGAAACATACTCCAATGGGAGCGGCCGCGCCAGAGAAGCTCTATGCAGACATAGACCGTCCCGCCCGCAAGCACGATCAGGCAGAAATATCGAAGCGTCATTTTATCACCCCGGCGTTAGTATGGAGCAAATACACAGAAAAATTTCTAAAAAAGTGAAAGATTCTGGTTGACAAATCGATCTGAATCCCTTATAATACATCGTGCCCGTGAGATGCGGCGCAAGTAAATATGGCGGCATAGCTCAGTTGGTAGAGCATTCGGTTCATACCCGGAGTGTCATCTGTTCGAGTCAGATTGCCGCTACCAGGCCCGTTGGTCAAAAGGTTAAGACACCGCCCTTTCACGGCGGTAATATGGGTTCGATTCCCGTACGGGTCACCAAAAAAGAAACCATCCATCCGGATGGTTTCTTTTTTGGTGATTCGTATGTCGGACCGAACCCATTGGGTTCGATCGCCCGGCAATTCCATGCACAAGCATGGCAGCGGTATGCAATGCCGCTGGTTTTGACCTGCGGTCAAAACAAATGCCGAGGCGACACGGAGCCGACGCAGTCGGCGGAGTATTCCCGTATGGGTCAGCAATTGATCTATCGTGTTCGGATACCACAAGAAACCATCCATCCGGATGGTTTCTTTTTTGGTGATTCGTATGTCGGACCGAACCCATTGGGTTCGATCGCCCGGCAATTCCATGCACAAGCATGGCAGCGGTATGCAATGCCGCTGGTTTTGACCTGCGGTCAAAACAAATGCCGAGGCGACACGGAGCCGACGCAGTCGGCGGAGTATTCCCGTACGGGTCAGCAATTGATCTATCGTGTTCGGATACCACAAGAAACCATCCATTCGGATGGTTTCTTTTTTAGGTGATTCGTATGTCGGACCGAACCTATTGGGTTCGATCGCCCGGCAATTCCATGCGCAAGCATGGCAGCGGTATGTAATATCGCAGCCTTCAGATAACACAAAAATCCAGACATCCTTATGATGCCTGGATTTTTTCGCTCCTGAGAACACCACTGCGATCCGAACGCCCAAGAGATGGACGCAAAAATATAAAAAATTGGAATCCGAACGATGCGGTCCGGCGTATTCATTCTCATTCTGCTTGGAATTCGTGTGGGTTTCAAGGGAGCCTTTTTGCGCTGTCTTGCTTGACAAGCTGGGGGAAATGTGGTACTTTGTGTTTAGCAATACAAAATACTTAGAAATGCAAGGATGGTGCGGATGGAAGAACGTTTTTTGCAGCAGCTCAAGAAGGGCGTGCTGGAGCTGCTGGTTTTGCAGACGATCTGCCGGGGGCCGACCTATGGCTACGAGCTGATCGCGCAGCTCGGCAGCCGCTCCGGCGGGCTGTTTACGCTCAGGGAGGGAACGCTCTACCCGATTTTATACCGGCTGGAGGACGACGGGCTGATCGAAGCGGTCTGGCAGCAGGAGACAGGGCGTGCGGCTCCGCGGAAGATCTATTCCGCGACGGAAAAGGGCAGAGAAGAAAATGAACGCCGTCTCGGCCTCTGGGCCGGATTCCGGACGGCAGTGGACCATTTTTGCGGGGAGGATGCAGGACATGAATGAAAAACAGCTTGCGCGCTATCTGCGCGCTGTCCGGCGGCGGCTGTCGCTATCGGGGCAAATGAAGGATCGAGTGATGGACGACCTGCGCAGCTCGATCAATGAGCGGCGCGAGGCCGGGCAGACGGATGCGGAGATCTTTGCCGCGCTTGGCCCGGCAAAGCAGGCCGCGGCAGAGCTTACCGCGCAGCTGCCGGGCTACGCGTTCCGCAAAAGCCCGCTGCGGTTCGTCTGCCTTGGCGCGGCGGTGCTTGCGCTGCTGGCCGGGCTTCTGAAAACCGTCACGAATCTGCGCGGCTTTGCGTCCGTCGGCGTTATCGGCGGCGCGGACGGGCCGACGGAAATTTTCATCGCCGGGCCGCAGGTTTTTGAGTGGGCAGACGTGATCGCCGCCGGGATCGTGCTGGTGCTCGGACTCATCGGATATCTGCTCCTGCGCCGTCTGCCGCCGAAAAAGGGCTGAAGCCCATATAGGAGGAATGACGCACATCCGCCGGGGCATCCGTCCGGCTATGCCGGCAGCAGCAGATTGACGGGCCAGAAGCATGACGAGGATCGGGCTGAGCTTTGTTTTGCGGAGCAGGACAAGGCAGACGGCAAAAATCGCCGCCATGGCGACAAGATCGGCGAACTCCTGCAGACTGAGCCAGCTGTGCTGCGTGACGATCACATACCCGCCGCCGAATGTAAACGCGCTGAGATACAGCGTGGAAAGAAACAGCTTTTTCAGCACCTGTTTTCTGCTCTTCATCCGATTCGTCTCCAATCTTACGCGGCCATGCGCCGCGCTGCTTTGACCATCGTACCACAGGAAGCGGGACTGTAAATGCCGGATTCGGTCTGCGCCTCCGGTGCGCAAAAAACGTCCCCTGCCATGCGTATGGCAGGGGACGTCGCGGAATGCCGGGTTACAGCAGGATCTTTGCCAGCTCGTCGATCGTCTCGTCGAACACGCGCAGCGCGCTGCGGACGGTGTCGGGCTTCGTGAGGTCGACGCCTGCGATCTTGAGCTCTTCGAGCGGATAATCGCTGCCGCCGGTCGTGAGGAACTTCAGATAGCCGCTTGCGTCGCCGGTCGTCAGGATATGCTCGGCGATGGCCACGGCGGAGGAGAAACCGGTCGCGTACTGATAGACGTAGAACGCGCGGTAGAAGTGGGGGACATACGACCATTCGGGGTCGATGTCCGCGTCGATGCCGATGCCGTCATAATAGGTGGCTTCGAGATCGTGATAGACCTTGTTGAGCGATGTGGCCGTCAGCGGCTGGCCCGCAGCGTAGAGATCGTGCGCCTTGCGCTCGAACTCTGCGAACAGCGTCTGCCGGTAGAGCGTCGTGCGGAAGCTCTCAAGGAAGTGGTTGAGGATGTATGCGCGGCGCTTTTCGTCCGTCTCGGTCTTCAGCAGATACTTGGTCAGCAGAACTTCGTTGACCGTCGAGGCGACCTCGGCGACCATGATGCGGTAATCGTGGTTGACATAATCCTGCGTCGTATCGGAGAACCAGGAGTGCATGGAGTGGCCCAGCTCATGCGCCAGCGTGAACGCGTCGCCCAGCGTACCGGCATAGTTCATCAGCACATACGGATGCACGCCGAACACACCGCACGAGAACGCGCCGGACTGCTTGCCGTCGTTCTCATATACGTCGACCCAGCGCTCGGCGAACGCGCGGTCCAGCAGCTTCTGGTATTCCTCGCCCAGCGGCAGCGTCGCCTTCTTGACCAGCTCCTTCGCGTCCTCAAACGCGATGGGATAGTCGACGTCCTCCACGATGGGGACATACAGATCAAACACGTCGATTTTGTCGAGCTTGAGCGCGCGGCGGCGCAGCTCCAGATATTTGCGCATGGAGGGAAGGCTCTCGTGCACGGCCTCGATCAGGCTGTCATAGACGGACACGGGCACATTGCCGCCGTCCAGCGCCGCCTCGCACGCGGAGGCGTAGCCGCGCTGATTGGAGAAATAGGTGTCGAATTTGACGCAGCCGCCATAGAGCGTGGCAATGGCGTCGCCGAACTGCCGGTAGGTGCCGAACATGGCACGGAACGCACCCTCGCGCACGGAGCGGTCGCGGCTCTCGCGGAAGACAGGGAACGTACCGGCGGTAAGGCGTACCTCCTCGCCCGCCTCATTTTTGACCATCGGCAGCTGCAAATCAACGTTGGTCAGCATCTCAAACGCGGCCTTCGGCGTGCCTGCTGCGTCGCCCAGCAGCGCCAGCATCTGCTCCCGCGCAGCGTCGAGCGTATGCGCGCGCATACGGACGATATCGTCTACCGTGTGCCGGTAGGTCGCCAGCGCCTCGTCCTGCATCCACTCGTCCAGCTTTTCTGCCGGGATGGCAAGAATCTCGGGACTCAGGAATGCTATTGCGGCGTTGAACTTGATGATCAGGCTCTCGCCGCGGGCGGCCATTTCCTGATTTTCCGCAACAGAGCCGTCCTCTGTCTTCTTCAAAAACGCATAGACATAGGGCATCTCAACCTTAAACATGGAGGCATAGACGGTGTCAAGCCCCTTCTTGAACGCTTCCTTGGACGTGCCGAGTGTGCCGGGAATTGCGGCCAGCGGTGCAAGCGCGGCCTCAGCCTCCTGCATTGCGGCTTCCCACGCCGCAGTGTCCGGGTAGATCTTCGTCAGGTCCCACTGGAACCGGATATCCTGCTCGCTTCGTTTCATAGCGTATCCTCCTTTATAGATACTTCTATTATAATGACCAAAATCTTTCCTGTCAACGTCCGCTGCGGATGGGCAGGCAGTTGCTTTTTTGTCATATTCAGGGTAAAATAAATAAAAGAACCTCAATTGGGGGGAATACGATGAAGAATACTGCTCATTCCGCGCGGCAGTTTGCTTTCTGCTGCGTGACCACGGTTCTGACGGCGCTGCCGGCAGCCCCTGCGCTGCAGTGACGTCCGGCGCGTAAAGCGCCCATAAATTTTTGGAAAACTTCTCCTGATTTTCCTTGCGCATTGCGGCAGGATGTGTTATAATAAAGAAAAAATGAAGACGTCTACCCAGAATGCCGGACGGAGAGAACTCCCGCCCGGCGCAAAGCATCCGCGAAAATCCAATGGCGCAGCCATTTTCAACATAGATAGTTTTCACTACAAGAAGCAAACAATAAAAAAAGGAGGAGATCTGAAGTAATGAAGAAGAGATTGATTGCTTTTTTGTTAGTTCTGATTATGGTGCTCGGTATGCTGCCGGTATCGGCCTTAGCGGCTGACGGCGACGCTGCCATGTACACCTACCATCTGATTCACGAGTTTAACTACGTTGGTGGTTCGCGCTGGGATATTCAGGCAACCACAGCGGCGGAAAGCTACCAAATCGACGTCAACAAAGGCAGCCGACCCGTAACGGCTACACGTTCCTTGGCTGGGCAGACGATGCGGATGCTACGGTTGTGCAGTACCATGGCGGCGACAAGATTACGCTGACCAAGGACAATCCGACCAAGACCATCTACGCGGTCTGGAAGGAGAACACCCCGCCCGTGCCTGACAAGCCCGGTAAAGGCGACTTCGAGAAAGCCGGTCTGGTTTCTGTCGAGTGCAGCACAAAACCTGCCGATCACGCGAAGGAAACCTATGATCTTAAGAATGACACCTTCACGATCGGCGAGGTAGAAGGCAACGCGACCGACGGCTATACCTGCGAGATCACCGTTACTGCGGACTCGTATGTTAGCAGCTACGTTGCCACGCACGGCGCACACACGCTCACTGGTGACAACACGAAAAAATTCACCCTGACTTGGGTGAGCGGCAAGTGGGTTGCCAAGGAAAGCGGCGTGACGTTCTATGTCGAATGCGACCAGACCGAGACGCCTGTGGAGCCCAAAGCCCCGACGGCTGACGAGCTGAAAAAGCTTGAAATGGCTGTTCAGGTCAAGTGCGTCGTAGATGCTTCGCAGCAGCATAAGGACGCCTACGGTCTGCTCGGCGAGTGCGATGTAGACTACTTCGTCGGCGAGCCGAGGAAGGACGGGGACGACTGGCTTTGCGACATCAGCTATGTCCCCGACCTCTATGTGGCCGAGTTCAACACGACGTTCCAGAACCTGAAACATGTCCAAAACGATGAGCAGATCGTTCCGGTCACGCTGATCTGGGCCGGGGACAGCTGGCAGCTCAAGACGCAGGGCCGCGTACATGTGACGGAGGAATATACCGTTACCTTCAACGCTTACGGCGGTTTCCCGACGCCCGATGAGCAGCACGTCAAGAGCGGCGAGAAGGCTGTCCTGCCTGTCGAGCCGACGCTCAAGGGCTATATCTTTGCCTTCTGGTATCTGGGCGAAGACGAGCAGAACGCAACCGCGTATGACTTTGATACCCCCGTCACAGAGAACATCACCCTGACGGCGAAGTGGAACATCAACAAGTATACCGTCACCTTTAATTCCTACGGCGGCACGCCCGTTCCGCCCGTGCAGGAAGTGGAATACGGCCTCACCGCGACCAAGCCTGCCGACCCGACGCTCAAGGGCTACACCTTTGCGTTCTGGTATCTGGGCGAAGACGAGCAGAACGCCACCGCGTATGACTTTGATACCCCCGTCACAGAGAACATCACCCTGACGGCGAAGTGGAACATCAACAAGTATACCGTTACCTTCGATACGGACGGCGGCACGCCCGTTCCGCCCGCGCAGGAAGTGGAATACGGCCTCCCCGCGACCGAGCCGGATCCCGCTCCCACGAAGACCGGCTATACCTTCGACGGCTGGTATCTGGGCGATGAAAAGTATGACTTCTCCGCTGCTGTTGAGCAGAACATCACCCTGACGGCGAAGTGGGAAAAGAAGACCTACAAGGTCGTTGCCAAGCTGTATGTAAACGGCAAGCCCGCTTACTATCAGAACACGGACTTCTACACCTATGAAGTTTCCGGACTTTATGGTGAAAACATCGATTTCGACACCATCAAGGCAGAAGCAGTGGAGCAGGCGAAGCAGATCAAGAAGGCTTCCGCTTCCTACACCGCTGTGATCCTTGAGGATCACGAGCCGAACCCCGTCTGCACGACCTTTGGCGAGCATCAGCCCGGTCAGGCTGCGCACTATGTCAAGGTCAATGTCAAGACCGAAGAGAATGTCGTGATCTTCCAGTCCTTTGAAGGCAAGACGGATCTTACGAAGCTCCACACCACGACTGCGCCCTATGGCACCAACGTTGTTGAGTTCCTGAACGGCCTCGGCCTCGATCTCGATGTCGCTGGCTATACGCTCGACACGGACGAAGACGGCAATACCAACTGGTACAAGAAGGACAGCCCCAAGTGGACGTTCGGCGCGAACGATACGATCAACGGCTGGACGAATGTTCTGCTCAAGTACACCATCACCCCGCACAACATCTACGCATACCTCCGCACCGGCGATTCCATCGGCGACGTGCTTGAGCTGAACGAAGCCACGCTGAACCGCCTTGGCCTGACCAAGTACAACACCGAGGGCTTCATCTCCATCGGCACATTTGTTTCCAACACGCTGCTCACGCAGGACGAGTACTACGGCTTCGACGAGGACGAGGCATTCCTGGATGTCCTCGCAGAGCTGCAGACGAAGCTCGTGCCCGAGACTGGCGTTTCCCTCGACAAGGTCGGCAGCAAGATCAACTGGAGCTGGCTCTATCAGCCGTCCGACGTGGATGACCGCATTGCCGGTTACCCCACTGAGGATACAGATGGCTATCAGCTGTCCGGTTCGCTGCTGCTCTACGGCGCAAAGTTCGAAGCTGGTGCCAACGATGTCACGGGTATGCCCACGGCAGCCTACGGCGCGTATCTCGACTACTTTGTTTCCGGCGAAAGCTTCAACCTGCCCGCCGCTCCGACCCGCCCCGGCTATGACTTCAAGGGCTGGAAGATCGGCAATGCAGTGCTCACAGCTGGCGCAGCCTACACCGTCGATGAGGACGACATGGTCTTCACCGCACAGTGGGAAGCCAGAACCGACACCCCGTATACGGTCGAGCATTATCTGGAAAATCTCGATGGTAGCTATGCTCTGGACACGACCGAGCCTCTGAAAGGCACGACCGACACGACCGTGACCGCAGCCGCAAAGTCCTACGATAACTTCACCTATGACAGCACAGTTCCCGACACGGTTGCCTCCGGCAACATCGCTGCTGACGGCTCTCTGGTTCTGAAGCTGTTCTACACCCGCAATACCTACGACTACACCGTCCGCCACATCAAGCAGCTGCCCGACGGCTCCTATGACGAGGCAAACGCTGAGGTCGAAACGCTGAGCGGCAAGTTTGAAGCGCTCGCAGCCGTGACCGCGAAGGACTACGGTGAGCACTATCCGACCAACGACGCAGACACGAAGCAGAACATCAAGATCGAAAAGGGTCTGACGATCGATGTCAAGTATGCTCTCGACGAGCATACCCTGACCTTCGAAACCAACGGCGGCTCCGCCATCAACCCGGTCACGGTCCGCCACGGCAATGCAGTTGCAAGACCCGCTGACCCGACCAAGGACAAGTACACGTTCATTGGCTGGTATGCCGACCCCGAATTCACCGAGGAGTATGACTTCGCAACGGTTCTGGAAGCAGACAAGACCATCTACGCCAAGTTTGAACTGACGTCCACCCCGATCGGCGACATCTATGTCCGCTACGACGTTCTGCACATCAAGCAGCTGCCCGACGGCACCTATGATCTGGCCAACGCTGAGGTCGAGCACCTGAGCGCCAAGAAGGACACCACCGTCACTGCGGTTGCCAAGAATTATAGCGCAACGCATCATTTCTTCAACAGCAAGCTGGGCACGCTGACCGGCACGGCTATCCAGCCCTACATGGGCGTGGACGGCAAGCCTGTCTACACCATCCTGTCGGTCTACTACGATCTGGACTTCCATACCCTGACATTCGACACCATGGGCGGCTCCAAGATCGCGCCGGAAACGGTTCGCCATGGCCTGACGGTTGCGAAGCCCAAGGATCCCGTCAACGGCGGCTACTGGTTCGACGGCTGGTACACCGACAAGACCTACAGGACCCCGTACAACTTCGCGACCCCGCTGACGCAGGATACGACGATCTATGCCAAGTGGTTCCTCATCGTCCTGCCCGGTGTCACCGACAAGAAGGCTACCCCGAAGCTCAACACCTCCGACCACTTCGCGTATGTCCAGGGCTATCCCAACGGCACTGTGAAGCCCGCAGGCAACATCACCCGCGCTGAGACGGCCGCGATCCTCTTCCGTCTCATGGACGAAGGCTCCCGCAAGACCTATTACTCCACCAAGAGCGGCTTCCGCGATGTCGCCTCCGGCAGCTGGTACAACACCTACGTTGCGACTCTGAACAACGCCGGTGTCATCACCGACAGCTCCAACGGCTACTTCCGCCCGAATGAAGCCATCACCCGTGCAGAGCTCGCCGCCATGCTCGCCAAGTTCTCCGAGACGACCGGCGCTGCGAACTACTTCAACGACGTGTCTGCCAGCTACTGGGCGGCCAACGCCATCGCGATCTGCGCCAAGCTCGGCTGGATCACCGGCTATCCCGACGGCACCTTCCGTCCGGACAAAAACGTGACCCGTGCTGAACTCATGGCTATGATCAACCGTGCCACCGGCCGTGCACCCAAGTCCGCCGACGCATTCCTGCCCGGCATGAAGACCTGGATCGACAACACCTCCGATAAGTGGTACTACCTCGACGTGCAGGAGGCCACCAACAGCCATTCCTACACGGTCAAGGGTTCCGAAACCTGGACGGCTCTGACCTCCGACCCCAACTGGTCGCTGTACGAGTAAGCCTCTTCGGACGCAATTCCCCGGTATAATCCAAATCAGCCCCTGCCGCCAATTCGGCGGCAGGGGCTGAAAAATTCCCCCGGCGGCGCAGTCCACGACGGACTGCCGCTGGGGGAAGCTGTTTATTTTTGGACGCTGTGCGTTATAACCGGCCCAGACGGAACTGCTCGATTATTTCACCGGTCAGACTGATGTGGGAGTGATCCTCCGGCAGCTCGCTGCGCAGGTGCCAGCTCGCCTCGGCCAGCTCGGATTCCTGCACGGTGATCCTGTCGCTGCCATCCAGCTCACAGACGAAGCCCATCAGGAGCGTGTCCGTGAACACCCACGGCTGGGATTTGTAAAAGCGGAGGTTTTTGACCCGGAGGCCAGCCTCCTCCATGACCTCGCGGTGCACCGTGTCCTCAATCGACTCACCGATCTCATTAAAGCCCGCGATGAGGGCATATTTTTTGAACGGCCGACCGCGATAGCGCGTGAGCAGCAGCCGGTCGCCGTCGTGCACCGCGACGATCACAGCCGGGCAGATCTTCGGATAGACCGTGTTTTTGCAATGCGGGCAGACCATGGCGCGCTCTACTGCACTTTTTTCCATGCGCGCGCCGCATCTGCCGCAGAATTTCTGGGAATCATACCAGCGGTACAGGCTTTCGCCCGCAGCGGCGGCGAACAGCGCCAGACTCGTCCCGTCCGTCATGGCGCGGAGCGACGAAGAGGGAGCATAGCGGAACGTGTCTGTCTCGCCGGGGTGGGCGGAGACGAGATAATATGCCGTTTCGTCAATGGAAAAGGCGTACTGCGCCTCGCCGCCGTCCGGGATCTCGCACATCCGGGGCAGCGTGAGCGTTTCGCCGCTTAAATTACAGTAAACTGTATGATCCGGCTCAAAAATCAGCGCAATATCATCCGGCGACGGTGCTTTCCACGACATTTCATTGTGATACATATGCGGATACAGATCCTGAAGCATAGCTTTCCCTCCTCAGCGCCCGGCGAAGAACACTTCGATCTCCGCCCGGCCTGCCTGTACGCTGCCCTGCGCGAAAAACGGCTTTCCGCCGCCGCGTCCGTGCAGCTGCGCGTTCAGCTCCTTTACCAGCTGCCGCAGATCGCCGTCCTGTTCGCCGACGGCGTATTTATAGCCATCGGCGTCGCTGCCGGCAAAAACAGCCGCACGACCCCCGCAGGCCGACATGACCAGATCAGTCAGCCGCCGCAGGCTGTCCGGGTTCATCGCAGGCTCAAACAGCAGGACGTTTCCTGCCCCGGCAAGTGCCTGCGCCTTCTGCGCAAACACAGCCTCTTCCAGCCCGGCTGCGCGCTGCTTCTGCGCGGCCTCCGCGTCCAGAAGCCGACGCACGGCGGCAGCCGTCTCCAGCGGCTTGGCCGACAGGAGGCCTGACACGCGCCGGTTCTGCTCGGCAATTTCGCTCAAATAGGCAAGCGCACGTCTGCCGCACAGAATTTCCAGCCGCACGCCGTCATGGAATTTCACGCAGGAGAAAATTTTGATCAGCCCAATTTCCCCGGTGCTGCTTACGTGCGTCCCACAACAGGCGCAGATGTCCGCGCCGGGGATGGTCACGATGCGCACCTGACCGGTCAGCTCCTTCTTGCTGCGGTAGGGGATGGTCTTCAGCGCCTCGGCATCCGGGTATGTAATTTCGATCGGGACGTTTTTCCAGACCCACTCGTTGGCCTCGGCCTCGACGGCGGACAGATCCTCCTGCGTCAGCATGCCGGAAAAATCGATGGTCACAAAATCCGCACCCATATGAAAGCCGACGTTTTCATAGCCGAAGCGGCGGTGTATCACGCCGGAGAGAATATGCTCGCCGGAATGCAGCTGCATGAATTCGAACCGGCGCGCATAGTCGATCCGGCCCTCGACGCTCTGCCCCACGGCAAGCGGCTGTTCACAGAAATGCACGATCTCGCCGCCGCGCTCGTGCGTGTCGGTCACGCGGACACCGGACAGAAAGCCGGTGTCGCCCGGCTGGCCGCCGCCCTCCGGATAAAAGCAGGTTCTGTCCAACACAACGTCATAGCCGTGCTTTCCCGGCTGACAGGATACAACGCGCGCTTCAAACGCTGCCTGATGCGCGTCCTGATAATAGAGCTTTTCTGTTGCCATTTTGACACCTCTTGTCAGATTTTCAACTATCATAGCACACAATCCGTCAAAATTCCACTGGAATTCGTTCGGATTTTGGTTGACAAACCGGGGAAATCAACCTATTATATAAGTTGGGCGATTTTAAAAGCGCCCGATATTCTGAAACAAAAAGGGGGAAGAACAAATGGACGCAGGAAGTAGTAGCGGCACATCCGCAGGCCGAAGTCGGCCCGAGCACCAGCCGCCTTTGTGCGTCCGGTGCTTGCAGCCCCTGTCATTCTTCGATTGATGTGCCTGCGTTGTGTCTTTACCTTCCTATTCTTTACATTTAGGAGGAACAAGACATGGCAGAAAGCAATTTTTCCCTGCAAAAGACCCTGACCATGCTGCTCGACGAGAAGAAGTATCATTCTCTGCGCGACATCCTCAGCACCATGAATCCCGCCGACATCGCCGCCATTTTTGACGATCTCGATCAGGCGCGCCTGCCGCTTCTGTTCCGGCTTCTGCCGAAGGAGCTGGCCGCCGAAACGTTCGTCGAAATGGAGCCGGAGGCGCAGGAGCTTCTGATTCAGGGCTTCTCGGATTCCGAGCTGAAGGAGGTCATCGACGAGCTTTACGTCGACGACGCCGTCGATATCGTGGAGGAAATGCCCGCGAACGTCGTGCAGCGCATCCTGACCCAGGCCGAGCCGGATATGCGCAAGCAGATCAACGAGATCCTGCGCTATCCGGAGGATTCCGCCGGCTCGATCATGACCACCGAATATGTCTCCCTGCGCCCGAATATGACGGTCGAGGAAGCGATTTTGCGCATCCGCCGCACGGGCATCGACAAGGAGACGATCTACACCTGCTACGTGACGCGCGGCCACAAGCTCATCGGCCTTACGAGCGTCAAGGACCTGCTTCTGTGCGAGGACGACGATGCGACCATCGAGTCCATCATGCAGGAGCACGTCATCACCGTCGGCACGCTCGACGATAAAGAGCAGGTCGCCCAGATGTTCAGCAAGTACAACTTCCTCGCTCTGCCGGTCGTGGACACGGAGAACCGGCTGGTCGGCATCGTGACCTTCGACGACGCCATGGACGTCATGGAAGACGAGGCCACGGAGGACATGGAAAAGATGGCCGCTATGCTGCCGTCCGAACATCCGTATATGCGTTCGACCCCTGTCGAGATCTGGAAAAACCGTATCCCGTGGCTGCTGTTGCTGATGGTTTCGGCGACGCTGACGGGCATCGTCATCACAAGATTTGAAAACTCGCTGGCCGCCCTGCCGTGCCTCACCGCGTTCATCCCCATGCTGATGGACACCGGCGGCAACTCCGGCTCGCAGGCCTGCGTGTCCATCATCCGCGGCATCAGCCTGAATGAGATCGAATTCCGCGACCTGGGACGCGTGGTCTGGAAGGAGATCCGCGTGTCCGTCCTCTGCGGCGTGTGCCTGGCAATCGCCTGCTTCGCGAAGATCATCGTGGTCGATATGCTGCTGTTAAAGAGCGAGAGCGTGACGTATCTGGTAGCCTTTGTCGTCTGCGCGACGATGGCCGTGACGGTCTGCCTTGCCAAGATCGTCGGCTCAACACTGCCGCTGCTGGCTAAAAAGCTCGGCTTCGACCCGGCTGTGATGGCCTCGCCGATCATCACGACGATCGTGGACTTCCTGTCCCTGCTTGTCTATTTCGCTTTTGCGACCGCAATGCTCGGCATCGGATAAAAAACCGCCCGCTGCACAGCTGTGCAGCGGGTTTTTGTGCAAAAACGGCAAAAACAGACGCAGTTGGTAGGGGCGGGGCTCTGCTCCGCCCGGCGGAAAACGCTGCGTTCGCGTGAGAACTTGCGGCAAATTCGTATGCAGTTACCCACTTGGTTGTAGGGGCCGACGACTCTGTCGGCCCTGAAAATGCTGCGAATTCGCCATGGATTTCCGTAAAAATGCTGCGTCCTGCGGGCGGACAGAGTCGTCCGCCCCTACACCGAAATGCGCAGATGCATACGAATTTGCCGAGGATTTCCGATGATTCGGTGCATTCTGCCGGGCGGAGCAGAGCCCCGCCCCTACCAAAATTGTGCGTATTTTTGGGGGTGCTCCGAAATCTGCTGCGGTCGAATCCGCTCAGCGCAAAACTGGGAACAGGAGCTTCTGGTTTTCCTGCGTGTACATATTTTCCCGCGTAATGAGGACGCAGGAAACCTCAACGAAATCGTCGGTCTGCTCGCCGTTTGCCACGCGAACGGCCTGCTGGACGGCCACGTAGCCCATGTTGAACGGCCGCTGCGTGACAATGGCCTGAATGATGTTCTGCTCTAAAAACTGGATCTGCCGCTGCGAATTGTCGCAGCCGACGACATAGACGCGCCCGCCCATGCCCAGCTCGACCAGCGCGTTTGCCGCGCCGACGTTGCAGACCTCGTTCGTGCACACAAAGCCCCGGATCTCCGGGTCGGCGGAAAGAAGCTCCGTCGTAATCGTCTGCGCCTGCTCGGTCGAGTTGTCGCAGCAGAAGCTGCCGAGGATCTCGATATTTCCTGCCTCGTTCAGCGCGTCCAGAACGCCGCGCGTGCGTTCAATGCCCGTTGTGGTCGTCAGCATATGCTGAATGACCGCGACCTTTCCGCCCTCCGGCAGATAGGATGCCATGGCGCGGCCCATCTCCAGCCCGATCTCATAGCTGTTGCTGCCGACAAAGCAGGCGCGGCCTGCGGCATTGACGTCCGTGTCGATCGCAACGACGCCGATCCCGGCAGCGATGGCTTCCTCCGTTGCTTCCGCGCAGCGGTCATAGTCCGCGGCAGAGAGGATCATGACGTCCGGCTTATCCGCTGTCACCTGCCGGATCAGCTCGATCTGCTTGTCAATGTCAATTTCGCGCGGCGAGGTCAGGACCTTCAGCTCGACGCCGTATTCCTCCGCCGCCTTTTCAACGCCGGACAGGAGCGTTCCCCAGAACTCCGCGACCTCTGTCACGGTTTTCAGAACCAGCGTCACCCGCAGCGGCTTCTGTGCTGCCGCGCAGCCCGCAAGATTCAGGAGCAGACAGAGCACCAGGAGAAAAACGGTGCATTTTTTAATCCTCCGCATGGCTGTCCTCCTCCTTTCCACGTACAATGGGCAGCACGAGCATGACCATTGTGCGCACATCGGGCGTAGAATAATACTTCATAACGGCGTCCGGGCCGAAGAACAGCTGCAGCCGCTCGTTGACGTTGTAAACGCCGATCTTGGTGCTCTCCGCGTCGGATTCCTTTTTGTCGAGAATGGTTTCCAGCTGCTCCGGCGTCATGCCCACGCCGTCGTCCTCGACGGTGATGAGCAGGCGGTCCTCCTCCAGCAGCGACTCAATGCGCACCGTGCCGCCCTGCTGCTTGACCTTGATGCCGTGATAGATCGCGTTTTCCACCAGCGGCTGCAAAATGAGCTTCGGCAGCAGGCAGTCCTCCGTCTGCGGGTCAAGGTCGATCTCGTAGCGGAGCTTTTCGTTGTAGCGCATCTTCTGGATGGTCAGATAGCTGCGCACATGGGCGATCTCCTTTTTGAGCGTGTTGGTGTCGGAGCCGTCGCCGATGGACGAGCGCAGCAGCAGCGCCAGCGCGCTCGTCATCTCCACGACCTCCGCATTGCGTCCGGCGTGGCTCATCCAGATAATAGAGTCGAGCGTGTTGTAAAGAAAATGCGGCTGGATCTGCGCCTGCAGCGCCTTCCATTCGCTCTTGCGCTTCTGCTCCTCGCTGCGCAGCCGTTCGTCCATCAGTTCGGCAGTTTTGGCGATCATGTGGTCAAAGCTGTCGGACAGCTGGCCAAGCTCCGTGCGGGAGGATACCTGGCTGCGCACGTGCAGATCGCCGTCCTCCACGCGCCGCATCGTCTGCATCAGACGGCGGATGGGTCCTGCGATGGAGCGCGAGAGCTGAAGCGCGAACACCAGCGCAAGAATGAGCGCCGCCGCCGCGATGAGCAGATAGGTCTTGTAGATCCTGTCCTGACTGCGCAGCAGCTCCTGCGTGTAGGCAACGCCCACCGCCGTCCATCCGGTGGCCTCCGATGCGCAGGCTACATAGAGCCTGCGCATCCTGCCCTTGCCGGAGAGCGTGCGGCCGTCCGCCGCTGCCAGCACCTCCGCGACGTTTTCCTCCTTCAGTCCCGCATAGATCAGATCCTGCTGCGGGTGCCAGAGGATGCCGCCGCTCTGGTCGATCAGATAGATATAGCCCCGGCTGCCGAGCTGGATATCTGCGCAGAGCCGGTCGATGATCTGGTAGTTAAGGTCGATGAGCAGAACGCCCTGCATATTCCCTGCGCGGTCGAGCACGGCCTTGGAGAACGAAACGACCCAGTTGTACTGGCCCGCGATCAGGTTTTCCACGCGCGAGGATGACACCTGCACCTCGTTCGGCTCCCGCAGCGCGGCCTGGTACCAGGCTGCGTCCCGGTAATTGGAGTAGGTGTTGAGCGATGCACCCTCGCTTCCGAACAGCGCGCCGCCGGATTCCGGGATCAGGGCGATGGCCGTGATCTCCGAGCGGATCTTCTGTGCGGCGGCCAGCTGCTCCTGCGCTTCGCGGCAGGCCGCGTCCGTCAGCCGGTGCTCGTTGGCCGCGCGCAGATAGGCCGCGACCGCGCCGTTGTCGACAATAAAATCGGAAATATCCTTCATGTACTCCACGTACATATCAAGCTCGGCGTTGACGCGGCGGATCAGCTGCTCGGTGTACTCCGTCGAGCTGTCCAGCAGCTCGTTCGTCGAGACGCTGATCGACACATAGGTCATGGCTGCCGTAATGACGAGGATCAGCAGCATGAACAGCGCCGCGATCCGCGTGCCGATGGAGTGCCGGGAAAAAAGTCGTGCTTCGGTCATGTTCCGCTCTCCGCCTCCCTGTACTGCCGGGGCGTCATGCCGGTTCTGCGGCGGAAGGTGAGCGAGAAATAATGCGGGTCGGCAAAGCCGATGCGCTCGGCGATCTCATAGGTGCACAGCCCCGTTTCACGCAGATATTCCTTGGCCTTCTCCATACGCAGGTTTGTCAGATATTCCACGAACGACTGGCCGGTCTTTTCCTTGAATACCGTTGAAAAATAGCTGCGGCTGACGCCGAGATGCTCCAGCACGTCCGGCAGCTTGAGATCGCAGTCGGCATAGTGCTCGTTAATATACGCGACGGCCAGACGGCCGCAGCGGGCGGCAGGCGTGTCGTTCTGCTGGGCCTGACATTGCAGAATATAGCCCTCAAGCCGCTCGACGGACAGCCGTACCTCCTCCAGCGCATAGCCCTGCTGCGGAAGGAGCATGGCGGGCGCGCGCAGCAGCTGCTCACGCGTCAGATGCGAGGCCACGAGGATCTGCAGGCGCTGCAGAACGGGGCGGCACTCGCTCTCATGCACCCTGCGGCGGCGCATACAGGTAAAAAGCGTTCCGGTCAGCTCCAATGCACGGCTGCCGCTGCCGGATTGGAGCGTGCTTGCGATCTGCGCCGCAGTCGGACAGTCGTCCGTCTGCAAAGAGCCGGAGGATTTGCGCAGCTCCGGGTCAAACAACAGTGTCTCGCCTGTGGAAAACGCGTAGCCCAGCGCGTGCTGCGCCTCCTGCGCGGACTGCCGCAGGCCGTCAAGCCCGGCATAGGCTCCGCCGATCCCGATGGGGGCGGTGATCTCCGCCTCCTGCATCACC
>ERZ791753.1222-NODE-1222-length-17548-cov-3.629509_pt1 | contig 17548 bp, 17 predicted proteins | sample MGYA00509951_ERZ791753 | MGnify/ENA primary metagenome ERZ791753 (study PRJEB30046, sample SAMN00792026) | human gut metagenome | study: EMG produced TPA metagenomics assembly of the A metagenome-wide association study of gut microbiota in type 2... | reverse complement strand
TGATGCGCTGGCGGGCGAGAGCACACGGCCCCGAGTCAGCCGTCTCGGTGAAGGTACGCTGATTACATTGCGCTGTATAAACGGCAGCACCGATGAACGCCCCGATCAACTGGTCGCCATGCGTGTATATATGGACGGGCGGTTAATTGTTTCGACCCGACAACGCAAAGTGCTGGCGCTGGACGATGTGGTAAGCGATCTGGAAGAAGGCACCGGTCCGACCGATTGCGGGGGATGGCTGGTGGATGTGTGTGATGCGTTGACCGATCATTCCAGCGAATTTATCGAGCAGCTGCACGATAAAATTATCGACCTTGAAGATAATCTCCTTGATCAGCAAATTCCACCGCGTGGATTCCTGGCTCTGCTGCGCAAACAATTAATTGTGATGCGTCGCTATATGGCACCGCAACGTGATGTTTATGCTCGTCTTGCCAGTGAACGTTTGCCGTGGATGAGCGATGACCAACGCCGTCGTATGCAGGATATTGCCGATCGCCTTGGGCGCGGCCTTGACGAAATCGACGCCTGTATAGCACGGACTGGCGTGATGGCTGATGAAATCGCTCAGGTGATGCAGGAAAATTTAGCGCGTCGTACCTATACAATGTCGTTGATGGCAATGGTCTTTTTACCCAGTACCTTTCTGACCGGGTTATTTGGCGTCAACCTTGGTGGGATCCCTGGCGGCGGGTGGCAATTCGGATTTTCAATTTTTTGTATTCTGTTAGTTGTTCTTATTGGTGGTGTTGCTTTATGGTTGCATCGTAGTAAATGGTTGTAACAAAAGCAATTTTCCCGGCTGTCTGTATACAAAAACGCCGCAAAGTTTGAGCGAAGTCAATAAACTCTCTACCCATTCAGGGCAATATCTCTCTTGCAGGTGAATGCAACGTCAAGCGATGGGCGTTGCGCTCCATATTGTCTTACTTCCTTTTTTGAATTACTGCATAGCACAATTGATTCGTACGACGCCGACTTTGATGAGTCGGCTTTTTTTTGCCTGTTATTTGTCAGCGTCTACCCTTTAAGAGTCCACCCAATGACCGGAGGGAAATATGACGACACTTATTTATTTGCAAATTCCTGTCCCTGAACCGATTCCTGGCGATCCTGTTCCAGTGCCCGATCCGATCCCTCGCCCGCAACCCATGCCTGACCCACCACCCGACGAAGAACCGATTAAATTGTCGCATCGTGAGCGTAGATCTGCGAGGATACGCGCCTGCTAACTTTGCGTCGATGACCACGAGAATAGATTGTGACCGCTTTTTCTACCCTGAATGTTTTGCCTCCCGCCCAACTCACGAACCTTGATGAGTTGGGTTATTTAACCATGACGCCGGTGCAGGCCGCCGCGCTTCCGGCGATCCTTGCCGGAAAAGATGTTCGCGTGCAGGCGAAAACCGGCAGCGGCAAAACGGCGGCTTTTGGCCTCGGCTTGTTACAGCAAATTGATGCGTCGCTATTTCAAACCCAGGCTTTAGTGCTGTGTCCTACGCGTGAACTGGCGGATCAGGTGGCAGGTGAATTGCGTCGGCTGGCGCGTTTTCTGCCAAATACCAAAATTTTGACGTTGTGCGGTGGTCAACCGTTCGGTATGCAGCGTGATTCGTTGCAACATGCGCCGCATATTATCGTGGCAACGCCGGGCCGTATGCTGGATCATCTGCAAAAAGGCACGGTATCACTGGATGCGTTGAATACGCTGGTGATGGATGAGGCCGACCGCATGCTGGATATGGGATTTAGCGATGCCATTGATGATGTCATCCGTTTTGCGCCAGCATCTCGACAGACGCTTCTGTTTTCGGCAACCTGGCCGGAAGCCATCGCCGCAATCAGCGGAAGAGTGCAACGCGATCCTTTAGCGATTGAAATTGACTCAACAGATGCTCTGCCACCTATTGAACAACAATTTTATGAGACATCCAGCAAAGGCAAAATTCCTCTGTTGCAACGGTTATTAAGCTTGCATCAGCCATCCTCTTGCGTGGTGTTTTGCAATACCAAAAAAGATTGCCAGGCTGTCTGCGACGCGCTGAATGAAGTAGGGCAAAGTGCATTGTCGTTACACGGCGATCTGGAGCAACGTGATCGCGATCAGACCCTGGTACGTTTTGCTAACGGTAGCGCCCGTGTACTGGTTGCGACTGATGTTGCTGCGCGAGGTCTGGATATTAAATCGCTTGAGCTGGTGGTGAACTTTGAGCTGGCGTGGGATCCTGAAGTTCATGTACATCGCATCGGTCGTACAGCGCGTGCAGGAAATAGCGGTCTGGCGATCAGTTTCTGTGCCCCGGAAGAAGCACAGCGGGCCAATATCATTTCTGACATGTTGCAGATAAAACTTAACTGGCAAACGCCGCCAGTTAATAGTTCCATTGTGCCGCTGGAAGCCGAAATGGCAACGTTATGTATCGATGGCGGGAAAAAAGCCAAAATGCGCCCGGGTGATGTATTAGGTGCGCTGACAGGAGATATCGGGCTTGATGGCGCAGATATTGGCAAAATCGCCGTGCATCCGGCGCATGTCTATGTCGCGGTGCGTCAGGCTGTTGCTCATAAAGCATGGAAACAGTTACAGGGCGGGAAGATTAAAGGAAAAACGTGCCGGGTGCGGTTATTAAAATAATGAAATGTTGAATTGCAGGGTGCAAGAGTAAACATCTTCTTCGGGATTGCCGGATGCGACGCTGGCCGCGTCTTATCCGGCCTCCATAAAAGTAGCCCGATAAGCTTGCGCATCGGGCGCTATCCGGGTTATTTCACTTCAACCACATTCAGTCGTAACTCATCCAACTGATTTTCATCTTCTTCAGGCTGCCAACCCGCCGGTTGTAGAGGGATCTCTTCGCGATCAAACGCCAGATCACCCCCGTTAACCACTTCAGAACCGTGGGTAATGCCTTTGAAATCGAACAGGTTGGTATCGCACAGATGCGACGGCACCACATTCTGCATCGCGCTGAACATCGTCTCGATACGCCCCGGATAACGTTTATCCCAGTCACGCAACATGTCAGCAATCACCTGACGTTGCAGGTTAGGCTGTGAACCGCACAGGTTGCACGGAATAATCGGGAACGCTTTTGCATCGGCAAAGCGCTGAATATCTTTCTCGCGGCAGTAGGCCAGCGGGCGAATCACGATATGTTTGCCATCATCGCTCATCAGTTTCGGAGGCATACCTTTCATCTTGCCGCCGTAGAACATATTTAAGAACAACGTTTGCAGGATATCGTCACGATGGTGACCCAGCGCGATCTTCGTCGCTCCCAGTTCCGTTGCGGTACGATAAAGGATACCGCGACGAAGACGAGAACACAGTGAGCAAGTGGTTTTGCCCTCCGGAATCTTCTCTTTCACGATACCGTAAGTGTTCTCTTCCACAATCTTGTACTCAACGCCCAGCTTTTCAAGATACTCGGGCAGAACGTGTTCCGGAAAGCCCGGTTGCTTTTGATCGAGGTTAACAGCCACCAGCGAAAAATTGATTGGCGCGCTTTGCTGCAAATTGCGCAGAATTTCCAGCATGGTATAGCTATCTTTACCCCCGGAGAGGCAAACCATGATGCGATCGCCTTCTTCAATCATATTGAAGTCAGCAATGGCTTCGCCCACGTTACGACGCAGACGTTTTTGTAATTTGTTCAGGTTGTATTGTTCTTTCTTACTAATTTCTTGATTTTGCGACATTTAAAAGCGACTCAATTCGTTATATGGCATCAGAAGAGTATGCGTCATGCCGGAACGCCCAGCATAAGAAATCTGATATAAAAACTGTGGCGTGTATGGTACGGATTAGAGGGGAAAATGTCAGCACATTTGCGAAATGAATCAAAAAGCCCGCAGCAATGTGCGGGCGTTAGTGTCAGCGCACAACCAGCACGGAGCACTCTGCGTGACGCACGACAGCTGCGGCGTTAGAACCGAGCAGATAAGTGGTGATATCCGGTCGATGGGAAGCAATGATGATCATATGAGCGGGGATCTTCTTCGCCAATTCCAGAATGCGGTCTTTGGGCGAGCCTTCCTCAACATGGACATGCACTCTGTCGGTTGGCAGTTTAAATTTTTTAATGATCTCTTCCAGTTGCGATTTGGCTTCCGCTTTCAGGTCATCCATTGCCGGTAATTCTGCGGAATACGCTAAACCCAGAGAGGCATAGTAGGGCAGTGAAGGTATTACCGTCAGGAAATGAACCTCTGCATCATCAATCTTTGCCTCTGCCTCAACGTGGCTAATCACGCGTTGAGTTAATTCTGAATCGGAAATATCGATAGGGACAAGAATCGTTCTGTTCATAAAACCTCCTGTTTTAGTATCCGCATAAAGTGTAACGCCAGATGACACTTTTTGTGTAATGACGGAGTTCACATTTTTAATTTAGATCAAAGGAGGAAGAATAAGCAGAAAAAGCCCGCCATAACAGCGGGCAGGAGGATTTAGAACTGATAAACCAGACCTAAAGCGACAATATCATCGGTAGAGATGCCGTTGGCAGCGTAGAAGCTGTCATCTTCATCCAACAGGTTGATTTTATAGTCAACATAAGTGGACATGTTTTTATTGAAATAGTAAGTCGCGCCAACATCGGCGTATTTAACCAGATCTTTATCATCAACACCTGCCGGGTTGTCTGCACCACCGGCAGCGTGCAGGTCACGGCCTTTAGACATCAGGAAAGAGACTGCCGGACGCAGACCAAAATCAAACTGGTACTGTGCAGTAACTTCAAAGTTCTGGGTTTTGTTCGCAACTGCATAATCGCTGTCGCCAAACGGGGTCATGTTACGCGTTTCTGAATACATGGTTGCCAGGTAAATATTGTTAGCATCGTATTTTAGCCCAGCAGTCCACGCGTCTGCTTTATCACCACCCGCCGCAGTATGGTTAACCTGGTCATTGGTGCGGTCAGAAGAGGTGTATGCCGCACCAGCGCTAAAGCCCATGCCTAAATCATATGTTGTGGAAAGACCCCAGCCGTCACCGTTTTCATGGCGAACATCACGTCCGTTGTTGGTGCCTTCCTGACCATTACTGGCTCCTTCGTTGTTACCTTGATACTGCACCGCGAAGTTCAGACCATTTACCAGACCGAAGAAATCAGTATTACGATAAGTCGCGACGCCGTTGGCACGACCAGTCATAAAGTTGTCTGCATTGGTATAAGAGTCACCGCCAAATTCAGGCAGCATATCGGTCCAGCCTTCGATGTCGTACATTACGCCATAATTACGTCCGTAATCGAAAGAACCGTAATCTGCAAATTTCAGTCCGGCAAATGCCAGACGGGTCCATGACTGGTTTGTTGAAGATTCAGTGTTGTTTGCCTGAATATTGTATTCCCATTGACCGTAGCCAGTGAGTTGATCGTTAATTTGGGTTTCGCCTTTAAAACCCAGACGCGCATAGCTCTGGTCGCCATCTTTCGCTGAATTATCAGAAAAATAATGCAGGCCATCAACTTTGCCATACAGATCTAATTTGTTGCCGTCTTTATTATAAACTTCGGCTGCATGTGCAGCACCTGCGGCGAGCAGGGCAGGAATTAAAAGTGCCAGTACTTTGCTTTTCATTGAATAAATCCTTTAGTTATTTTATTTGCCTTTTATCCCCATTTCGGGGAGTGAAAACATCCTAAAGGAGAAGTTCAGTTAGCCGATAAATATCATTTGTTACGCCTTAAGTAAAACCTTAATCAAATAATTCTACGGAAATGATAATAAGTCTGGTGAATGTATTGAAGATAATACATACAAAATAAAAATTATACTTTTAATTTGCTATACGTTATTCTGCGCGGGTTATATGCCTTTATTGTCACAGATTTTATTTTCTGTTGGGCCATTGCATTGCTACTGATTTTCCAACATATAAAAAGACAAGCCCGAACAGTCGTCCGGGCTTTTTTTTAGAATTGGATAATCCTTATCCAGTGCATTTAATCGGTGTTGCTTTTTTCCGCTTTTCCGGCCATTTGTGCCAGGAAGTCATAGCGTTTTTGCAAATCAGCTGCAGCATCTTTCCATAACTGTTCTGCCACTTCTGGCTGCTGCGAATTCAGACGACGGAAACGCTGCTCGTGAAGTAACGTTTCTTCCAGTGCTTCTGACGGCGGGCGTGAATCCAGTGCCAGCGGCAGTTTGCCTTCATCGGCTCGACGTGGATCGAAGCGATATAGCGGCCAGAAGCCGGTGGCAGTGAGTTGGCGCATCTGGTCGTGACTGAGTGCCAGATCGTAACCATGCTCTTCACACGGGCTATAAGCAATGATCAGCGATGGCCCCGGATACGCTTCCGCTTCCTGAATCGCTTTCACCGTCTGGTTGAGCTGCGCGCCGAGAGAAATCTGCGCCACATAAACATGACCGTACATCATCATGCTGACGCCAAGATCTTTACGCGCTTTACGTTTGCCGTGCTCGCCGAACTTAGTTACTGCACCCAGCGGTGTCGCTTTCGACGCCTGACCACCGGTGTTGGAATAGCATTGCGTATCCAGCACCAGAATGTTGACGTTTTCCGTCAAACTCAATACATGATCCAGACCGCCAAAGCCGATATCGTAAGCCCAGCCATCACCACCAATCAGCCAGATTGATTTTTCTACCAGTGCATCTGCGTCACGTAGCAGTTCATGTGCTTCGGCAACATCTTTGAGTTGCTGGCGTAAAGCTGCAACCTGTTCACGACGAACCTCTGGCTTGGCGTCTGATTTCAACGCAGTTAGTAATTCCGCCGGGATTTTATCGGCAAATTGATCCAGCAGACGCAGCACGCGGACACGGTGTTGATCGACCGTCAGGCGGAAACCAAGGCCAAATTCGGCGTTATCTTCAAACAGCGAGTTCGCCCATGCCGGTCCACGACCGTTGGCATCGGTAGTATACGGTGTAGAGGGCAGGTTACCGCCATAAATTGAAGAACAGCCGGTGGCGTTCGCGATCAACATTCGGTCGCCATAGAGCTGAGTCAGCAATTTAATATACGGCGTCTCGCCACAACCGGAGCAAGCACCTGAATATTCAAACAGCGGTGTAATCAGCTGTGATGTACGAATATCAATACGTTCCAGTTTGCTACGGTCGATTTCTGGGAGGTTGAGGAAGAAATCGTAATTGATTTTCTCTTCTTCGACATGTTCCAGGCGCGACATCATATTGATGGCTTTAATCTCTGGATTCTGACGGTCTTTCGCCGGGCAAACTTCGACGCACAGGTTACAGCCGGTGCAATCTTCCGGTGCCACCTGCAAGACATATTTCTGCCCGCGCATATCACGCGATTTCACATCCAGCGAATGCAGGCTGGCAGGGGCGTTTTCCATCGCTTCAGGCGGTACCACTTTTGCGCGAATAGCCGAATGTGGGCAAGCAGCGACGCAGTGGTTACATTGGGTACAGAGTTCCTCTTTCCAGATGGGGATCTCTTCGGCGATATTGCGTTTTTCCCAGCGCGTGGTGCCCATCGGCCAGGTGCCGTCTGGCGGCAGCGCCGAAACGGGGAGGGCATCACCAAGCCCGGCGAGCATCGCCGCGGTAACGGTTTTCACGAAATCAGGAGCGGCATCGGAAACCACAGGCGGTCGATTGGCGCTGTGCGGATTAACCGGCTGCAACGGAACTTCTTCTACGGATTCACGCGCCAGCGCCAGAGCCTGCCAGTTGCGCTCCACCAGATCCTGACCTTTGCTACTGTAACTTTTGGCAATCGCACCCTGCAATTCTGCGAGGGCGCTATCGCCAGGCAGAATTTGCGTCAGATGGAAAAAAGCCATCTGCATGACGGTATTAATACGGGCCGCCAGACCACATTCGCGGGCGATTTTCGCCGCGTTAATCACATAGAAGCGCGCTTTTTTCTGGTTTAACACGGCCTGAACTTCCTGCGGCAAGCGCGACCATACTTCATCTACGCTGTACGGCGTGTTGAGCAGGAAAATGCCGCCAGGTTTTAAACGTTCAGCCATCTGATATTTATCGATAAACTGCAACTGGTGGCAGCCAACAAAATCAGCCTGGGAAATCAGATAAGCGGAACGAATCGGCTGCTCGCTCACGCGAAGGTGAGAAACCGTCAGGCCGCCCGCCTTTTTGGAGTCGTAAACAAAATAGCCCTGTGCGTACCACGGCGTGGAATTACCGATAATCTTGATATTGTTTTTGGTCGCGGAAACGCTGCCATCACTACCAAGGCCATAAAACAAGGCTTCAAGTTTCGCCGAGTTTGGCAGGGTGTTTTCCGGCAACGGCAGTGACAGATTGGTCACATCATCGTAAATACCTACCGTAAAGCGCGCTTTCGGTTTAGCCGCGTTGAGCTCGGCAAATACCGCCAGTACACAGTCCGGGCCAAATTCTTTGGATGAAAGACCATAGCGCCCACCAATGACACGGGGCAGGGTTTCACGCTCGCCATTATTAAAGGCTTCTGCCAGTGCGGTCATCACATCCAGGTACAGGGGTTCCGCTTGCGCACCTGGCTCTTTGGTGCGATCCAGCACCGCCACTGTCCGAACAGAGTCCGGCAACGCTTGCAGTAAGTGTTTGGCGGAGAAGGGGCGGTACAGGCGAACTTTCAGCACGCCGACTTTTTCGCCACGGGTCAGCAATTCATCAACCACTTCTTCACAGGTGCCAATGGCAGAGCCCATCAGGATAATCACCCGTTCCGCTTGTGGATGCCCGTAATACTCAAACGGCTGATACTGGCGACCTGTCGCGGCAGCGAAATCATTCATCGCCTGTTCAACATGGTCATAGACTGCGTTGTACCATGGGTTGGTGGCTTCGCGAGACTGGAAATAAGTGTCAGGATTGGCGGACGTACCGCGGATCACCGGATGTTCCGGGTTGAGCGCCCGGGCGCGATGAGCATCAATTTCGGCCTGCGGCATGAGATCAAGAATAGTGTCATCGGCCAGCGGGACAATTTTATTGATTTCGTGGGACGTGCGGAAACCATCAAAGAAATGAATAAATGGCACGCGGCTCTTCAGCGTTGCGATGTGCGAAATGAGAGCAAAGTCTTGCGCTTCCTGGACGTTAGCCGCACACAACATCGCGCAACCCGTCTGGCGCACCGCCATAACGTCGGAATGATCGCCAAAAATAGAGAGTGCATGTGTGGCAACGGTACGTGCCGCTACATGCAGGACAAACGGTGTTAGTTCGCCTGCCAGTTTGTACAGCGTCGGGATCATCAGCAGCAAACCCTGCGATGACGTAAACGATGTTGAGAGGGCACCCGTCTGCAAAGCGCCATGCACGGTAGCGATAGCACCCGCTTCCGACTGCATTTCAACCACGCGTGGTGTGTCTCCCCAAACGTTCTTCAAGCCGTTTCCGGCCCAGGCATCAGCCTGTTCTGCCATCGTGGAACTGGGGGTAATAGGGTAGATGGCGATAACTTCACTGGTGCGAAACGCCACCGAAGCAACCGCGCCATTACCGTCAATAGTAATCATATGACACCCTTACATTGCGCAAATGAGGGGCGCACGAAATTGCTGCGCGCCCAGTAGTAATCCTTCAATTTTAGCAAATGGCTTTCTTCTGCATTTTCGCTTTTGTGTCCCCCACATCAGCGTAATGAATGTTTTGATCAAACAGAGGACAAAAAAATAGCCATAAAAAAGTAAAAATGCGGGGCAACGCTCAGGACAGCTCTCGACGCCGCCCTCTGTGCTGCCTATTATTTATGGCGGTGTCGTTTGGCTTGAAGATCAGAGGAAGAAAAGATGCGAGCAGCGTTTTGGGTAGGGTGTGCCGCTTTATTGTTGTCGGCGTGTAGTAGTGAACCTGTTCAGCAGGCGACTGCGGCGCACGTAGCGCCAGGTTTAAAAGCGTCGATGTCCAGTAGTGGAGAAGCAAATTGTGCAATGATCGGCGGTTCGCTTTCTGTTGCCCGTCAACTGGATGGTACGGCGATTGGGATGTGTGCATTACCCAACGGCAAACGCTGTAGCGAACAGTCACTTGCCGCCGGGAGCTGTGGCAGCTATTAATTCATTAAATCCGCCAGCTTATAAGTTAATGTCTGTTTCGCGGTCGCCAGCGTTAACTGGTTCGCGGTCAGATCCACTTGTGCACCTTCTTTCAGCATTTCGCTAATGGTGTTATCGAGTTCATTAAGCTGCGGGTTAGCGCACATCATACGGGTCATTGCCAGCCCTTTGGCGGTCAGTTCACCATTAGACAGTTTGCCTTCACCGCTAAAGCGGTTACACATGCTGCCGGAAATCATCATCTTTTCACCAAAGCTGATTTCTGGCGGATTTTTATCGCTGGTCACGGGCTTACCGTTTACGCTTTCCAGCACAAAGCGATGATGCTGTAGCTGTTCTGGGGTTACAGCAATTTTGTCATTACTTACACATCCCGCCATCAGCAGGCTTAGCGCAACGAGCGCGGCTACTTTCTTCATTGTGGTTCTCAATTACAGTTTCTGACTCAGGACTATTTTAAGAATAGAGGATGAAAGGTCATTGGGGATTATCTGAATCAGCTCCCCTGGAATGCAGGGGAGCGGCAAGATTAAACCAGTTCGTTCGGGCAGGTTTCGCCTTTTTCCAGATTGCTTAAGTTTTGCAGCGTAGTCTGAGAAATACTGGTCAGCGCTTCTGCTGTCAGGAATGCCTGATGCCCGGTAAACAGCACGTTGTGGCAGGCAGACAGGCGACGGAATACGTCATCCTGAATTACGTCGTTGGATTTATCTTCAAAGAACAGATCGCGTTCGTTCTCATACACGTCCATACCCAACGAACCAATTTTCTGATTTTTCAGCGCTTCAATTGCTGCCTGAGAATCAATCAATGCACCGCGACTGGTATTGACGATCATCACGCCATTTTTCATCTGTTCGAAGGCAGCTTCGTTCAACAGATGATAGTTTTCCGGTGTCAGCGGGCAGTGCAGAGAGATAACGTCTGATTCAGAGAACAGGGTTGGCAGATCGACATACTCCACACCGAGTTCCAGCGCCGCCGCACTTGGATACGGATCGAACGCCAGCAGACGCATACCAAAACCTTTCAGAATGCGCAGCATCGCCACACCGATTTTGCCGGTACCGATAACGCCTGCCGTTTTGCCATACATAGTAAAGCCGGTCAGACCTTCCAGAGAGAAGTTGGCGTCACGGGTACGCTGATACGCGCGGTGAATACGGCGGTTCAGCGTCATCATCATACCGATGGCGTGTTCAGCAACGGCTTCTGGATCATAGGCTGGAACACGGACTACTTTCAGCCCCAGTTCTTTTGCCGCGTCAAGGTCGACGTTATTGAAACCGGCACAGCGCAGGGCGATATATTTAACGCCGTGCTTTTTCAGCTCTTCCAGCACCGGGCGGCTGCCGTCATCGTTTACGAAAATACATACCGCTTCGCAGCCATTGGCGGTTTTAGCGGTTTTTTCCGTCAGCAGAAAGTCAAAAAATTCCAGCTCAAAGCCAAAGGACTCGTTCACCTGTTGCAGGTACTTCTTGTCGTACTGTTTTGTGCTATAAACGGCGAGTTTCATAAGACTTTCTCCAGTGATGTTGAATCACATTTAAGCTACTAAAAATATTTTACAAAATTTCAAATGTAATTGAAAGCTATGGCGATATTGAAAAATTCATCAACAACTATGCTTAGTGTAGGCGCAACCTTCAACTGAACGGTTAAACATGCCACAATACCCGTATTGAATGCTTAATTTTTCGCTAAATCAGGATATTAACTACCCATGCTGGGTAAATATAAAGCCGTTCTCGCGCTATTATTACTGATTATTCTTGTGCCGTTGACACTGCTGATGACGCTCGGGCTGTGGGTTCCCACGCTGGCGGGCATCTGGCTACCGCTCGGGACACGTATTGCATTAGATGAAAGCCCACGCATTACGCGTAAAGGTTTAATCATTCCCGATCTCCGTTATCTGGTGGGAGATTGTCAGCTTGCGCATATCACCAACGCCAGCCTTTCACATCCCAGCCGCTGGTTATTGAACGTCGGCACGGTAGAACTTGATTCTGCTTGTCTGGCGAAATTGCCGCAGACGGAGCAATCGCCTGCCGCTCCAAAAAACCTCGCGCAGTGGCAGGCCATGTTGCCTAACACCTGGATCAATATCGATAAACTGATTTTTTCTCCCTGGCAGGAATGGCAGGGAAAACTCTCTCTCGCATTAACCTCCGATATCCAGCAACTGCGTTATCAGGGCGAAAAAGTTAAATTTCAAGGCCAGCTGAAAGGGCAACAACTTACAGTCAGCGAACTGGATGTCGTCGCGTTTGAAAATCAGCCGCCGGTTAAACTGGTGGGGGAATTTACTATGCCGCTAGTGCCGGATGGACTTCCTGTAAGTGGTCATGCTACTGCGACGTTAAACTTGCCGCAGGAGCCTTCACTGGTGGATGCCGAGCTGGACTGGCAGGAAAATAGCGGGCAATTGATTGTGGTGGCACGGGATAACGGCGATCCGTTGCTCGATCTGCCGTGGCAAATTACTCGCCAACAATTGACCGTAAGCGATGGTCGCTGGAGCTGGCCGTATGCAGGTTTTCCTTTGAGTGGACGACTGGGTGTCAAAGTCGACAACTGGCAGGCAGGGCTCGAGAACGCTCTGGTCAGCGGACGACTGAGTGTGCTGACCCAGGGGCAAGCGGGTAAGGGCAACGCGGTGCTTAATTTTGGCCCAGGAAAATTAAGTATGGATAACAGCCAGCTGCCTTTGCAGCTGACCGGTGAAGCGAAACAGGCGGACCTCATTTTATATGCCCGTTTACCTGCGCAGCTAAGCGGAAGTCTGACTGACCCAACGCTGGCCTTTGAGCCAGGCGCGTTATTACGTTCGAAGGGAAGAGTCATCGATTCGCTGGACATCGATGAAATCCGCTGGCCTTTAGCGGGTGTAAAAGTCACCCAACGTGGTGTTGACGGACATTTGCAGGCCATTTTGCAGGCGCATGAAAATGAACTGGGCGATTTCGTGCTGCATATGGATGGACTGGCGAATGATTTTCTCCCTGACGCTGGCCGCTGGCAGTGGCGCTACTGGGGAAAAGGCAGTTTTACACCGATGAATGCCACCTGGGATGTCGCAGGAAAGGGTGAGTGGCATGACAGCACGATTACGCTGACCGATCTCTCCACCGGTTTCGACCAGTTACAATACGGTACGATGACGGTAGAAAAGCCGCGATTAATTCTCGACAAGCCCGTCGTCTGGGTACGTGACGCACAGCATCCCTCCTTTAGCGGCGCGCTGTCACTGGACGCCGGGCAAACGCTGTTCACTGGCGGCAGTGTGTTACCGCCATCAACCTTAAAATTTAGTGTCGATGGGCGCGATCCGACGTATTTCCTCTTTAAAGGCGATTTGCATGCTGGTGAGATTGGCCCGGTTCGGGTAAATGGTCGCTGGGACGGTATTCGTCTGCGCGGTAACGCCTGGTGGCCTAAACAATCACTGACTGTATTCCAGCCGCTGGTGCCACCCGACTGGAAGATGAACTTACGCGATGGCGAACTGTATGCTCAGGTTGCATTTTCAGCTGCGCCTGAACAAGGATTCCGCGCGGGAGGGCACGGTGTGTTGAAAGGCGGTAGTGCCTGGATGCCAGATAATCAGGTTAACGGTGTCGATTTTGTCCTGCCTTTCCGTTTTGCCGATGGAGCCTGGCATCTGGGGACTCGCGGCCCCGTTACGTTGCGAATTGCCGAAGTGATTAATCTGGTGACAGCGAAAAATATTACGGCTGATTTGCAAGGGCGTTATCCGTGGAGTGAAGACGAACCATTGCTGTTGACTGATGTTAGCGTCGATGTGTTAGGCGGTAACGTGCTGATGAAACAATTACGCATGCCGCAACATGACTCGGCGCTGTTGCGGCTGAATAATCTCTCATCCAGCGAACTGGTTAGCGCCGTCAATCCGAAACAATTCGCCATGTCCGGGGCATTTAGTGGTGCATTGCCGTTATGGCTAAACAACGAAAAATGGATAGTGAAAGACGGCTGGCTGGCAAATAGCGGGCCAATGACCTTGCGGCTGGATAAAGACACCGCAGATGCGGTGGTGAAAGACAATATGACCGCGGGTTCAGCAATTAACTGGTTGCGCTATATGGAAATTAGCCGTTCATCGACAAAAATTAATTTAGATAATCTCGGTTTATTAACCATGCAGGCCAATATTACAGGTACCAGTCGCGTTGATGGTAAAAGCGGTACGGTAAATCTTAATTACCATCATGAAGAGAATATTTTTACGCTGTGGCGCAGTTTACGCTTTGGCGATAATCTCCAGGCATGGCTGGAGCAGAACGCGCATCTACCGGGAAATGACTGTCCGCAAGGAAAAGAGTGTGAGGATAAACAATGAAAATTTTACTGGCTGCGTTGACGTCATCTTTTATGCTGGTTGGCTGTACGCCTCGCATTGAAGTCGCTGCACCTAAGGAACCGATCACTATCAATATGAACGTTAAAATTGAGCATGAGATCATCATCAAGGCAGACAAAGATGTCGAAGAGCTGCTTGAGACCCGTAGCGATCTTTTTTGAGGTGATGATGAAAAGAACATTACTTCTTTGTGCATTTCTTGTTGGCTTGGTAAGCAGCAATGTAATGGCATTGACTCTGGATGAAGCCAGAACTCAGGGGCGGGTAGGCGAAACATTTTATGGTTATCTGGTTGCGCTGAAAACAGATGCTGAAACTGAGAAATTAGTAACCGACATCAATGCCGAACGTAAAGCGAGTTACCAACAACTGGCAAAGCAAAATAATGTCTCGGTAGATGATATCGCGCAACTCGCCGGGCAAAAGCTCGTAGCTCGGGCTAAACCGGGGGAATATGTACAAGGGATAAACGGTAAATGGGTGCGAAAATTTTAATAGCAAAACCGCAATATCGGGATAACGCTACAGGAGAAGGCGATTATTCTATTTTCCGGAAACAAGGTGAATATTCAAAAATTCCTGTCAAATTGCCTTTCGCCCTGAAAAATGCATAGTCAAATATCTGTTTTAACTAATTCGCGTTGCTGTACATGCAACGCGAATTAGTTAGCGGAATTTACGTCGATACTCGCCTGGCGTCATTCCAAAGCGTTGCTTAAATACCGTTGAAAAATGACTCTGGTCGGAAAATCCCCAATGAAAGCCAATGCCTGCCAGTTTTTCATCATCTGCGGCATGGCGAATCGCATCTGCACAAAAATCGAGACGACGGTCACGGATATATTGCGCGACTACCAAACCTTTATCGGCAAACTTTATCAGCGCGTAGCGCCTGCTGCTTTAGCGTTCGTTAGTGAAAAAGGTGAAACCTCGGTCGGTGAATTGCCTGCGCCGGGAAGCCTGTATTTTCAACGTTTTGGCGGCTTGAATATTGAACAGGAGGCGTTATGCCAATTTATCAGATAGACGGTCTGACTCAGTTTGTGCCAGAAGAGAGTTTTGTCCATCCGACAGCGGTATTGATCGGCGATGTTATTCTCGGCAAGGGCGTGTACGTTGGGCCAAATACCAGCCTGCGTGGCGATTTCGGTCGTATCGTGGTGAAAGATGGCGCGAACATTCAGGATAATTGCGTTATGCACGGTTTTCCCGATCAGGATACTGTCGTGGAAGAAGATGGGCATATTGGTCATAGCGCTATCCTTCACGGCTGCATTATCCACCGCAATGCATTAGTGGGTATGAACGCGGTAGTGATGGACGGTGCGGTGATTGGCGAGAACTGCATTGTTGGCGCTTCCGCATTTGTGAAAGCCAAAGCAGAAATGCCTGCTAATTACCTGATTGTCGGCAGCCCGGCAAAAGCGATTCGTGAACTTAGTGAGCAGGAACTGGCATGGAAAAAGCAGGGCACGCATGAGTATCAGGTGCTGGTGACACGCAGTAAGCAGACGTTGCATCAAGTTGAGCCATTGCGGGAAGTTGAACCTGGCAGGCAGCGCCTGGTATTTGATGAGAATCTGCGACCGAAACAGTAACGTCCTGATGCTGGACGTTCTAATTTTTAGCATGTGATACCTAAACCGCAACGCTGATACAGGTTGCGGTTTTTTTATTGCCAGATGCGGCGCTTTAGGCGTTTTGTTTTGGTGTCTTTCAGGGCAATAGAGCAACTCATCCAGTAATCTTGTTTACGCCTTCGCATTATTTATCTTTTTTCGTTTCTATACTGATTTTTCTTAATCCGTTTTATTACAGGGCAGGGTGCGATGAGCAGCAATACATTTACTCTCGGTACAAAATCCGTTAACCGTCTTGGTTATGGCGCGATGCAACTGGCAGGTCCTGGGGTTTTTGGCCCCCCAAGAGATCGCCACGTCGCTATAACCGTGCTGCGTGAGGCGCTGGCATTGGGCGTCAATCATATTGATACCAGCGACTTTTATGGTCCGCACGTCACCAATCAGATTATCCGCGAAGCGCTTTATCCTTACTCTGACGACCTGACAATTGTCACTAAAATTGGTGCGCGGCGTGGAGAGGACGCATCCTGGTTGCCCGCATTTTCTCCGGCAGAGCTGCAAAAAGCGGTGCACGATAATCTACGTAATCTCGGGCTGGGCGCACTGGATGTGGTTAACCTGCGCGTTATGATGGGGGATGGTCATGGCCCAGCGGAAGGATCGATTGAAGCCAGCCTGACCGTGCTGGCAGAGATGCAACAACAAGGCCTGGTAAAACATATTGGCCTGAGCAACGTCACACCGACGCAGGTTGCAGAGGCGCGTAAGATTACCGAAATCGTCTGTGTGCAGAACGAATACAACATTGCTCATCGTGCTGATGACACAATGATTGATGATTTGGCTCGTGACGGCATTGCCTACGTGCCGTTCTTTCCGCTTGGGGGCTTTACGCCGCTGCAATCCTCCACACTTTCGGATGTAGCAGCGAGCCTGGGCGCAACACCAATGCAGGTGGCGCTGGCGTGGCTGTTACAGCGTTCACCGAATATTTTGCTGATCCCAGGGACGTCTTCTGTTGCGCATTTACGGGAGAATATGGCTGCTGAAAAATTGCATCTTTCTGAGGAAGTGTTGTCTACGTTGGATGGTATTTCGCGAGAATAACGAATATACAAAAGGGAAAGATGCATTTCCCTTTTGTTTCTTTTTTAATGGCATGGAGTGCATATGTTTAAGCCCAGGATTTGCAGCTGGATAGGTTTACTTCCCCTGTTTATGCTGAGTCTTCCAGTACAGGCGGAACTTCGATGTGTTGTAAATGCAGTTGATATTGAACCATTTTTTTCTGCGGCTACCGCTGAAGATAAACAACAAGTTGAACAAGCTATCAACAGTAGCGTGAATCTTGTCCCCGTCGGTTTATCTGCATCGGACTGGAAAGTGCATCGTGGCGATTTAATGGTAGAAGGTAATATAGAGAGTAATCAAAAATTGATTGTTCTTGGCAATTTGACAGTCAAAGGTAATATTTCCACTTTCTCTCTTTCTAATCCATGGGTTATTCTCGGTAACGTAACGTAACGTAACGTAACGTAACGTAACGTAACGTAACGTAACGTAAC
>ERZ791753.1220-NODE-1220-length-17555-cov-2.781029_pt1 | contig 17555 bp, 15 predicted proteins | sample MGYA00509951_ERZ791753 | MGnify/ENA primary metagenome ERZ791753 (study PRJEB30046, sample SAMN00792026) | human gut metagenome | study: EMG produced TPA metagenomics assembly of the A metagenome-wide association study of gut microbiota in type 2... | reverse complement strand
TCTTTCTATTTTACTTCTTTGAGGTTGGGGTGTCAAGTTTTATTATACAGGATCATGTCACACTCCCCGAAAGCAAGGATTATCCGCACAACGGCAGAGAAATTTCAGCAGTCGCAGGGCTTGACGAATTGGGCAGACCGTGAAAATATGAAAGCGGCAAGCAAGGCACTGAATGAAATGACCGCAGATAATTCCTCCCTTGAAGAGCTTGAAAGTGCAGCTCATCAGGCATTTTCTCAAAGAGTGGTAGCTTCAAACGCAATGTCGGAGATCAAAAAGCGTTGGGATAAAATTCAGGAAATGCTGCCGACCGTTGAGGAATTTTACAAATACAGAACTTTTCATATGGAATACAAGTCGCTCACAGGGGAAGAAAAGAAAAAGTATGCCAAGCAATGCTCCTACGAATTGTCAGAATACGACAGACTGTTGCCACAGGTATTGGAGCTTTTTCCCGACAAGAAAATACCGACCGTTGAGCTGTTGAAGAAACAACAGACCAAGCTTCAAAAGCAATATGCCGAGAAGTCAGCCGAATACAATGCCTTCAAGAAAGAATCGGACAGGCTCGCCCAGCAGATACAGAAAAAGCGGCAGAGCCAGAATACCCTTGACCGCTACATTCAGAATGAACGGGCTGCCAAGAGAAAGAAAAATCAGCTTGAATAAAGAAAGGAGCTTTTTATGAGCAAAATCGGATATATCCGTGTTTCAACGGAACGTCAGGAAACCGCAAGACAACAGGAGATTATGTGCGACTATCAGGTTGACCGCATTTTCTCCGAGAAGCTGTCAGGAGCGACCACAGACCGCCCTCAGCTCAAGGCTATGCTTGACTATGTTCGTGAGGACGATACGCTCTATGTGGAGAGCATCAGCCGTTTAGGACGGTCAACAAAGGACTTGCTGAACATCATCGACACGCTCACCGACAAGGGTGTTACCCTCATCAGCCACAAGGAGAGCATCGACACCAACACGCCTACAGGCAAATTTATGTTGACCGTGTTTGCTGCCCTCTCTCAGCTTGAAAGAGAGCAGCTCAAACAGCGGCAGCGTGAGGGTATCGAGATAGCCAAAGCACAGGGCAAGTACACAGGCAGAAAGCCTATCCCGATTGATTGGGAGAGGTTCGGTAAGCTCTATGGGGAATGGAAAGCCAAGCAGATTACAGGCAGGGACTTTATGCGGAGAATGGAGCTATCGGCAAATACATTCGTAACCGCCAACCACACCCTAACGTTGATTGGGCACTAAAAAAGCGATAAAATAGTTCCAAAGGGATTTACCCCGAAAGGAGCTGAGAATATGCCAACGATCAGAGAAGTAAAAACCGAGCTTCGTCACAGGGAGTGGGCAGAGCAGATACAGGAATGCCAAAGCAGCGGTATGACCGTAACTGCTTGGTGCAAGGAAAAGGGGATCAGTCAGCACACATACTACTCACGCCTGAATGTGGTGAGAAAAGAACTGCTGAAACGAGCTGGATCGCCTTTGCAGCAGATCGTACCGCTGAGTGTTTCTCAAAGCGTCACCTGTACTACAGCTACCATGAAAACACAATGTATTGCAAGCGGTGCTGAGCCAGAGAAGGCAGAACCAGCTTTCGCACAAAAGGTAATTGTTCGTAAGGACGGGATCGAGGTCGAAATGCCAGCAGATATATCCGAGAGGCTTCTGCTTACGCTGCTGAGAGGTCTGAAAGAATGCTGAAAGACTTAACTGCTGACAATATCTACATCGTCTGCGGACATACGGATATGCGTAAGTCCATTGACGGACTTGCGGCACTTGTACAGCAGCAGTTTCAGCTTGACCTGTTCGCAAGCAGCGCGTTTCTGTTCTGCGGCAGGCGCAGAGATCGTATGAAGGTGCTTTTATGGGAAGATGACGGCTTTCTGCTGCTGTATAAACGTCTTGAAGACGGGAAATTCTCCTGGCCGCGCAATGAACAGGAGGTCAGGAATATTACCCGTGAACAATTCATCTGGCTCACGCAGGGACTGTCGATCGATCAGCCAAAGGCAATCAAAAAAGTAGCCGGCGGTGTGGATATATGCTGACTTTTCCACGATGAAAATATACAGTAATGTGGACAATATTTCTATGCTTCAATGGCACTCTTTTTCTTGAAAGATCGGGCAGATCATGGTATAATCAGAGTATCATGAACCGTCTGTAATTTCAGGGAAAGGAGTGCTTTTGCTATGACATACGAAGAACTGAAAGCAGCATATGAAGCCGCTGTGCAGAAGTGCTCTGAGCTTGAAATAGAAAATGATGAGCTGAAAAAATCGAACGAGGATCAGGCTCTTCACATCGAGCATCTGGAAGAGCAGATACTCAAACGGAACAAGATGCTCTTCGGACAGAAAAGCGAAAAATCGAAATTCATCTGCAACGGACAAATGGATTTGGATGGTAATGTGTTCAACGAAGCGGAAGAATTGTCAAATCTTTCTGCCGCTGAGCCTACCGAGGATTCCATCACAAAAAAATCGAAGAAAACCGGAAAACACCGCGGCAGAAATGAACTGCGCGGTGATCTTGAAACAAAAGAGATCGTGCATATGCTCCCCGAAGATCAGCGGAAATGTGCGGTCTGCGGCAGTAAGCTCGTGCCGTTTTCAAAAGAATACATCACCACACGGCTCTGCATTATCCCTGCGAAGATCTTTAAGATCACATACTTTCGTGAGGTCTACAAATGTGAACACTGCGATAAGCACGGAGATAAGGCGAATATTGTGAAGGCTCCGAATCTGACTCCTGCGCCTGTCATTCCGAGAGGTCTGCCGGAAGCAGAGCTGATCGCATATATCGCTGAGGCGAAATATCTGATTGGCGAACCGCTTTACCGTATGGAACAGCACTTCAAGATGCAGGGCATCTACCTGAACCGCACATCACTTGCAAACTGGATCATCAAAAGTTCAGAATGGCTTATACCTGTTGTGAAGCACTTCTGGAAGTATGCTTACCTTGAACCCGTTCTGAACGCTGATGAGACTACGCTGCGTGTCCTGAAAATACATGGAAAGCCTGTGAAAAAGAAGGGACAGATGTGGGTGGTCTGCACAGGAGCGTCAGCAAAGCTTCTGATCGCGATCTATACCTATCGGGACAGCCGTTCAAAAGTGACTGCGGAGGAACTTCTCGGCAGTTATGACGGTATCGTGCAGACCGATGGGCTGGGGTCTTATGGTTCGGGAGGATATCTGCACGCAGGCTGCTGGTCGCACGCTCGTCGCAAGTTTGTGGACAGCATACCTGAAAATGATAAAAACAGCAAAGCGGCAAAAGCTGTCGAGATCATCGACAGAGCATTTGCTTTGGAGCGTGAAGCAAGAAAAGCAAACGTCCCGCCGGAAAAGATATTGGAGATGCGGCAGAAAGAGGTAAGACCGATCATAGAAGAATTCTACAGCTTCATCGGAACACTCAGACCGAGCAAAGGTTCACACCTTGGCGCGGCGGTCACCTATGCCCTGAATCAGAAAGACAAGCTCCTTCTGTTTTTAGATCATCCCGAAGTGGAAATGACAAATAATCTTGCAGAACGCACCGTTAAGCCTTTTGTGATCGACCGTAAGAATTTTCTCTTTTCTGCGACGGATAAGGGTGCAGATGCGAGCGCTCTCTTCATGAGCGTGATCGAAACAGCCAAGCGAAACGGACTGAATGTGTTTGGTTATCTCTCCTATCTGATGCTTGTTCTCCCTTCATGGGGCAAAACACCTTCAGAAGAACAGCTTGACAGCATCATGCCGTGGAGTGCTGCACTGCCTGAAACCTGCCACAGAACATATCATCAGATCGTTGAAAACATGGCTGAGGTTAAGTGACAGCTTCTCATCCACAGTATTTCATAGTAACTGACAGTATTTCACGCACAGTAATTCACAGCAGCTCACAGTAATTCATTGTGATGAACCGAATACAGGATTTGAGCCGAGGTTGATCTCGGCTCATTTTTTTTTGCCCGCTGGTCTGGTTGGCGGTTACATACATTCTATCGCCATGTGCGTGAATATGAAGCACTTAACGGTATCACTGAGCCGACCTCTGCATAACACCCTCAGACGAACGGAAATGCCCCTCACAGCCGTCCAAGCCCTTCGGACGGAAAACTAACCGATGAAAAAAGCACTCCCTTAGAAAAGCTCTAAGAGAGTGCTATGCGGTTAGTGTGCGCCATTGGGGTATGTGCCTATTGCTGTACATTACGAGAAAATTAGCATCACAACGATCAGCGTAAACATACAATTCAAATAACTGTTAGTTTGAAATGACAATAATACGATTAATTATGCTTGTTGATAGAAATTATATGGTGCATTTTTACATATGCAAGATAAGATTTCCCTTCTCTTACTTGAGTATAGATATCATATGAGCATCCTAAAGTGTGAATTTTCTTCGATGTATCATACTTGCAATCTATCGTATAATTACTACAGCTAATAGTCTTGGAGCGAGTCTGATTAAGTCCATTGTAAGATGTTTCCCTTTTCTTTACGATAAATATTTTTCTTTTGCGTTTTCTGGAAAATGCAACATAAAAAGTGTATGCCAACAGCAATGTTAAAAAGGCAATAAAAATAACAGTCTGTATAGTTTGAGATATATCATCCATAGTACACCCCAATTTTAAGCAGCTAAAAATTTATTAAATAATTCTTGATATTTAGAACTTGCCTCCGTACTTTCATTACTTAGACCGACTTGAATTAATGGCTTGAATACAACATTAAGATATTCTCGTTTACCAATTACAATACGATCATTAGGATACAAAATCAATTTCTCCATTAATTTCCCTTCACTATTAACCCATAAATATGACGAGTAATAGCTCTGATGACGAGAATCAACAGTTATTTCATAATCGTATGTATACCAGATACTTGTTTTATTTCCGGTTAATTCCTCATATTGTTTACTTGCACTATTCGATATCATAGCCTGAGCAAATACTGAGCCACCATTACACAAATAACCGCTGATAGGCATATCAGTTGCATATGTTTGATACAAGTTATATATTGAACTTGACCCTGCTGCTATCGTTACTCTACGCATATTTCCACTTTTTTGGAAGCAGAATCGTACTCTGAAGGATTCCCCTATATTAGCGCTATTGCACAATAAGCCTGCAAACAAACCTGCAATGCCAGTCTGAGCAGTATATTTTGAAGGATATATAATCGGAATATCCAGTCTATTTCCTCCTGGGTAAATGGGTTCATTTCTTGTGTCTTCAAGTTCAACACCAGCAAAAAATTGAATGAGTGTCCAATCAAAATCTGAATATTCTTTTACGTCAACTTCTTCCCATACTGCATTCCAATATGTTCCAAGGTGATCGGGAACATTAATACAATAATAATACCCATCATATTCAACAATTCCATAATCCGAAATCTGCCCTTCGTTTTTATTCGGATCAGAATTCAAAATAAAATATATAGCTCTTGTTCCGTACAGTATGTCACTTGGTATACCAGAACCTGATAAGAATTGGTATTCTGGGACAATTTCAACACCATCAGCTAAATTGTCTTTATCAGAATCTTTTTCTAATGGATTTGTGTAGATAACTGTACCATTTTCGAGACGCATTCCAGCAATTTCAAAAATATCTGCTAATCCATCCTCATCATTATCTGTCATATCAAATTTTTTCATAATTCCTAATTTTGAATACAACTCGATTAATTCATTAGAGGAAATAGCTTTATAAAAGTTATCATCACTTGTAGCAATACGTTTTAAAAGATAGTCATTTGATGATTCACCATATCCTATAGTTATAACATTCACGTTTGATTCTTTAATATAATCAAGAGTATTCTGATCAATTGATGAACCACCATCTGACATAAAAATAATATTTTTGGCATTTTCGTTGTTTAGCTTATTGAGCATATCAACGCCCATATTCAATGAACTTATAAAATTGTTTCCGCCTGTTGAATATATTTTACTGATTGCTTCATTGAGCACTTCTTTTTCATCAGCCTTTACAAAGTCACATAACAACTTGGCTTGACTATCTTCTGCTATGATTGCTATATAATCATTTGAACCAGAAACATTCACAAATCCTTTTGCGGCTTCAATTCGACCACAAGTTCCGTTAATCATAGGATCATTATTTCGCATACTTCCTGAACAATCGATTATCAATACAGTATTGTTACCTGATGTCTCATTATCAGATTCATACAAATCCTCAGCCCAAGCTGCATACCATAGTTCCTTATCAACAATCATATATTTACTAAAATGATTGACAGTTGTTGTTAGAGAGTAGTTTTCATTGTCATAGCTTGTTGGCAACTCTCTATAGATGTGGTTTTCTTCATCATGCCACAAAAATATAAGGCTTTCAAATTTAGTATCTCCTAATTTAGATATATCAACATTAAATGTTATAGTCGCATTATCAAAATCTGATGAACAATTAAAATCAAATGGTTCTCCTATTAGTCCAACAACATTTGTCGACATTAAATCAATATTCATTACACTTTCAATATCAAGATTTCTTTGTATATTTCCTGTAGCAGACATTTCGACATCAATCTTTTTAACAGCACAATCCTCGTTAGTCACAACATATGAATACTTCTGCGCTCTTTTTTCATTACCATCAAGAATCCCATTTCCATCAGTATCAGGAATAAGTGGATTAGTATCAAATAATAAAATCTCATCGTCATCAGTTAATCCATCTGAATCAGTGTCAGTAACAAGCGGATTTGTATAATACAAATTAACTTCGTCACCATCCATTAAACTGTCTCCATCAGTATCAGGATATAATGGGTGTGTGCCTATAGATAGTTCTTCGAAATTAATTAAGCCATCATCATCCAAATCCTCGTCACCATCAGATACTCCGTTTTCGTCTGAATCTGCCATAGTCGGATCAGTTTTTGTAAAAAACACCTCATAAAAATCATCGAGCATATCACCGTCTGTATCTACAAGAGTATAATCCGTTCCGAGATACTGCTCTACGCAATCAGGAAGAGAATCACCGTCCGTATCTTTCAGTTTTTCCCAGTTATTGAAATCCTCAAAGAAATCAGGGAAATCATTCTCATTCTCATCCTTCATATACTGCCATTCATCGTATGGAATATCCAAAGGTTCAGATGTAGTTCCCACAAATGAACTTGCATTACTGTTGTTGTTCGCATTGACACTGGGGCAAGTCAAAACGATACTATCAGCAATAATAACAACATTGTTAAGGTTAAGGTTCTGGGCTGTGATATTTACATTGCCGAACGGGGCGTAGACAAGTCCATTGAGGTTTACGTTCTGACTGTCAATAATAATGTCACCGTACTTTGAGAAGATAACGGAATCATTGGTATTCTTAACTTCTCCATTGAGATTGACATCTTCAAGAGCTTTAAGAGCTGTGTTAATGTTAATGTTGCCTGTAAGAGTAGCTTTGCCCTGTACCTCAGTCGGCACATTTATGTTGATGTTCATTTCATCAAGAGTATAGTCCTCATCGTGTTCATCAACATTTGAAGCAGAAAAATATTGATTGTCAATCTTATTAAAGATGTAAATCATTGATTCTTCGGCATTTTCGGTTCTTGAACCGTTGATGTTTACATTACCGCTTGAAACGATAGTACCATTAGTAGCCACATTACCGTTTACACAGAAATTATCCGCATTTACAATAATTGCTCCTTCGTCACTCGAAGCAGCAAACATCGTATAAGGATATGGTTCATTACTATCTTCGGCAGTTGCCGAGGTGAATGGAATCGCGCTGATAGTGATAACAGCACTCAGTACACCAGAAAGCAATCGCTTAAATTTAGTGATCTGTTTCATGTTTTCCTCCTTTTACAGAATCCCGAGCGTGTGCAGTTACCCATACACACACTCGGAAAACTGATTTGTCTTAATTTTCGCCTACGAACTTTCGGAGTTCTTCCGGCTCAACAGGCTGTGCAAACCAATGATAGCAGCAGCTTGCCACAGAAGAAGTAGCTACGACCAGAGCCATAGCAGCGAGAACAGACGATGTCTTTCTCGCAATCTTCATCAAATTTTTCATTCCAATTCCCTCCTTTCAAACAGCTCATGTAAATCAGGCTCTTTGGGCTGATAAAATGTGATACCGCAAACACTGCCATTTGAGATATACAGTACAGCCTTAACAAGAGCAAGAAGTACAATTGCCAGAATACTTTTTTTGTCTTTATCGTCTTTAACTGTTATCACCCCGATTCAAGAAACGACCGAGCAGAGCCGCTATTGCCGACAGCAGTATTCCACTTGATACATAAAGACTTAATTCATTAATGCGGAATACTATAAGGATAACAGCAATTGCGGATAGAAATACAGCGAAAATACGACTTCTTCGTCTCAGCTTCACTCCTTTTTCCTCAGACATCGGTTTATTCGGATGTGGAACTGGAGCGATACAGAAAATGATAGCTAAAGCTAAAAATCCTACGCTTAAAAGCCAGATAAGCTTTCCTGATACATTGCAGATACCATACGAGAAAATCAGCATTACAACGATCAGTGTAAACATACAGCTCAAATGGCTGTTGGCATGATACCCACCGACAAGCTTCCTTAATCCCATAAAAACGGCTACAAAAACAATAACCGAAGGCAGTGTATGGGAAATAAGAGCAATCAACAGCACGATAAGGGTATTCAGCATATCGGATAAAAGCAGTTCCATACCATAGGCATATATCACTTCTTTGGACTCCTCAGTTATGTTTTGAACCACAAAAAAGTGTGCTATGCTTTTTGCAAGTTTTGAAATCATCTCTGATCACTTCCTGCAAAAATCATAGCACACGCAGGTAAATTTTCCAAGTAGGTTTACTCAAAAAGTGCTGTAAGTGTCCCCAACTGTCGGTTTTATGTCCCCAAATGCATTTTTGTTAGACTGGCAAACAATTCTGAACCATAATATTGAGCTTAAAAATTCCGTCCGCATAATCAAATTTTACAAGACCGTCCAAACGCTCAACCGATGATTTTATGCTGCTGATACCGATACCGTGAAGTCCCTTTTCTTTTTTCGTAGATGATAATGCTGTTGTATCTACTTCATCAGATGTATTGGATATAACAATCATAAGCTTTTCACGATCTTCGCTGATACTGAAGCAGATATGCTTATTCTGTACATCTACCCTTTGGCAGCCTTCAATCGCATTATCCAGTCCATTCCCTATAATACGACATAGTTCCAATTCATCAGCTTTGATACTTGTTATAATGTTGACCTTACAGATAAACTCAATTCCATATGTCTGAGCAAGTGAGCCTTTTATGTTTACAATAGAATCAATGACATTATTTCCCGTATAACAAATACGATTAGCAGTCCGCACATATGAATTCAGTTTATCAAGATACTGCATAGCAGCAGCATTGTCTCCCGATTTCATTAAGCCATTCAAAACAGAAAACTCATTTTCAATATCATGCTTAAGTTCTTTTACTTGTTTATGGGATAATGCAAGGAGCTTATAATTCTCCTGTTCCTGCTGTTTCAAAGTTTCAAGATATTTTAGTTTTATCTTATCTTCATAGCTTTCAAAAAAGTTGAACATTGAAATATTAATAAAGATAATACCAATTAGGGAAATACTTAAAGAAATATAGTTGAGAGAATCTTTTACAGTAAAGCTGTCAAGCATCGTCTGCAAAAGAAAAATACTTATAATCGGAATTGTAATTATTAAAATCCAATACTTAATAGGCAAATCACGGATTCGTTTGTTAATGATACGGTGCATCATTCCTATAAGCCAAAGGTAGATAAGATCAGTTCCTATCATTCCGAGATAACGTCCTAAACCTGATTGTAAGAAATCTTCGGGAGTTCCCATATTGGCAATACACAGTATTCCTATAACAATCGGTTCTGATACAGATATTATCAGCAGATATATTGCGATCCAAAATATTCTATGCTTAATGGTATCATCAAAGCATAAGAACGATATTAGTGAAATCAAAACTGTAGTTAATACAAGATTAAGGAAGATATTATCACTTAATAGAACGACCGCAGAAAGAAAAGCTGTAGCTATAAGGTACGAAAAAACCAAGGGTAGTTTATCAATTTTTCTTTTGCTAAGTAATGAAAGATAAAGAAATATCAAAAGTATTTCTACTGCTACATTGGCTATTTCAATAATGTTTTGAAGAAGTACAGGCAAGACAATCATCTCCTTGTGGCAAAATCAAGATAGCGTGATACCACATCATCTTTATAAGTTCTTCCAATGGGGATTTTTCTTCCGTTTGACATAATAATATCATTTTTACTGATATTCTGGATATGTTCAAGGTTGATAAGCAGTCCCTTATTTACGATTATAAAGTTGTATTTCAGCAGTTCACTGCAAACCTCTGTAAAATCGCCACCGTACTCCAATTCGCCTGTAGAAGTAAATATGACCACCTTTCTCTTGTGTCCCTCAAAATACAATATATCAATCAGTCTGAATTTGAAAGACAAGTTCCTGTTGCTGAATTTGTAGGTTCTGAATCGCTGCTCACATTCATCAAAAATAGAAGATAGTTGTTGCGTGTATAAATAATCGGGTTGATTTTTCAAAATGTATCGAAAAGAATTGACCTCATACCCCTGTACTGCAAACTCAGCATAATTCGTCAGAAAAGAAATAATTACTGATTTATCTGTTTGTCTGATTTTTTCGGCTGTCTGTAAACCGTTCAGCTCAGGCATTTCCACATCGAGGATAATGACCTCATACATACCCTTAATAAAAGAGCTTAACAGTTCTTTACCGCTTGAAAATTCGTGAATCTGGCAGTCTGGAATTTTAAGGTCAGCAATTTTTCTGTGCAGTTGTCTTAAGAATACCTGTTCATCATCACAAATAGCGATATTCATTACACTCACCTCACGACTGGTAGCTTTATGTATCAGTTACTATTATATCACATCGAAGAGATTATTTCAAGAGTAAAAATTGGCTATGTCCCCATTTATATAGTTGCGGAGACATAGCCTAATAATGTTTTACTATTCCTTCATCGAATATGGTTTATTGCCTGATTTAGCAGTGGGTGTACTTATAAGTGTTTTACGGATACTAACCTTAGTGCCGCTTCCATAAACATCTACTTTTAACCCATTGCAGCAACATCTGCATATATTAAAATTCAATTTGTGCTTCAGAACTGTGAAATTTAGCCACTAACAATGTATAAAGTTGGGGTGATAAGTATCAAAGCTTTTCAGAAGTAAGTTTGATGTAGAATGTTTAAGATTTACGCCAACTGAAAAGCCACTATACCCACGATGCAGATAATACTTCCAATCAAATTGAACCGTGAACGCTTTTCTCTGCGGATCAGACCGATAATAAAAAGCGTTACAAGAATCATCGGCTGAATGAACGAGTAATTTGCAAGGCTTATAGATATCACCACATTTTCAAGCAGCATTCCGAGCGTATTGGGAATTCTAGCGAGCACTACCTTAACAACGCCACTTCGATTATTCTTAATAAGCTCCCTGATATGAACTCTCGGCAGCATTATCAGTGAAATTATCACCATAGCTGGCAGAAGCTGCATGGTTGATGAAACATATGAAGAGAAACTCTTTATAACAAGACCATACCCATATTTTGAAACAAGATACAGCACCAACGGCAGAATTATCTGTTTATAGTTTACACCGCCACCTTTGGATGACCTCGCAACAAATACAAGGCCTGCGGCTGTTGCAAATATGCAAACCAGTTTGTTAATACTGAGTTCAGACCCGAAAAGGATATCGGTGAAATATGACGCAAACAGGGTTATGCCGAGCCATGCTTTCAGCTCAAAAGCGGAAATCTGTTTCAGCACCCGTGCGCTCATCTGGAATTCAAGCATTTTGCACACGACAACCAGCAATACTGCTAAAACTGACTGCCACTCAAAGCTGAAACTCAGCTGTTGAAACGGCAGGCTTACAGCAAGGAACACCGACATCGACGAGCACATCAGGAATGTAAATTCATCGCCCGATAAGTTGGCTTTGGCAGCGGCGTATTTGTCATTCAGCGAGCATATTGTATAGCAGGCTGTCACAGCGAGCATCAGAATAACAACGTTCATAATCGACCTCTATTATGATGAATAAAACATACTGACACGTTTATTTACCTGTCCAGAATGCATAGTCGGTTCTTGATGTTCCGTCGCTGAAATATGCTTTAGCACATATCTTGTTTTTCGTGCCGGGTTTTATCTTTATATTTTCCCACACGAAAACAGTGCTCTCGTCATCGGAAAGTTCGCACCGGGATATCCTGCCGTGCGAAACATCATTTATATATAGCTCCACAGCGTCCGCATTTGAATAAACCTTTACAAAAGGCACATCACAAGCCCTGAATTCATGCCTGCGTTCAGTTATATAAACGGTTTTTTCGCTGCTCCAAACGGACATGTAAAAGAAATATACATCCTTGGGAATACGCTCCCTTGTGCAAAGTCCTTTGTCGTTCTGCGACTTTGTATCTCCCTCCACTCGCCCGTAGGACGCAAAATCGAACATACACCATATAAATTCAGCCCATAGGTACTTTCTGACCGAGAATTGTTTCCACAATATCTCGTGCAGCTGCGACTGATAGTTCTCATAATGCCGTACTCCGACAGGGTCTATATCGCTTTCCCAATTCACATTGTCCTTGTGCTGCGAAATTGCCCCACCGCCGCCGTATTCGGAAAGGCAGACAGGGCGCTTTTCCTTTTCGTTATGGTATAGGTCAAGCCATTCGCCGAAATTCTCCGCACTGCCGGCATCCTTATACCAGCCAAAATAACGGTTATACCCGACCACATCAGCGGGAAGCTCCAGAAATCTGCCGTAAAACTGATTGTCTGCAAAGGTTTTCAGCCTTGTATCGTCCTCTTTGCAGGCAATTTCATAAAGCTCGCTGTAAAGCCCGAATATTTCATCGGTCATCTGGTGAAGTTCGTTGGACAACCCCCAGACAATAACTGACGGATGATTGTAATTCTGCCTGATAAGCTCACGAAGCTGCTGTTTTGCGTTATCTCCAAAGCCGTCTGAAAGAACATGAGCGTCGCTGTCATCGGCAGACATTTTATTGATTATGCCTATCTCCGTCCAAACGCACAGACCCAGCCTGTCGCATAATGAATACTCATGGTCACAATGCTGGTAGTGAGCCATTCTTACAGCGGTACAGCCCATGTCACGAATGATATGATAATCCCGCTCACGCTGAGCGTCAGTCATTGCCCAGCCGGATTCGTAACTGTCCTGGTGGTAGTTCACCCCATGGAGCGGATATGGCTTGCCGTTGAGGAAAAAGCCGTTATCGGCATCTATGCGGTACGAGCGTATTCCGAATTCCTGTTCAATGCTATCGACAGGTTTCCCGTTGCAGAATAAGGTTATCTCCGCACGATAAAGGGCGGGAGAGTTTACTCCGTTCCAGAGTTTCGGGCAGTTGATTTTTCCCGAAAGCGTTATCCTGTCTTTTTCCGCTCTGCCGAAAAACTCCGTTACAGGCTTTCCCTGCGGATCAAATATCACAGCCTTAGCCTCTGCGGTTTCGGCTTTATCCAGCTTGACAAGTATGCCTATATCCGCAGATGTTTCTGAAATATTGCGTGGGGTTATATATACTCCGCAGGAGCCGCTGTCTTTCAGAGCAATATGAACAGGCTCGACTGCAATAAGCTTTACACCCCTGTACAAGCCGCCCATTTTCGTGAAATCGCCATTGTCGGTTATCGGCGCAATATAATCGGTGGGAGCATTCGATACGATAACAGCTATCAGATTGTCTTTGTCCGGGTATATATAGTCCGTAATATCAAATCTGAAAGCTGAATACCCTCCGCTGTGCTCTCCTGCAAATCTGCCATTTATATAGACTTCCGCAACAGTATTAGCACCTTCAAATTCCAGATAGAGTTCTTTTCCGCTGCATTCTTCAAAACTCAGCGCAAGGTTTCTGCGGTAGCATACAGTTCCACGGTAGTAGTCCCCACCGTCTGCAGTTGCCATTCTGCCTGCACCGTCTTCAGAATTATATGTATGCGGCAGTACAACAGGCTGCCATGACGCATCTTCATATTCTGGAGAGATAACGTTGTCTTTCGATATATTCATTCCTGCGGGAAGCTTTGTGAATCTCCAGAAATCGTTGAGTGCCTTTACTGTTCTCAAAAAAAATCACCCTTTCTTGTTTTAATAGATTATAACGCTTATTGACAAACAAGTCAATGAATGATATTATTAAGATATAACGATTTTAGCACAGGCGGTGAATTAATTTTGAAATTCTACGATTATCCGATAATCAGCAAAGAAAGCAGTCTTCCCGTCTTTTTGGTGAGCGTAGGGCTGAACGAATGGCAGTATCATGTTAAATGCGACAAAGGTGACAATTATTCCAAGGCTCTTTATTGTACAAAAGGCAGCGGCGTACTTATAATGAACGGAGAGAAACATATAATAAATCCGTACACCGCATTCTTTATCCCTGCCGGCTGTCCGCATGAGTACTATTCAACGGACGAATCCTGGGATACGCATTGGATAAAACCGTCCGGAAAGTCCTGCCCTGATATGCTTAAAGCACTCGGCTTTGACAAGCCGAAAATCTTCCCTCTTCCAAAGGAAGAAATTACATATCTTGACCACTGTTTCAGATGTATGCACGAGGCACTTCTCTCTGACAAGGTTGACGGAAATTTCAGAGCGTCGGGCTATCTGTACAGCTTTTTTATTGAATTGAGCCGTCTTGCGGCGAAAGGAAAAGGCAGTGTACAAATCGCCCCTGCGGTAACGAAGGCAATCGCTTATATTGACGAGAATTATATGAAACAGCCCGGTCTTGAATCCATAAGTAAAGCAGCAGGCGTTTCTTCGCAGCATTTGTGCAGATTATTCAGGCAGACCTTGAACTGCCGACCGATGGAATATATCACAAAACGCAAGATACAGGCGGCTAAAATGCTTCTGGCGGAAACACAGAAAACTGTCGAGCAGATAGCTGAAGAAACAGGCTTCTGTGACAGCAGTTATTTTTGCAAGATTTTTAAAAGGTTCGAGAGTATTACCCCGTCGCAGTTCAGAAATGCAGAACAGGTTCTATGAAATCCGTAAATTGACCGCCGGCATCGTATGAAAAACAAAAAGGCATCACGTTTAAATACATGGTGCCTTTTTTCTATTGTAGCTTTGCATAAACCTGCCGGATACGATCAGTTATTCCTGCGTCTGGCTCTGTTCAGCAGCAGGAGCGATATCATAAGTATCAGTGGAAATGCACAGCCTGAAAGCATACCTTTCTGCATATCATTACCTGCATTCTGGGTGATATTTCCTACAATAGCAGGACCGAGTGCTCCGCCGAGGTCACCAGCCATGGCGAGGAGTGCAAACATTGCAGTTCCGCCTGTGGGTATTTTTCCCGAACAGATGCTTATAGATCCGGGCCACATGATACCTACCGAAAATCCGCACATTATGCAGCCGAGAAGACCGATTGCAGGTATTCCCGACAGGGAGGCAGTGATGTAACAGATCAGACACAGCATTGCCGAGCCTATCATGAATTTCATAAGATTGAGCTTTTCGCCGTACTTCCCGTAGAGTGTACGGCTTATGCCCATCGTCACCGCAAACATACACGGTCCTGCAATATCTCCGACTGATTTAGTCAGTCCGAGAGCGGATTCTGCAAATGCCGACGCCCACTGCGCCATTGAAAGTTCCGAGGCTCCAGCACAAACCATAAGCAGTATCGCAAGCCAGAACAGCGGCACTCTGAGCAGGTCACGGATACGCATTCCCTCGCCGTTCTCGACAGGATGTTCAATGGGACATACTGAAAAATTGTATATGTTCACAAGTGGAATTATCGCCCAGATACAAGAGAGCCACTTCCAGTTTTCTATGCCGAAAGCAGTAAAAAACAGTGTTGAAATGAGTATGACTCCGACTGAACCCCAGCAGTAGAATGAATGCAGCAGGCTCATTGCAGCTTCTTTGTGCTTAAACGGGCAGGCTTCAACTATCGGACTTACAAGTACCTCGGTCAGACCGCTTCCCATTGCATATATGACCGTGCTTATAATTATTCCTGAAAACGGATCGGGAAGCAGTTCTGGCAGAAAAGCAAGCCCGATAAGTCCCAGCGCAGAAAACACCTGCGAACCGATAACGCATTTCCGATAGCCGATCTTGTCGGCGAAACGTGCACACAGCACATCTATGATAAGCTGAGTAACAAAAAATACCGATGAGATAAGGGCAATTTTTCCAAACGGAATACCATAGCCATTGTGAAATGTGAGAAATAGAAGCGGAGCGAAATTAGCCGCTATTGCCTGTGTGATGAATCCAAGATAGCAGGATATAAGTGTTTTTCTGTAATTCACAGCCATATTGACAAACTCCTTGACAAATGATATAATCAGATTATATAGTAAATATCGTAACATTTCAATACACAAAATCACATTTTTATTACACAATATCGTAAATCGGGTGAGAACATGGGAAATGAAATCAAAAAGGACAGGATCACAACGGACGAAACCTTACGTGAAACTGCAAGTCACGGCAGCGAAGAATATCCGTTCAGTTACTATTATGAGGACATCTGGGATTTCGATTTTCACTGTATCGACTGGCACTGGCACCCAGAGGTCGAATTTGTTTATGTACAGCATGGCAAGGCTGATTTTCTGGTGGGTGGAAACAGGTATGTTCTAAGCTCGGGCGATGGGATCTTTATAAATTCTCAGGTGATACACAGGTTTGAAGCAGAAGACAGCGCTATCATTCCGAACATTGTTTTTTCACCTGTTCTACTTGCGCCGCAGGGCAGTCTGATATACAGCAGATACATCAGACCGATAATTGAATCAACTACCGAATGTGTGATTTTTCCCGCCGAAGAAACAGCGCACCACAGCATTATCGAAACAATGAGGTCGGTATTTGCTGTGCAGGGTTCTGGCACGGCTTCTGAAATGGAAACGGTAGAACTGCTGCTGAAACTATGGCGCCTGTTATATGAAAGCATACAGATAACAGACTGCGGCCCCGTGTCCGGGCATTCCGCACAGACGCAGGCTAAGCTTCAGATAATGATGCAGTATATTCATGATAATTACAGCGGTCAGATAACACTTGATGATATTGCAGGAACAGTTCTTATAAGCAAAAGCAGTGTTCTCAATATTTTCAGGACATACCTGCACACTTCGCCGATAAATTACGTTGTGGAATACAGACTGAAACGTGCGTCAAAACTGCTTGTTGATACCGAAAACAGCGTTTGCACCATAGCGCAGGAAACGGGATTTGAGAACATCGGCTATTTCTGCCGCAGATTCAAAAAGCTGTACGGCGTTACGCCGATATATTACAGAAAACACTGTCGCAGTGCGGAGCGTAATTCAATTAGAAAAGGAGTCTGAATACCCAACCGTGTAAATGACAATAATACCCACAAAGAAATTTGGAG
>ERZ791753.1219-NODE-1219-length-17561-cov-5.730550_pt1 | contig 17561 bp, 16 predicted proteins | sample MGYA00509951_ERZ791753 | MGnify/ENA primary metagenome ERZ791753 (study PRJEB30046, sample SAMN00792026) | human gut metagenome | study: EMG produced TPA metagenomics assembly of the A metagenome-wide association study of gut microbiota in type 2... | reverse complement strand
CGCGCGGCTGAGGGCCGCCACGCGCTTGAGGATCGCCGCGCTCCAGTGCTGCTCCCCGACGCTAACCAGCTCGGCGACCAGCGTTTTCACATCGTAGATCGTCATCAGCTGACGCAGCAGCGCCTGAGCCTCTTCACCGGCCTGCTCCGTCAATGACAACGACCTGTTTTCCTTGATTAACTTTTGTGGCATATCCTCAACCAGCGCGGACGATTTTTGCAGAGAGTACCATAAATCACTGGTCGGTTGACGGCTGCGGTGCAAAGCGGCGTAAAACCGCCTCATCCAGCGTCATAGGCTCCCCCTTCAGCTCCGCGCTGATCTTGGCCATAAACTCAACGAGGAAGCGCGCATTATGCTGCGCCATAGCCCTTTCTGCGGCGGTCTGCATGGTTTCCGGCAGGCGCAGGAGTTTGCACTGGAAATGGTCGAGGGCATATTTTCTGTCATCCAGCGCTCGCCGGTCGGCGAAAGGATCGTCGGCATCAAACAGAATGGTGTTCAGGGCGCCGGCGACGGCGAAGACCCGCGCCAGGCCAATCGCCCCAAGCGACTCGAGACGGTCGGCGTCCTGGACGATTTTCGCCTCCAGCGTGCGCGGCGGGGTCGCCGCGCTAAAGCTGTGCGCCTCAATAGCATGGCTGACCGCCGCATAGCGGTCTGCGGGAAAATCGGTAAACGACGACTGCAAAATCGCCAGGGTTTTCTCGGCAGCCATCATCGAAGAGCGGCTTCGCTCCGGATGATTTTTAGGCAGACTGACAATGTCATGAAAATAGCAGGCCGTGAGAAGCACCAGCCTGTCGACTTCCACCTCCCCGGCGGCCAGCCGGGTGGCGGTGGCCCAGACGCGACGAAAATGGGACAGATCGTGCGCCGCATCCTCCTGGGCGTGGTGCGTCAGTATCCAGTGCTCAAATCGTTGCTGCCAGTCTACCAGGTTCATAGGCGTTCCTTATCTGAAGGTCAGCCTCGAGCATAGCAACTTTACGACCGATGATCCCGCCTGCTTCTGGCGGGCCGTGTATACCAGACGACAGCACCAAGGATCGCGCCAATGCCGGCGAGCACCAGCATCCCCAACAGGGCGCCAAGCCATTTCCCTGCCATTGTGCCAAAGTCGCCCTCCGCGCTGGCGCCGGGAACGCTGTGAATTCTCCCTACCACCCACCAGTAACGCACAATGACCCAGACACAATATCCGCAAAAGGCATACAACGCCCAGAGCGCGAGTTTGCCGCCCGGGCTGCGTTTTGCCTGCTCTTCCATCTCATTCTTCTCCGTGACAAATCATACTACTGCCACCCAAAACGTGACACGCATCACATTATACCGCCAACCTGCGCCACAGGCAGCAGTTTCATCCTTGTCTTCTGCACCTACTTATCACTTATGCTGCCAATGGAAATACCCAAGGGTTTGTTCTTTATTACTTACCCACAGGATTAAACATTAACGACATCAACCATGCCGCGTATTGTACTTATCTTCCCCAGCGAGTTTGACTCATAAATTATATTTAAATGCTGAATAACCCTCTCGCCGTAAATTTATACAAATAATTTCATTTGGTTAACCGAGCCCGCAACAAAACAACATAACCCATTGCTATATAATAAAATAATAATAAAAGAAGATTCATTTAAATTTAATATAACGAACCATTTGGAAATATTTTGCAATATCTTACATTATTTATTTACATATTTTATTTTAAATAAAAATGAACCTGGTCGTTAGTATCTGATAGTCATTCCGGAGGGATTGTCATAATTCACAGAAATTATTATTAAAAGGGAATATATAATGAAAAGAAAAGTACTGGCTCTCATGGTTCCGGCATTATTAATGGCCAATGCCGTTAATGCCGCGGAAATCTATAACAACAACGGCAACAAACTGGACCTTTACGGGAAAGTCGCCGGCCTGCACTATTTCTCAGACGACACTTCAGAGGACGGCGATCAGACCTATGCACGCTTTGGCATCAAAGGCGAAACGCAGATCGCTTCCGAGTTAACCGGCTACGGTCAGTGGGAATACAATATCAAGGCCAATACCAGCGAAAATGAAGGAGCGAATTCCTGGACCCGTCTGGCCTTCGCCGGTCTGAAGTTTGCTGACTATGGCTCACTGGACTATGGCCGTAATTACGGCGTGGTGTACGACATCGAATCCTGGACTGATATGCTGCCGGAATTCGGCGGCGATACCTACACCCAGACCGACGTTTACATGACCGGCCGCACCAACGGGGTGGCCACCTACCGTAACAGCGATTTCTTCGGCCTCGTCGACGGCCTGCATTTCGCCCTGCAGTATCAGGGTAATAATGAAAACGCCGGTTCTGGCGAAGGCACTAACAACGGTGGTGCTCGTAAACTGGCGCGGGAAAATGGCGACGGGTTTGGTATCTCCAGCTACTACGATCTCGATATGGGCATCAGCTTCGGGGCCGCCTACTCATCTTCCGACCGTACCCATAACCAGCTGGCGGCAGCACGTAGCAGCCATATTTATGCCAACGGTGATAAAGCCGACGCCTGGACCGTCGGCGCCAAATATGACGCCAACAACATCTATCTGGCCGCCATGTATGCGGAAACCCGCAACATGACCTTCTACGGCAACGGCGCTATTGCCAACAAGACGCAGAACTTTGAAGTCGTCGCCCAGTACCAGTTCGATGAGTATAATTTACCGCTGCGTCCGTCTGTGGCCTATCTGCAATCAAAGGGTAAAGATCTCTACTCCTCTTCTCGCTTCGGCGACAAGGATCTGGTCAAGTATGTCGACATCGGCATGACCTACTACTTCAATAAAAATATGTCCACCTATGTGGATTATAAAATCAATCTGCTGGACGAAGACGACCGCTTCTACAGCAACAACGGTATCTCGACCGATGATATCGTGGCCCTCGGTCTGGTTTACCAGTTCTGATCCCCATCTAAGCCCGCGCTCAGCGGGCTTTTTCTTGTTCCCGCTCCGTTGAGATCACTCTTTTCGACATTGCCGCTTTCCAGGCGTACCTTCCCTCTTTATGATGCGTTTAAGCTCGTTCGGGCAAATTGCGGCGGTAAGACCACAAAAAGACAAGGCACAGTACCGCGTCTTTACGCTGAAACCAGGACGATGATGATGGCGATACCCCAGCGCAGGCGTTATACCTGAAGCTAACGGTGTTATTGAAGGGGAATGGTCAGAGAAAGAATAGTGGCGGAGAGAGGGGGATTTGAACCCCCGGTAGAGTTGCCCCTACTCCGGTTTTCGAGACCGGTCCGTTCAGCCGCTCCGGCATCTCTCCGCTGTTGTGGTTGCTATAATGCCAGGATCTTTGGCATTTTAATAGCTCCCGTTTCGGTAATCGTGTTCAAGTGACGACTTTGCGAGCAATATGATGTTTAAATGGCCCTGGAAAGCAGATGATGAGTCCGGCAACGCAGAGATGCCCTGGGAGCAAGCGCTTGCCATTCCGGTTTTAGCCCACCTTTCGCCCGCTGAGCAGCATAAGCTGACGCAGATGGCTGCCCGTTTCCTACAGCAAAAACGTCTGGTAGCGCTTCAGGGACTGGAGCTGACTCCGCTGCACCAGGCGCGGATAGCTATGCTCTTTTGCCTGCCGGTGCTTGAGCTGGGGATAGAGTGGCTGGACGGTTTTCATGAAGTGCTGATCTACCCTGCCCCGTTTGTCGTGGATGATGAATGGGAGGATGATATTGGCCTGGTCCACAACCAGCGGGTGGTGCAATCGGGGCAAAGCTGGCAGCAGGGTCCCGTGGTGCTAAACTGGCTGGATATTCAGGACTCCTTTGATGCGTCAGGCTTTAACCTTGTGGTGCATGAGGTAGCGCATAAGCTCGATACGCGGAATGGCGATCGGGCCAGCGGGGTGCCGCTGATCCCACTGCGCGAAGTCGCCGGCTGGGAGCACGATCTCCACGCGGCGATGAACAACATTCAGGATGAGATAGATCTGGTGGGGGAAAGCGCAGCCAGCATTGACGCCTATGCCGCCACCGATCCCGCGGAGTGCTTCGCCGTCCTTTCGGAATATTTTTTCAGCGCGCCTGAACTGTTCGCGCCCCGCTTCCCGGCCCTGTGGCAGCGTTTTTGCCATTTTTACCGCCAGGATCCGCTGGCGCGCAGACGGGAGAATGGCCTGCAGGACGAAGACGATCGGCGCACTGTTCACTAAAACAACGTGTTGAGCTAAATTTAGCCATTTGAATCAGCAGGTTAATTTTAGTGTTGACACAAAAATGCCGGGCCAGTAGTATGCGCCTCGTTCACACGATTCCTCTGTAGTTCAGTCGGTAGAACGGCGGACTGTTAATCCGTATGTCACTGGTTCGAGTCCAGTCAGAGGAGCCAAATTTTAGTTTCGGGACATCCCAGCGAGTCCGGAGACGTTTAAAAAACAAGAACTTATCTTTACCCGGTTGACCTGAGAAGGTTTACCGGGTTTCTTGACATCCATAGTTTTTGGGGGCTTAATCGGGGGCCTCACGGTTCGCTGAGAAAATGGAGCCCCCACCTATGGCATTAACCGATACCGCTATCCGCAAGATCAAACCCACCGATAAATCCTTCAAGATTACCGACAGTTCAGGACTCTACCTGCTGATCAAACCCAACGGCTCAAAGCTCTGGTATATGAAGTACCGCATCGATGGCAAAGAGAAAAAGCTAGCCTTTGGCCCCTACCCGGATGTTTCCCTGTTCAAAGCGCGTCAGCTACGCGATGCCGCACGCGCCAGAGTGCGTGAAGGGGCAGATCCTGCCGCTGATAAGAAGCTCGCGCAGCAGAAGAAGAAAAACGGTCATACCTTCCGCCAGATCGCCATGAACTGGCACGCCGATCACCGGCGCTGGTCTGCGCATTATGCCGCGACTATCCAGCGCAGGCTGGAAATGTATGTTTTCCCGGATATCGGGGACAGATACATCGATCAGATCGTCACGGAAGATCTGCTGTTTACTCTGCGTAAGGTGGAGAACAAAGGCTTTCTGGAGATCACCGCGCGGCTGAAAAACTACGTCACAGAAATCATGCGCTATGCGGTAAAAAAGCAGCTAATCAAATCAAACCCGGCGCTGGATCTGGACGGTGAGTTTACGCCGCCGGAAACACAGCATTACCCGGCCCTGCTCCTTGAGAAACTGCCAGAACTGTTATCCCGGACAGACAGCTACCCCGGCAGGCTGCTGACAAGGTACGCACTCAAACTGTCGCTGCTGTTTTTTGTGCGCTCCAGTGAACTGCGCTTTGCCCGCTGGAGTGAAATCGACTGGCAGCAGAAGCTATGGATAATCCCGGAAGAACGGGAGCAGATCGAAAACGTGCGCTTCTCTCATCGCGGCACGAAAATGAAAACTCAGCACATCGTTCCGCTGTCCGATCAGGCTATTGCTGTCTTAAAGCAAATTGAGGCGCTCTCCGGTCATCTGGCGTTTATTTTCCCCGGCGAATACGATCAGGACAAATGCATGAGCGACAATACGATTAATAAAGCATTGCGCATGATGGGCTACGACACCAGAAAAGAAATCTGCGGCCACGGCTTCCGGGCGATGGCATGTAGTGCGCTGAGTGAGTCGGGATTGTGGAGCAAAGACGCCATTGAAAAACAAATGAGCCATCAGGAAAGAAACAGCGTTCGTGCGGCCTATATCCATAAGGCTGAATATCTGGAGGAGCGGATCGCGATGATGCAGTGGTGGGCGGATTATCTTGATGCGAATATCGACAGGTATATTTCCCCTTACCAGTACGCCGCGCCTCTGAAAAACGTATCGTAATAAAAATACAGCGCTTTATTTTTCCGTTAATTAACGGGAAGCCTACCCTTTGCCCCTGTTCAGGGGCAAAGTTATTTTCTGATCAGGATTTACTTTCCCACCGAACATAAAGATCCAGCACCGCTTCGGCAAAATCATCATCGACCGTATAGAAATAGCACTCCGGTACGTTGAGCACTCTGGCAAATTCGCAAACAAGATCAAAAGTAGGCTTATGAGTGCCGTTCTCATAGTGTGAGAGGCGGGAGTAAGCCGTTGCCTCTTCTATTCCGGCCAGTACCCCCAGCTTTTCCTGTGTGAGTTTTGCCCGCAGCCGGGCTTCTTTTAAGCGTTTGGGGATCATTGGAGATTACCATCAGTCTGAATTAATAACGGTAATCTTTAGCATTCCTCAAGATTATTTTTCTTTAGAGTTCATAAAGACGAGCCGGAAAAACAAACACCTGCATCCTTTCGTATTAGGAGCGATACCCCGCGTTCCTGTTCCACTGAACAACTTCCCCGTCATACAGCCTTAATAGCGCTTCGGCGAAACTATCATCCACCGTGTAGAAATAGCATTCAGGAACGTTTAGCACGCGGGCAAAAGCACAAACCATTTTAAACGTGGGCTTATGCGTCCCACTTTCATACTGGGAGAGTCGTGAATAAGCTGTATCTTCGGCTATACCAGCGCGGACCCCCAGTTGCTCCTGGGTAAGGTTGGCTCGTATTCTCGCGGCTTTCAGTCGTTCAGGGATCATATTACGTGTCTTGTTAATACTTACATTGACACCATCTTTAGCATTCCTTAAGATTCATTATCTTTAGAGTTCCTAAAGATAAATAAAACAGAGACTGGAAGCGGATCGGCGCTTTCGTTCAGGATGACAGACAGGGAGAAACCGATGAATAAAGATGACTGGCACCCGGCAGACATCATCGCCGGGTTACGGAAGAAAGGAACGTCTCTGGCAGCGGTATCGCGTAGGGCCGGACTGGCCTCTTCCACGCTGACCAATGCCCTTAACCGCCACTGGCCTAAAGGTGAAAGGCTGATCGCCGAAGCGTTAGGCGTTGCGCCCGAACAGATCTGGCCGTCCCGTTACCGTAAGCCGGAATATCGCCAGAGCTAAACCCCGGCTCTCCCGATCTTCTGTCAGCTCTGCTGGCGGAAGATCGGGAGAAGACAAGCGAAGCGCGGCAGAGTGTCATTCATAAAATTGCGAAAAAATCTACAAACAACTCAATTCCCGAAAAAAAGGTTTCCCCTTTTCATTCGCGTAAAACGGCTGTAATCTCCTCCTTGCCCTATGCTGTCGTCGACAGCGCCCAATGCTTCATGACCTGAAAGAAGCGCCTGACCTGTCAGGAGATGGTTGATCCCTTTATCGGTGCAGACCTCTGCAAACACCGGGTCGCAGAGCATCTGCGGCGGAGGTTCAGATACATTCTTTAACTGCGCCAGTCCATCGGCTGTAATTCCACCCAACCGAAAATCACCCGATTTTACGGCTCGCTTACACCTGCTGAATTTCAGCGCCTTTTACCTGCGCCAGATCTCTGGCCAATACTGCACCGTGGCGGAAACTTTCCGCTAAACCCTACACCTGCTGCAAAGCCAGAGCCTTTTACTTTACGGGCTGCGGCCTGCATTGCCGTCAGGCTTTGCTGCCGCGTGACCGTAAAACTGCTCCAGAATCCGCGATCTTTCGCGCACTGCACCCGACCAGTGCGTCACTTTCGTCGCGCAAAGCGACAAAGTGACGCACAACCACCACACCGCGCTATCCCCCTGTTTTCAGGGTTCCGGCGCTCATTCCCAAATCTGACACGCCTTTTCAGGGCCGCTGTCAGCAAGAAAAAGGAGAAAAAGATCGATACCGAGGGGGCATGATGCCCCGGAGAACTCCTGCTCGCGCAGGCAGCCTGTACCGCGTACAGTCTGAAACTCCCTATACCTCAACAAACTGCCACTCCGGCGTGAAGGTATCGTTCTGGCGCAGCCAAAAAGCATACGCCGGAGACTGTTTGTGTTTTTCAATATTGGGGGGATGTATGGGTAAGTTAGGCGGTGAAATGAAGGCGCTGGCAAAGCAGTGTGGTGGTAGTCATAAAACGGTGAACGATCGTATCCATATTGTGCAACGTTTTGATCATAACTTACGGGCGCTGAACGTCCAGATCCAGAGGATGGCGCAGATTAAGGTTCGCCACGTTGAAAGCTACATTCATGAAAGACTGGCGCTGGGGATCGGTAAACGCACGCTGCAAAATGAAATGGCCTCGTTACGTGCTGTTCTGCAACAAGCCGGGCGTAAGCAGGTGGCAGAGCATGAGCGGCTGACTAATAAATCGTTGGGGTTGTCTGGTGCATCGCGCAACGGTACGCGACAGGCTATTACGCCGGATCATTACCGCCATGTACTGGAAACGGCCCGTACAAAAAATCCAGGTCTGGCAGCAGCGCTGGAGCTGGCACGGCTGATGGGGCTGCGTTCGCAGGAGGCGGTGCAGAGTGTACAGTCGCTGAAAACGTGGAAACGGGCGGTTGAGCGTGGCGATACGCGCTTAACCGTGGTTTTCGGCACCAAAGGCGGGCGGCCTCGTGAAACGGTGATTCTGGATACTGGCGCAGTCAAAAAAGCGCTGGATAACGCGTTAGCTATTGCAGAAAGCCGTAATGATCGGTTGATCGACAAGCCGGATCTGAAAAGCGCGATGGACTACTGGCACAACCAGGCGGCGCGTATTGGTCTGGCTGGCATATATTCTCCGCATTCACTGCGCTATGCGTGGGCGCAGGATGCCATTCGTCACTATCTGATGCAGGGGTTTAGCAGGAAAGAGGCATTGGCTATGACGGCAATGGATTTGGGGCATGGTGACGGGCGTGGGCGGTATGTGGCGCAGGTGTATGGGCAAATCATTGTTGCTTTTGTGTCCGACAAAGCGATAATATCCTTACAATCAGAATGTTAAGGATTATTAACATGTCCAACAAATGTGCTTTTATAGACACATAACATGCTTCACTAGCAAGCACCGATATTAGAGCATCGGTCAATACTTAAAACAGTTTGCGCTGTGTTTGTGCAACGGGTATGTGGGAGAAAAAGCAATCCATAATGAGTATTTTATTCGGTGTGGATTATCTTATAGTGGTATTTATAGATATTGGGACTCCAGAATAGTAATTCTGATTTTTATTTTTCTTAGTGAAGGGAATGTTAAGATGGCTAGAGCAAAAAAACTTTCATATGGCGCTATTAATATCACAATCCATCCCCATAGCCCTCAAAAATATGTTGAATTGTTTAGAGACGCAAGAAGGCTTTTCTTAAACGTGAACGTCCACGGCGATCAGTTTGCGGTATTGCAGCATTTCAACCCAATACATAGAGAACAACTTATAACGGAGCCTTATGAAGGAGAGGTTGTAAAGTATACGGATATCAATAAGAACGGTGAATGGTATAGTATTAGTCGAAAAGAGTTGGCTACAGATGAAGAAAAAGAGCAAATTGTCATTCCTGATGATATGAAGCCTAATGTTTCTCGTTTTTCATTTATATTTTTACCCAATGTTCACTTGATGGTTTACGAAAATCAGCATGAGCAAAAGAGTATTACCCCTCGGCAAATGGAGAAGTTTTTAAAAACTCTTTTTTCTAATGAAAAGATTAAAGAAAAATATGGAGTTGTAAATGTTACGAGTTTAACAGAGCCTGATGCTGTAGAGCGAATGTTATCGCTCAAAGGTATTACACTGTTATCTATGGTAACTCGCAGGCCTAATCCAGATGATTTGGTTAGTGCTGAACATGAAGTTCAAGAGCGATTTAAAGCTATCGGTGTTATCGAAGAAGATAAAACATATAAAGCTGAAAGAGGTGAGCAAATTAAACCTGATAAAAAACTAAAGCGTGATGCTCTGATTGCAGCACGAAATGGTCAGGTTGAAATTAAACGAAAAAATGAGAGCGGCCACGTAGAAAGATTGTCTACTACTGATAAACCGTTACAACGTAGTGCGAGTTATGATCCAGTTGTAACACTACCTATTGCACTCTTGCTACAGGAAGCTTACGCTCTTACAAAAGAGTTTATAAATAAATTGAGGGAATAATGTTAAAAAACAGTATATTGAAGGATTACTGGCGTATGTACGGAGGGTGGCGAGCCCTCTGTAAAAGCTGCTATTTCCGAATGTCTGTTGTTATGACTATCATTCTTTATCCTACATGGTCACATGTAGGGTGGTGGAATGATATTTTATCCCTAATGCCAAACCTTTTAGGATTTTCTCTAGGTGGGTTTGCAATGTGGATTGCAATAGGTGATGATAATTTTAGAGAATTAATTTCTGGTTCTGAAGAGAATAAAACATCGCCTTATATGGAAGTCAATGCAGCATTTGTACACTTCATTTTCCTTCAAATATTATCTATATTAATTGGCTTAATAGCTAAATCTTATTGTGTTGTTTTACTTGGGAAGTTCTTTTTCCTTAAACAATATGAATTAATCTATATCATTTGTCTTAAAGTGGTCAGTGGGCTTGGGTATTTTATCTTTGTATATGCTATTTTTTCTGCTTTAGCTGCGGTATTTGCAATATTTAGGGTGTCAAAGTGGTATGATCAATACTCTGGACATATAAGAAAAAGTAAAAAGAGAAACTAACTTCATTCACGATACCTGACTAGCTTACCGGCTTTTTGATAGTGAGTACTCTGTAAGATTAGTAGTATTTGCTTCTGGCACATAACCAACTGATATATTCTATTACATCTAAAATAACATCCTGAAATATGACAGAGATCACATTTTAAGACAGCAATAATAATTGGGGCCTTATTGAGGGCTCCATTTTAACTTTGAAAATTAAATTCATTTATATTCAATAAGATACAATGAATTTCGCATCCAGTCAGAGGAGCCAAATTTAAAAAGCCTGCTTTTAAGCAGGCTTTTTGCTTTTCGGGTCCCGCCGGGCCGCCATCCCGCATCAAGGCTTAACTTTTTCCACCGCTACAAACTTCCCTGCGCCGCTGTGGCGCTGATATTCACCGGCATGCCGGAGCGGCGCAGCAGGGTTTGCTCGGCCTGCGAAGAACTCACTCCCGGCCCCTGAGTAAACTCGCGCAGCGCCGAGGTCATCGGCAACGGGACTTTTCTGTCGGATTCAAACTCCGCGCGGTTGCGCGACAGCGGCTCGTGCACCTCCAGCCAGTGGCTGCCGTCCGGCTCCACGCTGTACTTCACCGGCTGATCGATGAGCTGGACGCGCGTCCCAACCGGCACGTTATCAAACAGGAATTTAATGTCGTCATTACGCAGGCGGATGCATCCCTGGCTGACGCGCAGCCCGATACCAAAGTTGGCATTGGTGCCGTGGATGGCGTACAGCCTGCCGATATAGATCGCATACAGCCCCATCGGATTATCGGGCCCGGGCGGCACCATAGCCGGCAGCGTTTTGCCCTCTTTCGCATACTCGCGGCGGGTATTGGCGGTCGGTACCCAGGTGGGTCCCTCCTGCTTGCGCTCTACCGCCGTCACCCAGTTACGCGGCGTTTCGCGTCCCGCCTGACCAATGCCGATTGGCAGGACTTCCACGCTATTGCCCAGCGGTGGGTAATAATAGAGACGCATCTCGGCGACGTTGATGACGATCCCCTCCCGCACGGTGTCAGGCAGGATCAGCTGTTGCGGAATGGTCAGCGTCGAACCGGAGTGCGGCAAATAGACATCGACGCCGGGGTTAGCCTCCAGCATATTGCTCAACCCCTGGCCGTACTGGGCGGCAAAACTTTCCAGTGGTTGAGTGTTGTTCTCCGGCACGGCAATGGTAAATGCGCTGCCCACCAGACGGCTCCCCTCCGGCGGCAGCGGATAGCTAACGGCCAGCGCGCTGTGGCTGGCGAGAAGCATCAGCGCCGAACAAAGTAATTTCACACGCCGCATCGTCATTTTCCCTTCTTCAGTCGCGACTCTCATGTGTGAATTATAGCGGTATTTCCTCTCCCCGAGCCGCTGGCCAGCATTTCCTTAAATCTGATAGTCGATAGCGGCCTCTTCCGGCTCCATCGCCTGGCGTTTGATCTCATCCAGCGACAGTCCGGCATTGCACAATTCGATAAAGCGCCAGACGTAATTACGCTGCAGCTGGCCCCGCTTCAGTCCCAGCCACACGGTATTGGCATCAAACAGATGGCGGGTATCGAGGCGCGTAAAGGTGTCCGCTTCGCGGGCATCCCCGGACTGCTCAGCGACCAGCCCGACGCCCAGCCCCAGCTCGACGTAGGTCTTGATGACATCGGAATCCTGGGCGCTCAGCACAATATCCGGCATCAGCCCTTTGCGGTTGAAGGCCTCATCGATCCGCGAACGGCCGGTGATCCCCTGGCGATAGGTGATTAACGGCCAGCGGGCAATCGCCTCCAGCGTCAGAGGAGACACCTGGGTCAGGGGATGGTCTTTGGGTACCAGCAGGCTGTGATGCCAGCGGAACCAGGGGAAAGCCGCCAGCGTCGGGTCGTTGCTCAGACGCTCGCTGGCGATGCCGATATCCGCCCCGCCGTTATGCAACAGCGCTTCGATTTCCTGCGGGGTGCCCTGCACCAGCTCGACGCGAACGTCGGAGAACAGCTCGCGGAAGGCTTTAATCACCGGGGGCAGGCTGTAGCGCGCCTGAGTATGGGTGGTGGCGATGGTTAAGACGCCGGAGGCATCGTTAGTGAAGAGATCCGCCAGCCGCCGGACGTTGCTGGCTTCATTGAGGATCCGCTCGGCAATGGATAACAGCGCTTTACCCGGCTCGGTCATGCCTAACAGGCGTTTGCCGCGACGGATAAAGATCTCAATCCCCAGCTCCTCTTCCAGTTCCCGTATATGGCGGCTGACGCCTGACTGCGAGGTATAGAGCATATTCGCGACTTCCGTCAGGTTGTAATCCTGACGGGCCGCCTCACGGATAATTTTCAGTTGCTGGAAGTTCACCCTTTCCTCCGGGCCAATGGACTTAACGTATCTGCTATTGTTAAAGTCTGTTGTCCCGGGTAACAAATAATAAAAACCAGCAACTTATTCCTTAAGAGAATATAGCCTAACTCACCAGCTGCAATTCGCGGTTCTCCAGCGATGGACGGCTCACCAGAGACAGCAGGATCTCCTTCACCGCCTGCGCCTGCGGCGACAAACCGCCGCGCGCCGACATGTTCAGCGACAGCGACAGGCTCATTGACGGCGTGCTAATCCGCGCCATCCAGCCGTTCGCCGCGCCGCACAGGGAGCGGGCAGCGGATTCCGGCAGGACCGTCGCCCCCATGCCGCTGGCGATGGCCGCGGTCAGGGTGGTAATGGATTCAATCTCGCCGATAATTTTCGCCGACAGCCGACGCAGGGTGAACGCTTCGGTGACCCGCGCCCGTACCGCGCTGTAGTCGCGCGGCAGAAACAGGTTCATCTCCGCCACCGCCGTGAGGTCCACGCTCTGCCCCGGGCAATCGCGGGTACCGACCAGGTAGAGATCTTCTTTCAGCAGCGGCTGGCTGACGATGCCGGCCACCGGCGAACGCTCATACAGCACCGCCATATCCAGCTGGCCCGCCAGCAGCTTGTCATTCAGCGCCGTGCCGCTGCTCTCTTGCAGATAGACCATCACCTCGGGCAGTTCATTACGCACCGTCTGCAGCAACGGCATAGTAATGGCGGAGGCCGCCGTGCCCGGCGCCAGGCCGATCGAGACCTGGCCACGCAGCGTCTGACCGACGTTATTGACCGCCAGCTGCGCCTGCTCACACTGGCGCAGGATGGTCCGCGCATGGGTATACAGGATTTTACCGGCTTCCGTTGGCGTGACCCCTCGCTTAGTGCGTATCAGCAGCTGCTGGTCCATTTCACCTTCCAGGGTCGCAACCTGCTGGCTGAGGGCCGGTTGGGCGATGTGCAAGACTTCAGCGGCCTGGGTCAGACTGCCGATATCGACGATTTTCACAAAATATTTCAGTCGTCTTAAGTTCATTTTGCCTCCTGTAAGGAACGCCAGCGTCAACGCTGGAAGTATGATGAAACTGGTTTTGCAATTTGCTTGCCAGCTTTTCATTTCCGCTGCCGCTGCCCGCCACAGGCGGTGTTATAAGGGATAGTGATAGCAATCCGGTTTTTATTTGCCTGGTAAGCAGATTGTGGTATGCCCCATTAGGGGTACATTCGCACTACAACGGTGCAATCTGCTGAAAAAAACAGCGCACGAGTGAGGGTTGCTGAAATTGTCAGCAGTCGAACGCAATTCTTTGAATCAGGCTTTGACAAGGCCGGGTGGCATCGTTAATATGCGCCCCGTTCACACGATTCCTCTGTAGTTCAGTCGGTAGAACGGCGGACTGTTAATCCGTATGTCACTGGTTCGAGTCCAGTCAGAGGAGCCAAATTTAAAAAAGCCTGCTTTCGAGCAGGCTTTTTGCTTTTCCGCGCCAGCTGCGCGGCCGGAGGGCGAAGGCTCCCCTCCAGCAATGGCGCCCCTAGCGCAAACTCTCTTCCTTCAGGTCTATCTCCCGCAGCACCTCATAAAAGGTGATATCGCTAATGTTGTGGGCGCGACGCAGCCGGAACAGCTCCTGACGCTGGGCGATAATGACCTCTCTTTGCATATATTTCTCCAGCCTGGCGCGCTTCGCCAGCTCCAGCCCGACGTCCTGCCCTTCGTCATTGTCGTTATAGTGAAGCCGACGCTGGTAGGTTTCCAGCAGCATATTGCCGGCATCCGCCCGCAGGGCCTGCTCAGTGGGATCCTCCACCGGCTCGTCGAGTAGCGCATTTAGCCGGTTGATGGCCACTTCGGTCATGACGGCGCCAATATCGTCCTTGCCGGTGTCATGGGGTAAATCATCGGCAAGATAGCGGGTCATGAACGGCAGACCGATAGCCGCCACCACCAGCGACATCAGGATCACCGCCATTGAGAGAAAGATCAGCAGTTCGCGGCCCGGGAATGGTGAACCATCCGCCAGCACCGCCGGCAGCGTCAGAATACCGGCGAGCGTCACGGAGCCTTTAACCCCCGCCAGCGCCATGACGGCGAGGATGCTGAATCGCGGACGGACGGTGATGGCCTTGCCCCGGCGTTTACGGCGAAAAATGGTCAGCGTCATCGACAGCCATACCCAGGCGAAACGCATCAGACCGAGCGCGAGAGTGATGGCCACGGCGTACAGCAGCAGATACCAGGGCGAAGGGACGCCGGCCTGGCTGGCTACCGCCGGCAACGTCCTGAGCATGCGGGGCAACTGCTCGCCCAGCATCAGGAAGATCATCCCATTGAGGGTAGTCTGCAGCATGGACCACACCGCGCTGCTTTTCATGCGCGTCGCGGGAAGCCGTGGCCCCGACAGCTGCTCATAGTGCATCGCAATGCCGGCGGCGACGGCGGCAAGAATGCCGGAGACATGGAACGCCTCGGCCAGCAGGTAGGCGGCGAAGGGGATAAGCAGGCTGATCAGGATCTGGATGGCCGGCTCCTCGCGGGTGCGCCGCACCAGAAAGTTATTACATTTGCCGGTGACCCACACCACCACGAGCCCACTGAGGATGCCCCCGAACGCCATCAGGAAAAACTTCATCACCGCCTCTCCCGGTGAGAAGCTGCCGGTCAGCACCGCGGCGATGGCAAAATTAAAAGCGACGAGACCCGAAGCATCGTTTAACAGCGACTCCCCTTCGAGGATATGCGCCATCCGGGAAGGCAGCGGCGAGCTGGCGGTCATTGCCGATACCGCCACCGGATCGGTGGGTGACAGAATCGCCGCCAGGGCGAACCCCGCCGCCACGGTAATCGCCGGAATAAGCCAGTGAATAAACAGGCCAATACCGAGGATAGTCACCATCACCAGGCCTATCGCCAGCGACAGAATCGGCTTCATATCGCGGAAAAACGCGTCTTTCGGGATCCGCCAGCCATCGAGGAAAAGCAGCGGCGGGATAAACAACAGCAAAAAGATGTGCGGATCGAAATCGACCTGAAAACCACCGGCGGCCAGCGCGGCGCCCGCCGCAATCTGGATCAACGGCAGCGGCACTTTAACGGGCAGAAGATGGGAAATGAACACCGTCACCACGATGGCCATGATAAAGACCAGCACAATAGCGATTAGCGACATTCCTCCCCTCCTTTGACGGCAATATTCATTCTGTACATCAGGCTGTTATTCCTTTTTCGCAGGTGTGGTTTCAGCGGCGGGTTATTTATCCAGACGCCGATAATAAAGGACAGGCTTTCCTGTCTGGCGGCGTGTTTATTTAAACTGAGGTGGCAACCGGCGCCCGTCCAGGGGGGACAATGTGTTTTATCATGCCGGCATTGTCAATCCGCTATGGTCTGCAAATCATCGTCAGCCCGGCAATATAATCTCTACCATTCATCCTTATCATTCCGTGGCGACCAGAGAGATATATGGTCAGCGGAATAGCCTCAGCGGATTGATATTCTCTGTCGTAACGGCCGATATCTATGCATTAGCCATTATGGATAATCCGCGTCGCCTTCATAAGCCGAATGCCTCGAAATCCCGCCCTTCGCTGTCATACATTGCTTGCCCCATACCAGGATTGGGGGTACCCTGACAAACAATTAAACCACACGGTCTAAATGATGAATCCCGCTATCTCCGCCAACCTGAAGCCCCGCCGCGGCCGACCGCCAAAGGCCAATCGGCAGTTTGTCGACACCCGCCAGGCGCTGATTCGCTCGGGCCTGGAGGTGCTGACCGAAACGGGCTATCTCGCGGCGGGGATTGATGCGGTAATCAAGAATATCGCCGTGCCAAAGGGGTCGTTTTACCACTGTTTCAAAAGCAAGGAGGCCTTTGGCCTCGCCGTGCTTGCCGCCTATGGCGACTACTTTGCGCATAAATTAGATAAATTCCTGCTGGACGACGCCGTGCCGCCGCTGGAACGGATGGCGGCCTTCGTGCGAGATGCCGGTCAGGGAATGGAGAAATACCAGTTTCGTCGCGGCTGTCTGGTAGGCAACCTGCTGCAGGAAGCTCCGCTGTTGCCCGAGGCATTTACCCAGCGGTTGCAGGCCATCCTGGCGGCATGGGAGGAGCGCGTGGCCCGCTGCCTGCACGAGGCGCAGGCTGCCGGGGCGATTGCCAGCGACACCTCACCGGAGGCGCTGGCCCAGGTGTTCTGGATCGGCTGGGAAGGTGCGGTGATGCGCGCCAGGCTGGTCCAGTCCGCCGCTCCCCTTAACCAGTACTGGGATTTCTTTGCGCACAATATGATGACAATAACACCTGCACAGGACGGCGATAGCGCCGATAACTCCCTTCAGACGAGGAATACTCAGTCATGAAAGCATTAGTTCTGGACCAGATTGACAACCGCACCGTGGCCGCCGTCAAAGCGATTGACCTGCCTGCCCTTGCCGAAGGCGACGTGCGGGTCGCCATCGACTGGTCGAGTCTCAACTATAAAGATGCCCTGGCGATCACCGGCAAAGGCAAAATCATCCGCCAGTTCCCGATGGTGCCGGGGATTGATTTTGCCGGCAGGGTAAGTGAAAGCCGCGATCCGCGCTTTGTTCCCGGCCAGGCCGTGATCCTCACCGGCTGGGGCGTGGGCGAAAACCACTGGGGCGGTCTGGCCACCGAGGCCTGTGTCAAAGGCGACTGGCTGGTTGCCCTGCCGGAGGCACTCAGCGCGCGCCAGGCGATGATCATCGGCACCGCCGGCTTTACCGCAATGCTGTGCGTCGATGCCCTCGTCAGTGCGGG
>ERZ791753.1210-NODE-1210-length-17707-cov-3.929810_pt1 | contig 17707 bp, 11 predicted proteins | sample MGYA00509951_ERZ791753 | MGnify/ENA primary metagenome ERZ791753 (study PRJEB30046, sample SAMN00792026) | human gut metagenome | study: EMG produced TPA metagenomics assembly of the A metagenome-wide association study of gut microbiota in type 2... | reverse complement strand
ATGAGTTCTTCGATCCTCTTACCAAGTCGCTGTACTCAACATTACCAGATCCTAATTTTTCTTGTAAATAATCAAAAGCAGCCCATGCATTAACATTTGTTCCGCACGTAAACAGATCGACAGCCGCATAACGACACTCTGGCCAAGTGTGTATGGTCAAATGAGATTCTTGAATAACAATAACACCGCTCACTCCCATAGGAGCAAACTTGTGAAAATTCTCTTGAACAATTGTAGCTCCGGCTTTTATAGCTGCTTCATGCATATAAATACGCACTTGTACTACATCATCAAGTAATTCGTTGCTACAATCATAAAAATCGGCAAGAATATGATGTCCAAAAGGGTGGTATTCAGAAACTATCGGATTCTTTTTTCTATGCTGTCGTTGAAAAATATGACACTTACACATCAGACAACCATGTTCTTTCAAATCTTTAATAGTTTGGAAATTTTTGTCACTCCCTACTAAATATGTTTGTCCGCATTGTTTGCAACGATAACTGTTTTGTTTAGGATGCCTATCTCCCGTATATATATCGTTACGCCCTTTCTTCTCAACAGGAAAAACAGCTCTGGAACGATTCGTCGTTTCCAGTACGAACAATTGGCCTTTGTTGCCTAATGAAGAGGCTCCTTCGTATTCATTGAATTGCACAAGAATATTTTTGATTGATAAACCATGCAATTGGAAACTTTTCTGCAATAAATAACCTTCGTCAATCGACTTATTCCCAAACGAAAAGAAAATCTTCAGACCTTGCTCCTTTTTCAATGTACTGATGGCACGTGAAAGGAATAATGATGCTCCTTCCTGAGTATATGGCGGATCAGTAAATAGACAATCAAAATGACCTAACAAATGCGTAGGAAGAGGCATTCGTAAATCACCTTGCTCACACTTTATCGGTAACGCATACTGTTTCGCTTGTTTCTCTATAAACTCAATATAACGTCTGTCCACATCAATCACATGGATATTTGTCGAATAGACATTTTGAGTAGGGTAAAGTTCTTTTAATAAGAAACCAATGGCAAGACTTACAAAATCATCATCACCTAAACAGAGTATATGTTTACCTACTAAGACCACATGAGTCAGACAAAGTAAAGCACGACGGAATGCTGTTCGGATAGTACATTGGGCTTGATCGAGAGTTACGTCAGCCGATGGACGTTCATCAAAAGCAACTCCGTATTTCTCACAAAGGATATTCACGTATGCTGCCCTTACCTCTTCACTTGTCATCAATTTGCGATATAAACAAATATCTATGTTTTCGTAACCAAGTACCTGCTCAACATAGTTTTTTCCGGCAAGAGTCAACTCTATTCCCTCGCTACATTGTTCCCATGTTCCGAGTCTGATACCTTCTTTCTTTAATGCAGTTACCATTGGTATTGGAAGCATTATTCTTTGAGATAATTCCTTGCTCGATAATGGTGCATTAAAATATAATTCCTGAAAAAAACGCTCAATAACTCCCGTTCCTTCTTTAATTGAACAACTCTTTTGTATATCTTCTATATAATTCATGTCTTTATAATACTTTTATTTTGAGGGTGCAAAGGTAGAGGGTATATATCAAATACTTGATAGCCGAATCCGGTGGGTTTGGGTACTTTTCAATACTATAATCATTCTTTAGTATATGAAAATTTGGATGAATAAATACTTTTTGTATTGAAAAGTACCCAAAATGGCCTTTTTTGATTATCAGCTTAACCCCTTTAATTTCATAATTTTGCAACCGAAAAATAAAATTATATGATGTATGAACCATTTTAAATTGATGTTATCAATTGTTTTTGTATTGTTTTTCTGCGCTTGCGAAAACAATACTTCGGGAGAGTATGGACAAGCGTTCTCCACGCTTACGTTGCAAACGGATTCAACCGAAATCCACGAAAGCTATTCCGCTTCCATTCAGGGGCGGCAAGATGTGGATATTTACCCGCAAGTGTCGGGTGTCATAACTAAAGTATGTGTACAAGAAGGGGAAAACGTATCAAAAGGCAAGGTACTTTTTGTCATCGACCAAGTGCCGTATCAGGCGGCTTTACGGACAGCTACAGCCAATGTACACGCTGCCGGGGCGCAAGTGGAAACGGCACGGCTGGATTACGAGAGCAAGCAGGCATTACTACGCGAAAATGTGATTTCGGAATACGACCTTTTGATGGCGAAAAATACACTGGCGGCAGCCGAAGCCGGATTGGAACAAATGAAAGCACAGGAAATAAATGCCCGCAATAGTCTTTCATATACTGAGGTGAAAAGTCCATCGGACGGTACGGTCGGTACGTTGCCGTATCGTGTCGGCGCATTGGTAGGGCCTTCGATGGCGCAACCGCTGACCACCGTTTCGGATAATGCGGAAATGTATGTTTATCTCTCGATGACGGAAAACCAGCTCCGTGCCTTGATTCGGGAGTACGGTTCACCCGATGAGACCATCCGGCAGATGCCTTCCGTCCGTTTACAGCTCAATGACGGTACTGTCTATGACCAAGCCGGGCGCATCGAGACCATCAGTGGGGTAATCAATCCGCAGACGGGAACGGTGTCCGTACGCAGCGTGTTCCCGAACGACAAACGGTTGCTGCTGAGCGGTGGAATCGGAAAAGTGATTATTCCTCGTTCCATTCCGGAGGCTCTTATCATTCCCCAATCGGTGACCTACGAATTGCAGGACAAACTGTTTGCCTACAAAGTGGTAGATGGCAAGGCTGTCGCCACGCAACTTAACGTCGAAAAGATTCATGACGGAAAGCAGTATATCGTCTGTAGCGGACTTCAAAAAGGAGATTGCATCGTTAGCGAGGGCGTTGGTCTTGTACAGGATGGCATGGAAATCATCGTGAAAACAGAATCCGGGGAATATCAAACAGAACCCGGAGCTAATAATTAATTAAGAATGAAAGGAGAAAAATAGCCTATATGAATTTAAGATATTTTATCGACCGACCTATCCTGTCGGCTGTTATTTCGGTCGCCATCGTGCTGATGGGCATGCTGGCACTCGTATCGTTGCCAGTGGAACAATATCCGGACATAGCACCACCCACGATACAGGTATATACCAACTATCCGGGAGCTAACGCCGAGACAGTACAGAAAGCCGTGATTGTTCCGCTTGAAGAGGCCATCAACGGTGTGGAGGACATGAACTTCATTACTTCGTCGGCATCAAACACGGGCGATGCAACGATCTACGTCTATTTCAAGCAGGGAGGCGATGCGGATATGGCTGCGGTGAACGTGCAGAACCGTGTGTCCACGGCGTTGAGCTTGCTGCCTGCCGAGGTGACGCGCATCGGCGTGACCACCACGAAACAGCAGAACGCTGAATTGAAGACGCTCGCCCTGTGTTCGCCGGACGACAAATATGACGAGCGTTTTCTGAACAACTACATGAAAATTAATATCGAACCCCGGTTGAAACGTATCGCCGGTGTTGGCAATGTGATGCCGCTCGGCTCCAACTACAGTATGCGTATCTGGATGAAGCCGGACAAGATGGCACAGTACAAGCTCGTGCCATCAGACATCACCGCCGTATTGGAGAAGCAAAACATTGAAGCGGCTACGGGAGCTTTCGGCGAGAATCATGACAACACCTATCAGTACACGATGAAATATCGTGGGCGCTTCTCCACACCGGAGGAGTTCGGGAATCTTGTCATCCGTTCGCTTCCGGGCGGCGAAGTACTGAAGCTGATGGAAGTAGCGGATGTAGAACTTGGGAACGAAGCGTATAATTACACCTCCATACTGAACGGGCATAATGCTTCAATGGCGTTGGTTTTCCAGACGGCAGGATCGAATGCCTCGGAAGTCATCGAAGAGATAGACAGGACGTTGGAGGAAATTGCCGAAGAAATGCCGAAGGGATTGGAAATCGTGACACTGAACGATACGAGCCGCTTTTTGAAAGCCTCTATACACGAGGTAATCATCACCTTGATAATTGCCATCGTATTAGTGGTATTGGTGGTGTATTTCTTCTTGCAGGACATCCGATCCACGTTGATACCTACCATCTCTATCTTCGTGTCCATTATAGGTACGTTTGCATTTATGTCAGTGGCAGGTTTCTCTATAAATTTGCTGACGCTCTTCGCCTTGGTGCTTGCCATCGGTACGGTGGTGGACGATGCAATCGTGGTGGTTGAAGCGGTACAGGCACGCTTCAACGTAGGCTACCAGTCGGCATACATGGCTACGAACCATGCCATGAAGGGTATATCGTCAGCCATACTCACCTCCACATTCATTTTCATGGCGGTGTTCATTCCCGTGGCGATGATGGGCGGAACGTCGAGTATGTTCTACACGCAGTTCGGTATCACGATGGCGGTGGCAGTCGGTCTTTCGGCAATCAATGCTTTCACCATCTCACCTGCGCTCTGCGCCCTCTTGCTGAAAACTTACAGGGATGAGCATGGCAATGAGAAGAATAATTTCGCTGCCCGTTTCCGTAAGGCGTTCAACGCCGTGTTCGACGCTATGGTGAACAAGTATGTACGTGGCGTGTTGGTCTTCATCCGCAAACGGTGGCTGATGTGGGGCACACTTGCAGCAGCATTGGTACTACTCGTAGTGATGGTGCGCTATACGAAGACCGGACTTGTACCACAGGAAGATATGGGTATGGTCTATGTAAGCATGAACAGCCGTCCGGGTACGTCGCTGCAACGCAACGTGGAAGTGATGGAACAGCTCGACAAACGTTTCTCTATGATTCCGGGTATCGAGCATAGTAGCTATACCTCCGGTTTCTCTTTTTTCGGTTCCGGTCCCTCGATGGGTATGTTCTTTCTCACACTCAAACCGTGGGAGGAGCGCACGGACTTTATGCAGTCGGCTGACGGCGTGATGGCACAGGTTTATGGCATCGCTTCCGATGTACCCGAAGCCTCTGTATTCGCCGTAGCACCGCCGATGATTCCGGGTTACGGCATGGGTAGCGGCTTTGAGTTGTATATGCAGGACAAGCGCGGTGGTGACGTGAACGAATTTAAAAAGGTGACGGACAATTTCGTGGCGGCTCTCTCCGAGCGTCCCGAAATCGGTGAAGTTTATTCTTCCTTCGAGACCAATTACCCGCAGTATTGGGTGGACATCGACGCGGCACAGTGCGAGCAGGCGGGCATTTCTCCAAGCGATATATTGGAGACACTTGCCGGATATTACGGTGGAGGGTACGTGTCCAACTTCAATCGCTTTTCCAAGCTCTACCGTGTAATGATGCAGGCAGAACCGTCGAGCCGTGTCACGCCCGAATCGTTGAACCATATTTACACCCGTGTTGGGGAAGAGATGACGCCGCTTTCGCAGTTCGTGAAGCTGACCAAGACCTACGGACCGCAAGACCTTTCGCGCTTCAACCTCTACAACTCCATCGCCGTGAATGGTATGGCTGCCGAAGGATACAGTTCAGGCGATGCGTTGAACGCTATTCATGAAACTGCTGCGCAGGTGCTGCCACACAACTACAGCTACGAGTTCGGGGGTATTGCCCGTGAGGAGAACACGACTACGAACAACGTGGCGATAATCTTCGCCGTGTGTATCGTGCTGGTTTATCTTATCCTATGCGGACTCTATGAGAGCCTCTTCATTCCGCTTGCGGTCATTCTTGCCGTGCCATGCGGACTGTTGGGTAGCTTCCTCTTTGCGCAGGTATTCGGATTGGAGAATAATATTTATCTTCAGACGGGTATTATCATGCTTATCGGTCTCCTTGCCAAGACCGCCATCCTGCTCACCGAGTATGCAGTGGAGAGGCGCAAGGCGGGTATGTCTCTCACGCAAGCCGCCGTTGGAGCCGCTAAGGTACGCTTGCGTCCGATTCTGATGACGGCACTGACGATGGTCTTCGGAATGTTGCCGCTGATGTTCGCCAGTGGCGTGGGAGCCAATGGCAGCCGCTCGCTGGCATCAGGAGCTGTCGGCGGTATGCTCGTGGGAACGCTGGCACTACTGTTCCTTGTGCCGGGACTTTTTATCGTTTTCCAGTATTTGCAGGAGAAAGTCTTCCCTGTGCAGGCATCTCGTCAAGATGCGGACTGGTCGATTCAAGCGGAAATAGAACAATTGGAAACAAAAAAGACGAAAGAATGAAAATATGAAGAAACTGATTATATCTTCTCTCGCAGCCTGCCTGTTGGCGGGTTGCGGGATATATAAACCCTATTCACGTCCGGAGGTCGAAACCGACGGCCTATACCGGGAGATTCCGACGGAAGATACCGTAACAATTGCCTCGCTGTCATGGCGCGAGTTGTTTACCGATGAGCATCTGCAAACGCTTATCGAGAAAGGTCTGGAGCAAAATACTGACCTGCATATCGCCCGGTTACGGGTTGAAGAGGCGGAAGCCGTCCTGAAAAACGCCCGCCTTTCCTATCTGCCGTCCGTGTCGTTGAGTCCCGAAGGGGGCATCAACCGTTACGATGGAGTTACAGCGAAAACTTACAACCTCGGGGCATCAGCCAGTTGGGAGATAGACATTTTCGGCAAGGTGACCAATGCCAAACGGGGAGCATGGGCAGCCCTCAATGGTAGCTGGGCATACCAACAAGCCGTACAGACACAGCTTGTGGCAACCATTGCGAACAGTTATTATATGCTGTTGATGCTCGACCGGCAACTGGCCATCAACAACAGTACGCTCGTTACATGGGAAAAATCCATAAAGGTACTCGAAGCCTTAAAACAATCCGGAAAATCGAATGATGCAGCCGTATTACAGGCACGGGCGAACCGGATGGCTCTCGAATCGTCGATACTCTCGCTGCGGCAGAACATCCACGAAACGGAGAACGCTCTCTCTACCTTGCTTGCCATGCCAGCACAAGCCATCGAACGCGGAACGTTGGACAGGCAGCGATTTCCAGAAGAGTTGTCCGTCGGAATGCCGTTGCAGTTATTAGCAAACCGCCCCGATGTAAAACAGGCCGAAAACACTCTGGCGCAAGCGTTCTATGCCACTAATGCAGCACGCGCTGCATTCTATCCGAGCATTACGCTTTCGGGTACGCTCGGTTGGACGAACAATGGCGGCGGAGCAATTCTCAATCCGGGGAAATGGTTGCTCGGGGCCATTGGTACGATGACGCAACCACTGTTCAACAAGGGAATCAACCTTGCCAATCTGAAAATTGCCAAAGCACAGCAGGAAGAGGCAACCTTGCTGTTCCGACAATCGCTGCTTGATGCGGGAAAAGAGGTAAACGATGCCTTGACGGGCTGGCAAACCGCACGGCAACGGGTCAAAATCGATAATAATCAGATAGCACTCCTACAGGAAGCCGTACGAAAAACTGAAATTCTGATGCGTCACTCCCCGACGACCTATTTGGAGGTTTTAACGGCACAGCAATCGCTGCTGGCAGCCGAACTGACCGAAGCACAGGATCGTTTCGACGAGATACAAAGCGTAATCCTGCTTTATCACGCTTTAGGTGGAGGCAAATAAGATTATTTGCCTGAGAAACAACCAGCATACAAAAATAACACCCCGCAGACAACAAATGTCTGTGGGGTGAATATTTATCTACCTCGATAGTCTAATGGCGACATTCCGGTCATTCGCCGAAAAAATCGGGCTAAGTATGAAGAATCCTCGAAATTAAATACCCCTGCAATGTCCCTTATGGACAATTCGGTATCAGATAGATATTGCTTAATTTCGTTAGCTACGATATTGTCTATTATTTCTTTAGGTGTCCGATGTTCTACTTTATTGCATATCTTATAAAGATAATCCTTTGTAATGCAAAGGTGATCTGCATAATACGCCACTTCCCGGACCTCGTGACAATTCTTTAGCAACAACGTCATAAATTTTCCAAATAGCATTCTGGCCCTGTCTTTCTCTTTATTTTGTAGAATCGAAGGAAAGTTACGTCGCATTTCACTATCAAGGAGTATAAAAAGATTATATATATTGCTTCGGAGTGTAGATATTCTATTGGCTTCCTCACAATTCAGCATAATCCATTCCATCTGCCGGAACCATCCTTGCAGCAAATCATATTGTTCCTCCGATAAATGGAATACAGGGTTGTCATATATCAATTTCCAGAAGGTTTCTGATGTCAAGTCATAGTATATTTTTTCCATCAGCCTATGTGAGAAGTGCAAATAGCTTACACAAAATGCAGGCGACATATGCACGGGTGAAAGCAGTACATCTGAAAACAATATGACCAAATCGCCCTTTCGTATAGCTTGTTTACGGGAATTCATTGTAACGATAGCCCGCCCTTCCGTACATAGCAGCAATACACACTCATTTGGTATATAGGTTCTGCCAATTAATTCGCGTAAGTCCGTTTTACCGACAGAATAATCGTTTTTCTGAAGTGAAATAAAATTCTCCATATATGCCATAATATATTGATTTTACTACAAAAGTAAGCATTTTAGTGGAAATATATATATAACTGTATTGAAAAGTACCGACAATGTCATAGTTTTGATTCGAGTACTACCTTGAAATGTCATAATTTTGCATCTTAAAAAAATCGGTTTATAAATTGGAAAATATACACTAACCAATCAACACTACTGACAGCAGTTACAGACTATACCGGGCTAATGCAGAAAGAATATGCCATCGTGATCATTATAGTGATTGCCACTGTAATTACACCGGCTTCCGATGTCTTTGCCTTGTTGTTGGTAGTGTTACCGATGTGGATATTGTATGAAGTAAGTATCATGATTGTAAGCAAGACGTATTATTCAATGGAAGAAAATAAATGAGAAATAAACATAAGCCCCCGTTCTGTAATGAAAATCCGGTCGACTGCCATTTTGAGGTGAAAAACTATCCGATAGGCGAAACGGTTCATAATAATGATACAAATATCAATTACCTGATATTCTGCTGTACAGGACACGCACGAATTAGCAGTACGCTGTTCCATGACGAAATCTTATGCGCCGATGAAGTGATGTTCGTTCCCCGTGGGAGTGAGTGCAGCGGCGTCGCCCTTAGCGACGTCACGCTGCTGGTGCATAAATTCAACAACACGGTCTGCCAGCATGAGAAATGCATTCTTGCTTACCTCTACTCGCACCGGCATCTCCGGTCTAAAATCTATTGTAGCAAACTGACCGTCCCAAAATCCCTGCAAATCCTTATCGGTGGAATCATTTCCTATCTCACGGACGAAACGCACGACAACGAGCTGTGGAAACTAAAACACAAAGAGCTGATATGGGGGTTCACACGTTATTATGAGACGGAAGAGTTGCAGTCTTTCTTCCATCCGATGACTGACGAGCAAGTGCCGTTCCGAAATATTGTGATGACACACTACCGCAAAGCCAACAATACGGAGGAATTGGCAGAGCTTTGTGGTTATGGAGTGCATACTTTCCGCCGAATATTCAAGAATGAGTTCGGTGTGCCCGTTCATCAGTGGTTGATAAAAAAGCGTGCGGAAAACGTGAATTTCCGGCTTTCACAAATATATATTCCATTTTCAGATATTATTGATGAATTTAATTTTTCATCTCCACAGGAATTGAACCGTTTTTGTAAAGCAAATATCGGAGATACACCGAGCAATATTAGGCAAAAACACATTCAATCATCCGGCAAAGAATAGTTGTCTGCCTAAAAATGCTAACAGAATGGTCTGTTTTCAATAAACGGCTATCCGCTTGATATTCGTAACTTTGCACCCGAAATCAAAGAGAACGTTTAATGCAGATAAAATGTGAAGAAATGATACGGGAGGTGGATAACCGGATAGCTGCCATCGACCTGAACGGAAATCATATTATCAGGGATTGTAAGACAATGCTTATTTTCCTGAAAGAAAAGCTTACCGAAATGAAAGTGTTTGTCCAATCCGAACCTTTTAGGAGCGATACCGAAGAAATCGCTTTTTTCAAACAGTACAAGCCGGGGATTCTGGGGCCGCTATTCTATTTTCACCATATATTGCGTATCGAAAGCCAACGTCCTATCAGAGAGGGTGAGTTGGATGCCTATTATGAGAAGTGGCAGGAAGAACAAAAACTATTCTTTGACCGTCATGTTGCATTTTTCCAATATTACCGTAGCGGAGCTACTTATCTGGACAACTATTATTTCCTGCGTGGAAGACAAGGAAACGTGATTGATGTGGACGTGTGCCATCTGGACGACGAAACGGAGTTTGGCACGGGATATGACCGCCTTGTCGCCCGCATTATGGCAATGGAGATGTTGTACGCTTTCCTGTCCGTGAAGCGTACCAGCTTGCAAAACGGAGGTGAAGAAGAGATACCCACCGAATTGTTGAAGGTCAAAGGCTCCTATCAATGGACGGGCAGTGCCATCGAATTGGTGGAAATGGTGTACGGGCTCAGTGAAATGGGCAGTATCAACAATGGGGAAATCTCGATACATGAGTTAGCCGCCTTTGTGGGTACTCTCCTAAACATCGACATCCGTGATTGTTACAGTGCCTATACGGATATGAAGCGGCGCAAGAACGAGAGCCGTACTTATTTTCTGGATAAGATGCAGGAGCGGCTGAACAAACGGATGGAGCAGGACGACGAAAAGGAACGGAAGCGGAAATAGTATTCTGATAAAAATAAAGAATAGAGTAACTTTTGTACAGGAAAGTGTTGCTTATTGGGGTAAATTCTGTATTTTTGCATCCATCAAGTCGCTCTTTGAGATGTGTGTAGAAACATAGCAGAATAAAGCACTTCGCTCGTTTCTAAATCGTTACCTGTCAAGAAATAAATCTTTGCAAACCATTCATTTTCAGCGAAAAAGAAGATCGGAAATGTCTTGCTACGTGAAAAGTCAGATTCTTATGAATACCACACACATCGGCAATCTCCTTTAAATAAGCATTTACTTTTTGATTGCTCGGAACATGAAATAAATAATCAGAGTCGGGCTTTTCATATTTTGCAATCAACTGCCGGGGAATATCAAACAAACGCACATTGGCCGTTTCTTCACTTTTATGCCGGTTGATACGTAACCACAAATTTCCGTCCTGAGCTATATACAGATGGTGTTTCGTTAAGCTTTTCAAATCAATATAGGATAATCCGGTATAGGCAGAAAAAACAAATAGGTCACGAATCAAATCCAGGCGCTTTATATCAAAAGGCTTTTCCACAACCAACTTCAATTCTTCTTTCGTTAAATAATTACGGTCTACCTTATGCAGCTTTATTTGATAGGCAGCAAAAGGATTCTTTGTAATATAGCCATTATGAAGAGCGAGAAGGATAATCCGCTTAAAGAATTGCATGAATTTGGCCGTAGTATTATGTGCACAATGAGCTGTAACACGTAAATAAGCCTCAAACTCACAGATAAAAGTATGACGAATTTCTCCGATAGGAATATCTTCCAATCCTTTGCATTGCAAATACCCCATCAAGTGTTTACGCGTGGTTTCATATTTCCGGTAAGTCGTTGCCGATTTGCTAATGCCTACTTGTTTCCTCACGCTCTCATTATGTATTTCAAACAAAGACAATAAATAATGCCGCTTTTTATCGGCACCTGTAAACGCATCCCTTATTTTTTGGGCAGATGTCTCTTCTCCGTAAAGGGTTTGTTGATAATATATCCGGCTTAGTCTACAATGAATATCATCGAGCAGGCGATTTATTTCCTTTGCATTTCGACCAATGACTCGATGACTCTTTTGTTCCCAGTCCCACAAATAACATTTCTGTCCGGTATTGATTTCCACACTCTTGCCCTGAACAGTAATACGTACTAAAATAGGATGCAATGCATCCATACCATTTTGTCGTTTCTTTTGAAAGAACAACAAAGAAAATGTATGTCTCATCATATAAATGTATTGGGTTTAACGGCTCTAAAGAAGGGAAAAAACAACCAGATGAACGATAAACAGACACACTTTTTCGAATAAGACAGATAAAAGACTAATTTATAGAACAATAACAGCTAAATCGTGACTACTATTAAGTTCAAAAGAAAGTGACGATTTAGCCACTTTATAGATGTTATTTACATGCTAAAATGGTTACATTCACATTAAAGCAACATCTAATAGTCTGTTTATTAAGCTGATATAGATTAGGGAAGAGATAGGTTCGAGAGAATCCTCTTTATAGAAAAAAGCCTTGCAAGCTATTCGCTTACAAGGCTTTATCTTTAGTTGCGGAGAGACAGGGTTATGAACCTTTTCTCCACAAGTTCCTTATTTACAAGGTTATAATAATATCAATTTTACTCTTAGTAATGTTTTAGTAACTGAAGTTTATCTGATTCAGTCCTAAATTGTCTTTATGATGTCCGTTCATACAACATTACCATGCAAAGATAGAAATAATATCTTTAGAAACAAACTTCACCCCTATTTAAAAAGAAGCATAAGCCCTTTATGAAATGCATGTAATTAGTAATTTAGGATTATAACCTTCAAATTGAGTTTGCTCTAATTTATTTCAAATATTAGAAATTTCCCCTTTTGCATAATAATGTAACTGTACGCTCTTAAATACTTTACTCCATTTTTCTCACTTTCGCATATTATTATTATGTTTGTAGTGAAAATCCTTTTTAAACTATAAGTTTATATGAAAAGAAGTATATATTATGGAGAATACACATTAATCCATTGGATTGAACTGATATTGAAGAAAAATATCAGACTACCGAAATATCAGCGATATTTTGTTTGGAATAGAAAAAAAGTTTCTAACTTAATTGATGCTCTAAAAAACGATCAGTTTGTTCCTCCTATCACTATAGGTGTATTTAAAGTTGGTGATGAATCCATTAACTATATTTTAGATGGACAACAAAGACTTACGAGTATTTTACTTGCATATCTAAAATTATTCCCCAAAAAGCCATCAGAAGTAAAGGATATATTAATGAAAATTGCAGATGAAAATGATGACATAATAGATGACAATTCGAATATCGAAGATATTATTGACTGGACCTTTGAAAAACTAACCGCTATTGGCAAAACTCGTGTAGACATTCAAGAAAGATACAATAAAGATTTGTATGATGAAGTTGATTATGGCAATTCTAATAGTTTCTTTTATAATAAATATTTAGGTTTCTCCTACATTGTTCCAGAAGTTAATGATGAAAAAGAGCAACAGAAATATTATTCATCTGTCTTTAGAAACATTAATCTACAAGGAGTACATCTTTTGGCAACTGAAAGCCGAAAATCATTATATTTCTTGGACAAGAGTTTAGAAAATTTTTTCGAGCCTCAATTAGACAAAGTAAAGATAGTCACATCATATGGTTCTACAAAGATTGATTTCGTAAGATATTTATCACTATTATCTCAATATTGCAAAGAAAATAGAGCAGATAAAGTTTCAAAAGGTTTTTCTCAAAAGAAACTAGAAGAATACTATGAAGAGTATATTTATTCTGTAGTAAATGAGAAAAATTCAGATATTTTCGAGTCATTTGAGAGAATATTTCCAAATAGAAATTTTCATAACGAATTTGATAAAATGAGAGCTGCAATAGATGCTATTATTCCGACAACAGGTTTCACTTCTATAATAGATATGGATATTTTTATGTTTGGACTCATTTATCAAACAGTATTTGTAAAACACGAGATTGACTTGAATAGAAAAGAAGAATTAATACAATATCTCAAATCTACTATCAGTATTTACAAAACAGATGACAAGCATAAAAAAACGCCATCATTACTAATGTTCCTAAGAAGTAGGCTTTCAAAATCTTTAGAAATATATGCAAACTATGCTGTTACACCATTATAATTTCATTCAAACACCGATAGAATCGGTATTGGAAGAAGCTGCATCCGCATGTAAATGCTTAGGCAAAGGAATGGAAACGTTTCCCTTATGCGACTATATGTTTCAATCTGTATTCTTACAAATGACAGGCTTTCAAGAACAAAAAATGAAATGTATTTGCTGGGATATATCGACCATTGATTACGATTTCAGACGTGATTGGCTAAGAGACCTAGGTAAAAATGGAGAATTTTCTTCTATTGATGCTAAAGGCTGGGTTTACAAAAGTATTTTATCTCGCATAGAAAATTCCAACGAAATAAAAATAGATAATGAAAAATTATTTGAAAAATCATCAATAAAACAATCTATATTCAGCAATATTAACAAAATTTTAAATAAAACTTTTTTCAGCGAATGTGCCCAAAGAAATTTTATGACATTTAACAAAAGCAAGGATATTTTTAACACAACTCATTTCGCAAATGATTGCTTATTGGAGAAATGTTTAAGTGACATCCACAAAATGTTATATAACCATCGTAATAGATGCGCCCATAATACAATCTCTTTTCAGGACAACATACCAACCCTTAAAATTCTATCTAGTGAATCTAATAAATATAACAACTATTTCATATGGTTTGCTCTACTCATGCTAATAGATATGATATCAATTAAACTATATAATCTATACTCAAATAGCATACAGAATAATATATAAAAACAAAAAACTATGTCACAAATTATTCCATGCAGCAAATTAATAAAAATACCTGTCACATATTTTAAAAACATATATGAAGAAGCTTCTTTGAATATGACTATTGAGCGAGTTTTCAAAGGTATACAATCTGATCATTTTAAATATCAAATACAAGAGGCTAGAAATTATCTACAGAATGGAGATCAGCAAAAGTATAATAAGATTAAAAATTCCCTGCATGCAGTGACTTTTTGTGGAACATTTGCAAGCCATAGGAATGCAAATAAATGTAGTCAATATAATAATCTATTGGTTATAGATATAGATAAATTAAAAAATGAAGATATAAATTATGTAGAAGAGTCATTAAGAGAAGATCCATATATAGCAGCTTTCTGGAGATCGCCTTCCGGATTAGGATTTAAAGGGCTAACACATCTGCACTATGATATAACTTTCAAAGATATGGATTTGAGCAACAAGCATAAAATTGCTTTTCGAAATTTGTTTAAATACCTTTTAGGGAAGTATGGTATAGAGTTAGACAAAAGCGGTTCAGATATCAGTCGGCTGTGTTTTATGAGTTGGGACCCTTATATAGTAATAAAAGACGAAGCCGATGCTTTTGAGATAAGTACATTAAATGAAGAAGTATCATCAAATAAAGTTTCTACAAGAAATCACACAGCTAGCAACCATGAAGATTTAAGTTGGAATGATATATTGGGAAAATCAACCGATTATACAGAGCATCAGAATTATCGATTTAAGCTAAATAGCATATACAAAAAACTTAAAAAGCGGAATCTATCAATTACTGAAACGTATGAAGACTGGGTGAAAGTTGCCTATGCGATAGCTTCCAATCTACACCCAGAGACAGGACGCAAAATATTTCTACAATTATGCGAATTAGATGGTATAAACCATGATGCTAAAAAAAGCGAGAAACTGATATTTGATGCTTATCAAAAACATAATGGGAAGGTCGGATTTGGAACAATAATTTACTTAGCAAAACAGAAGGGAATAGAACTTAATTCATAAGATTGTTCTTTAAGAACGATGAGTATTAGCATGGATAATGAATAGAGGCTGCCCGCCACCATGCTGTATGGGGCAATAAATTTCTCTGTAATTTTTTATTTACGTGAATTAATTTAAATACTTCTGTTTATGCTAAGTTCTTATTTCTCACGCGACAAAGTGGTTGAATTACTTGTACGCCAACGCTGTAAATATGCAAGTAAACAAGCTGATATTATACAGAAAAATGAATTTATTCAATCGCCGAAGAAACAGCCTTCACTAAAGAAGGATACAAAAATTCCACTAAAAATCAATGACAAAACTATGATTTACTCATTGTTTCCACCTCGAAGCAAATGGTGTCATTTAGGAAAGTCCAGAGCGAACCTAGATTCAGTAAAAAGAAACGAAAAAAAATTATACAACACATATCTCAAAGCTAAAAGTAAAAATTCTAACGATGATTGGTATATACGTCTATGTGAATTTGCTGACAGCATTGTGCACATGACTTACAATCAAGAAAAAAATATACCTACTCCTACTGTACATATTTTAGAGAAGAAGAGAAACAAAGATGAAATAATATGTCGTCCCATATGCATATTCCCATTAAGAATTAAAATTGTACTTTCACTTTTAAACAAATATCTAACTGATGTATTGGATAGTTATTTTCACTCTTGTTCTTTTGCTTTTAGGAAGCCTCTACCTGAAAGAGGAAATTTTCAACACTTAAATGCAGTAAAAGCTATTAAACATTATAGAGAGAAGCACATTGGAGAATCTTTATTTGTTGCAGAATGTGATATGCAGAAATTTTATGACACCATTGACCACGGTATCATAAAGCTAAGATTCAACCAATTGATAAGTAGGGTAAAGAGAGATGGAAATATCTCTCATAAAGAACTAAAGATAGTAAAGAACTGGTTTTTTAATTATGTTGATTGCTTTAATTTCTATGATAATGTATACCGCTTTAACAAATATGATTCAACGCATACATTTTGGCGCTCTATACCTAATCGAAAAGAAAAAAAATGCAAAATAGAATGGATAGAGACTTTCTTTGTAAATGGCAAATATATAAATTCCAAAAAGAAACAGCTAGGAGTACCACAAGGAGGACCATTATCAGGGTGCATTGCAAATATAGTAATGCACTTTGTTGATAATAGCATGATGAATTCCATTAATGATAAAGATATTCTATATCTCCGATTCTGTGATGATATGATACTTATTGGTAAAGACAAAACTGAAGTTAGTGAGATCTTTACTACATATCAGGAAAAAATTCATAGTTCAAAACTTTATAAACACCATAGTGAAACCCTGTGTACTGAAAAAAAGATGGCGAATTTCTGGAAAGCTAAAACGCGAGATCCTTACGAATGGAACGAAAAAGGTGAACATATTTTTCCATGGATCACATTTGTAGGTTTTGATATTAATTGGCGTGGTAATCTTAGAATCAGAAAAACTTCTTTTAAAAAGCAAATAGCAAAACAACACACTACAAACTGGGAGCTACTTAAGCACTACAAAAAAGGTAAACTCCCTAAATATTGTTCTGCCACGATACGAGCCAGTCTTATAAATCGTCAAATAGGAATGAGTGTTGGCAGAGTGGAGATGTGGAATTATAAAGGCAATTCCAATATACATAGTTGGGCTAGTGCATTTTCCATACTTGATGAAAACCCCTGGTCTATAAAGCAACTAAAAGCCTTGGATCGTCATCGCCAAAAAGTACTACATCGCACAGACTATTTTCTGGCAAAAATGAAGTGTCCTGCTATCAAGAAGAGCACAAACAAAAGTGATTTCATTGGCACAATGATCGCTTATCGCGGGAAACCATACAGTTATTACGGTCAATGTTTTACATATAAATAATCACAAATTCATTGGTATAAAAGACCTTGTTTCGCCTGAACACCATTCTCCCAAATGAGGCAATCATATTCAAACTATAGCATAGCCGCAGAACAATCCCCTGCCAGCAGTGAACAGTCACTTGCCGGCTATGCGAAACGGAATCTTTATAATACCATTTACTTAATGACTTCCTCAAAAGCCGTATCCATCGCTTCATAATGGTCGCCGTCGTGCAGGCTTAAAGCAGCGACGAAACTGTTTAAGGTACGAATGGCATCCAAACGATGATCCGTGCTTTGTTCTTCAAGATTACTCAATACATCTATTGCTGT
>ERZ791753.1202-NODE-1202-length-17805-cov-19.396169_pt1 | contig 17805 bp, 10 predicted proteins | sample MGYA00509951_ERZ791753 | MGnify/ENA primary metagenome ERZ791753 (study PRJEB30046, sample SAMN00792026) | human gut metagenome | study: EMG produced TPA metagenomics assembly of the A metagenome-wide association study of gut microbiota in type 2... | reverse complement strand
AACAGGACGATAAATTATAGAAAAAGGTTGTGCCAACGTTTTGACACAACCTCTCTAATTTAACGCCCGCCTCATCGTATTGAGGGTTTCTTCCCATTGTATTGAGGGGCTTCCTCATCGCATTGAAGGGGTCTTCCCATCGCATTGAGAATAACCTGAGAGTTCAAGAGCCTTTCATCTCAACCAAGCCTTTCACGGAAATCTTCACCGGACGGTGACTGGAATACGTGCAGATCAAACTCTGAAATGATAGCCAGCAGATGGTCGAAAACGTCGGACTGCAAGTCCTCGTATGGTATCCAGGACGTGGTTGCAGAAAAGAAATACAGTTCCAACGGTATACCGTGGTCGGTAGGTTGAAGCTGACGCACCATACAGGTCATATCATGATTTACACCCGGATGGCTCTTCAAGTAGCAATTCAGGTAAGCACGGAAGACACCGAGATTCGTCTGGCGACGCCCGTTCACAAGGATGGAGTTGTCAATATGATGTTCTTCATTATACTCCTTTATCACTTGTTCCGTCTGTTCAACGTAGTTTGCCAAGAGCTGTATCTTGCGATACTTTGCCAACATTTCGGGAGTACAGAACCGTACACTGTTCATATCGATATTGATAGAACGCTTGATGCGGCGTCCGCCACTCTCCTGCATACCACGCCAGTTCTGGAAAGAGTCGCTTACAAGCAGGTAAGGAGGAATGGTAGTGATGGTCTTGTCGAAATTGCGCACCTTCACCGTGTTCAATGATACTTCTATTACGTCACCATCCGCTCCATACTTAGGCATGGTGATCCAGTCTCCCACTTTCAGCATATTGTTGGCAGAAAGTTGCACACCGGAAACAAAGCCCATGATACTGTCTTTGAACACTAACATCAACACGGCAGCCGAAGCTCCCAGACCGGTGAGCAATACACCGGGTGAGCGGTCAATCAGTATGCTGACGACGATGATGCCCCCGACAAAATAAAGAATTACCTGCACAGTCTGCAAAAGTCCCTTCAGAGGGCGGTCGCGAAACTGTTCCTTCTCGCTATATACGGTATAAACCGCAGTAAGCAAAGCGCTGATAAAGCTAAGAAACATTATAATAATAAAGATGAGGCAGAAACGCATAATAAGCGCCAACGTTGCCGATCCCGCATCGGAAAAAGCCAGGGGCAGCAGGATATAAATAAGAATAGGTGCCACCATGCGGCTAAGGTGCACCATCACCTTCCGGTCGAAGACAATGTCATCCCAGGTAGCTTTTGTTTGTTTTATCAAACGCGAAACGACTTTCAGCAAGACTTTCCGGCAAATGGAATCTGCCAGATAAGCCACCAGGAGAACTCCCAGAAATGCAATAAATTGATCTAACTGGTCGGCTAATGACTGGCTGAAACCTAAAGTCTGAAGTCCTTCATTAATTTGTTGTACAATGCTCATGATACTAAGAATTAATTTTGGGGTTAATGGTTAGTAATTATCGCTCCCTGTTCAGGAAGTCTCCTATATCTTCTTTTAACCACTGATACAAGTAAAGGTTCTTATATCCGCTGTTCTTTTTCAACATCAGGCTGACGTTGGTCTGGCTATTCTCATAACTGGTCAGTTCGTTATGGAACTGCTCGTTGTGAGCAGCCAGACGTTTGATTTCCTGTTCGCGCTCACGACGCAATACGGTACATACGGGGATAAGAAGTTTCATCACAACACCGTCCATGAGGTGATGCCCCTGTATATATAGGTAAGTCGTATCCGGATTCAATCCCAGTCTCTCCAACTCCACGCCTAAAGCCTCCACCGCTTTTATATTTCGCGAAAATCGCCTGCGCATCTCAGAAAGTTTCTTATCAACGGCACGCTGCACAGGCTCTAACGTCCGTTCGGGATGATGCACATTGACTTCCTGCAAGCGGGTGCAGGCATTGAAATCGTACATCGGGAAAGTATATGTATCCCGTTGGCAGTAGAACCAGACGTTCCACAAAAAGAGCGGATAAATAATCTGCGAATAGCGTTTCAGGAAAGCAGGAAAGTCTATCAACATACGGTCGTTCAACGTAGCCTGTACACAAACTTCATGCAAGCTTTCAGCATAGCAATGGAAATTCTCGATGGCATAGGCATACGTCTGGAATATGTAGGGACTACTGTTTATCTTATGTGAAACGTTCGTTTTGCCTTGTAGCAGAAAGTCGTAGTCACTGTCCACACAGGCTATCAGGCTCTTGCCCAATTCAGTAGTGTTCAGCGTATTCATCAACACCATCTTCTTACCTTTGGCAAGAGAAGTGGCTGAAGGCAGCATCACCTGGAAATAGTAATCATCTGTCTCGAACTCTGCCAACAATGTGCGCCAGAAAGCTACATCATCGTAACTTTCCACGTATGCCACAATACGACGACGCGCCTTCTTGGGATAGAGTTTGTTGGCGGCATTGAAATAGGCGGAGGTGAGATTATGTTTTAAAGAAGTAGCCATAATAATAAGTGATAATGATGATAGGATGATAGGGTGATAGGATGATAGGGTGGTGGGGTGATAAGGTGGTGGGGTGATAGGGTGAGGTTACATTACCACTTTATCACCTTATCATCTTATCATCCTATCACCCTATCATCCTATCATCTTATCACCGTAGATATTTCATCAACTTCCGTCACTGCATCCAGCCAGCCTTCCATGATGACAGCGGGAGAATGGGTAGTGAGTATCAGTTGCACATTGGGATTCAGTTCACGTATCATGCTGATAAGTTTCTGCTGCCACTCGATGTGAAGGGAGGCCTCGGGCTCGTCCATAAAGAGAACACAATGGGCATTATCGCGCACCAGCACAGTGAGCAGGATAGTCAGCATCTGTTTTTCACCGGAAGAAAGTTTATAGGGCAACAGGCGTTCACCGTCCTGATAGAAAATGATTTCATTGCTGCGGCGATCTATGCTTTTGCGGGTATAACTGAACAACTGGTCCATCAGGTCCTGAAACTTTCGCTTGGGCAAAGAGAGGGAAGCAGCTTGCGAACGCTGTTCCTCATCGCCTGAAAGAAGCTCGATCATCTTGTTTCCAATGTTAACCTGATAGTCAAGATAACGGCGTTGCAAAAGATAGAGTTGCCAGTCTAGTTCGGATTTGACGTTCGGATCAGCCATGCGGGCGGTAAAGTCGCCCATTATCAAAGGACGGTCATAGCTGCGGATTACGTCGTATGGGATATACGTGGCATCCGGACGATCGAACGTAATACGTACTCCTTCTATCTCACCATTCTTTATCTCACCCGAAAGCTCTTCCAGATAGTGAACAGAACGGTTAAGGATCGTAGTCTTCCCTACTCCATTGATACCGGAAAGGATATTCACATCGGGACGCAAATCCCAGGCTATGTTAAAGCGATCCCACAACCTGTGTATCTCGATACGTTGGATATAATTGGCTTGTTCTTCCATAGTTTTTGCTTTTAATCAAAGCAAATATACAGGATTATTTTTTAGTTTCCCAAAATAGTTGTTCTTTTGCAGCCTCAAAAACAAAAAGAGTATGAACAAGAATGTACAAGGGCATATATTCGCCCTGACTGCCAACATTTTATGGGGTCTTATGGCTCCTATCGGCAAATCCGCACTTATGGAGTTCTCAGCTTTATCGGTGACCACATTCCGAATGGTGGGTGCGGCAGCTTGTTTCTGGCTGTTGTCCGCATTTTGTAAGTATGAGCATGTGGACCACCGCGATATGCTGAAGATATTCTTTGCTTCGCTCTTTGCACTGGTATTCAATCAAGGGGTATATATTTTCGGTCTTTCAATGACTTCACCCATCGATGCCTCTATTGTGACAACCACACTTCCCATTGTGACTATGATTATTGCGGCTATCTATCTGAAAGAGCCTATCACGAATCTGAAAGTACTGGGTATCTTCGTGGGAGCTATGGGAGCACTGACACTTATTTTAAGTAGTCAGACTGCAGGCAGTGGCAACGGCAGCATCATCGGAGATTTACTTTGTCTGGTAGCACAAATCAGTTTCTCTATTTATCTGACTGTATTCAAGGGGTTATCGCAGAAATATTCTCCTATTACGTTGAATAAGTGGATGTTTATATATGCATCTATATGTTATATCCCATTCTCTTATCAGGATGTGGCAGGTATCCAGTGGGCAGAGGTATCCACTGCAGCATACGTACAAATAGGTTATGTGGTAATAGGCGGTAGTTTTCTTGCTTATATCTTCATCATGACTGCGCAAAGACTATTGCGCCCCACAGTGGTGAGTATGTACAATTATATGCAGCCCATCGTAGCTTCTATCGCTGCCATTATCATGGGCTTGGGAGTATTCGGCTGGGAAAAGGGAATAGCCGTTGCCTTAGTGTTCCTCGGCGTATATATTGTGACGAAGAGTAAATCGAAGGCAGACTTTGAGAAGGAGGGGAAAGAAGTGTGAGACAGCTACAAGTTACGAGCTATTCTACCCCTTTCTCATCTCACTAAAGTATGTATCAAGTAAAGTTTTTGCAGCAACAAATGAAGTGAGCTTACCTTGCAATACTTGCTGTTCCTTATCACCCAGCATAGCTTCTATAACCGGATTATGATAGAAACTATCACGCAGGCGCTCGTTAATACTTTCGTACATCCAGTATTTACTTTGTTCATTACGGCGGTAATCAAAGTAGCCGTTGTCCTTCACAAAAGCAACGTAATCGTAAATCATATCCCAGATTTCTTTCACTCCCAAGTTATAGAAGCCGGAATAGGTCATTACCTGTGGCGTCCATCCTGATTCAGGAGCAGGGAACAAATGCAGAGCATTACGGAACTGAGTTGCAGCCAGCTTAGCACGCTCCAGATTATCACCATCGGCTTTGTTGATAACAATACCGTCGGCCATTTCCATAATACCCCGTTTGATGCCTTGCAATTCATCGCCCGTACCGGCTAACTGAATAAGCAGGAAGAAATCGACCATAGAATGTACAGCTGTTTCACTCTGTCCTACACCTACTGTCTCTACAAATATCTTATCGAAACCGGCAGCCTCACAAAGAATAATCGTCTCACGCGTCTTACGGGCTACTCCCCCCAGAGACCCTGCCGATGGACTGGGACGAATAAAAGATGCAGGATGAACTGAAAGTTGCTCCATACGTGTCTTATCACCCAAAATGCTGCCTTTACTACGCTCACTACTGGGATCGATGGCAAGCACCGCCAGTTTACCTGCATATTTCTCCAATACATGCAGACCGAAAACATCAATGGAAGTACTTTTACCCGCTCCCGGTACACCACTGATACCTACACGGATAGAATTTCCGGAATAAGGCAGGCATTTCTCAATGACTTCTTGTGCCACTGCCTGGTGTTCAACTTTCACGCTTTCCACCAAAGTCACTGCCTGGCTTAGAATGGTTACATCCCCTTTTACAATGCCTTCTACAAACTCCGCCACGGAGAGCTGACGCTTTCTGGGTTTAGGACGACGATAGGGATTAACAGATGAAGGTTGTTCAATGCCTGCATTGACAACCAGACCTTTATAGGCTTCATTGTTTTCAGGATGTTCCATGATAAGATTTATAATTTATGATTTATGAGAAAATTTGCGATAGGATTTATGGTTTAAAATCATAAATCCTATTACTTTGCCTTAATATTGATCTCAACCTTAGGTTGCATCGGGTCATTGGTTATCATCAAAATACGCAAATGACGTTTCTTCTTTGCGATATTCTTCTTATCTACCGTCACGCGCAAACGGGTGGTTTCCCCCGGCTGCAACACACTTTTTTTAAGACTTACTCCCAAGGCAGGATTGAATACCTGCAGTTTACTAATCTGCAACGGAGAGCGTCCGGTATTGGTAAGCTGTATATCATGTTTCACTTTATTCTTCTTTGCCAATAAAGCACTCAGGTCTATATCGGTTTCCGAAAGACGAATTACCGGGGCATTTGCCCTATCCGTATCTGTCATACCGGAAAAGTCGGGTAAGAGAATAGCTGAAAGCGGTATTTCGTTTTCATCACTCACTTTGTCTCCAGTGAAACGGGACAGGTAAACAGATGCTTGCGTCAGTCCCAAATCAGTCAGTTTCTCTGTATTGAGGGTTAATGTAATCAGCCCTCTCTCACCTTTCTGAAGTACACTGGGCTCCACTTTCATGTCCAGGTAGGAAGGCAGGTGCATTAATACCGGTTCATACGAACGATCCGACAGATTCACTACTCCAATCCGTATAACGGGCTTTGCGCCACGATGGGTATCAGGGAAATCAATTTCATTCTTATCTATCCGTATCTGACCAATCAGATAAGGATAAGTTTTCGTAAAGTCTTTAATCTCGCGCACTACTTCGCCTGTGAAGTGCAAATAAGCCAAATCGGGTTGTGCATTAGAGTAGACAGCTATTGATTTATCAAAGTGCCCTAATGCTTTTGCATCAAACTCCACGGTAATGATGCCTTTATCACCGGGAGCAATAGGCGTTTGTGTCCACTGAACTACGGAACAGGCACAGGAAGGGTCCACCTCAGTAAGCACTAAAGGTTGGTCACCGGTATTGGTAATAACGTATTGTGCACTGGCAGGATGTTTCCACTCAATCTGTCCGAAGTTGTGGGTTTCTTTATTAGATGAGAAACGCGGTTGCGCCGCAGCAGTAAGTGCTACGGCGGCAAACGCATACATACATATCAAGGTTCGTTTCATTCGTTTTCATTTTAGGATGCACAAAAGTAGGTGTTTTAAATGAGAGTTCCTAAAAGGGTGTTTTAAAATTACTACTCTACCTCTACTTTCATGGATGCCGAATGGGCAGCATACTCGGGTGCATAGGCACACTGTATAGTAGCTAATCCAGCCTCATATTGCCCGCTACGAGCCACACGATAGCTGTATTCCAGCACATACACACCTTTGCTCAGGCTGTCGAAGAAGAAATTAGTAGAAGCATCTTCTATTTCTACATAATATCCCATTCCACTGTTCCAGCGATAACCGGAAAGTGAATTCACCGGTTCGAAGCAAGCACCACGCTGGTCTTTCAACTGAACGAAATCCATTGCACGGTCAAGGCGTATCGTCAGACGGGAAACCACTTTATCACCCACAGCCAACTGTGTAGCAGCAGTGGCTGGTTGCAGTTCCTTCTTTCCGGTAGCCAAAGTGCGTTCTACATAAAGTTTCTTTTCCACTGCCAATTCACCACCCTGCTGTTTCACATCGGAAATCGGTGAGAGGTATTGAGCATACACTGCACCCCAGGCAATACCTGCATCCCGTTTTTCTACAGTAATAGATTTGGCACGCAATTCGGGACTGCCTTGTGCAAAGCTTTCTTTAATATATCCCAGTCCGGGAACGGTAGTCTTAGCAGGACTATATGTTTCCAATACTTTATTACCAAGAACAATGCGTACATCACCACGGGTAGCCAACAAATCAGTCCCTTGGCAAAGCAATGCATAAACGGCATCCGCCGTTGCAACCGGTGAGTTCCAACTTGTAGTCTGCTTTTGTTTCAGCAACCAGAGCTTCATTTCTTCTACCAAGGCGTCATTGCCACCTGCCAGACGTAAAGCTTCCATTACTTCCACATGAACAGGAATAGGCTGCATTCCCCAGCGGAAGGGCTTTTCATTGAAAGCAAAATAAGCTCCTTGTTCATTGGTTTGCACCAGATGTTCCTTAATGGAAGCAATAAACTCATTAGCTTCAGCCATACGGCCGGCTTTTAGTAGGATAATAGCCGACTGCGCTTTCATTCCCATTTCAGCAGTGTTCAGGGTCTTGCCAACTTTGGAAAGGAAGTAACTATAAGCAGCCTCATTGGCAGCAGGCACTTTCTCACCGGAAATAGCTATCAGATAGAGATAGGTCATTGCCGGATGTGAGAGGGTAGTTATTTTAGCTCCGTCTTTCTCTGCTTTACGGAGATTTTTGTATTCCTCCAATGCTTGTTGATGCAGATACTTGAAAGCAGCTTGTTGCATAGAAAGGGCATCACCGGAATTCTTTTGTCCGGTAAGTAAAGGCAGACGAACGAGAAGTTCGGTGATATATCCCGTCATATTACGACTCCCCGGCATCCCTTTATACCAGCTCCATGCGCCATCGGCATCTTGCAGTTCTTTCAATCGGGTAAGAGTGGTTATATTATTATTTGCCAGGTTATTGAGATCGAACAGTGTAGCAATACGAGCTTGCTGCTCAGCTTCTGTAGTGGCCTCCAGTAACCAGGGACTTTCTTCAAGAAGGATATTCTTCACATCCTGATTCTTCTGCAGCTGGCTGAGGAAAGTTTCTTTCTTACCACCTTGCATACGCCAACTATCGAATACAGCTTTAATGCGTGGCTGGCTATTGGCAATGTAAGAAGCAAGGGAATTGGCATAATATGCGGCAGCCCAGGCAGTAGCATTATCTGTACGAGGTTGGCTCAATACCGGCAATGCTTGTACGGCATACCAAGCCGGATTTCCGGTAAACTCCACTGTCAGACGACGGTCGGTAGCCGTACGGCTGTTATTATTGAACAGGCTGTCCAGAGAGAAAGTGCGGGTTTCTTCACCTCGTATCGGCATAGCAAGAGTTTCAGTGATATATTCCTTATCACTCAATACAGGCAACAGGTGTTGCTCGCCATCGCTGAATGTACCACCATCGGCAATCATGCGTACACCTAAGAAGTCGTACTTATCCGTCACGGTAAAGCGGAAGGTTACGGGAACAGTCTTTCCCGCTTCCACAGTGAAAGGTTGACTCTGTGTGGAAATCACTTTCTCCGTCATCGGGTCGAAGAGGATGAATTTTGTGGTTCCTTTCAAGGCTTTTCCTGTCAGGTTAGTTACGGTTGCGGCAATACTCGTTTTATCCCCCACCCGCACGAAACGTGGCATGTTGGGTGACAACATAAATTCTTTGGACGTTACGGCAGAAGCATCCAGCGTACCCGTGAGCATACCTTTCGTATGGGAATATCCGCGGAAATTCCAGCGCGTCAGACTTTGCGGCATAGTAAAGGAGAAAGAAATCTCACCTTGTTCATTGGTGCGCAGTTGCGGATAGAAGAACGCTGTTTCAGCAAAGTTAGTGCGAAGTTCAACTGTGGAAGCTCCCCCTGTAGCCATTTCGGGTGCTTCCATCGCTTTCTCAAAAATCGCATGTTCTTCAATATCCGCGTCATCATCCGCAACAACCATATCCGCCGAGTTTTTTGCCATAGCCCTGCTCTGAACAGTTGCCATTCCTCCTACGCTACCAGTAAAATTAGCCTTCCTTGTACTCCTATATCCCAACACTACCGCTCCCGCAAAATCTATTGGAGAATAGAAACGGTCATATATCATCACAGGTACTTTCCAATCTTTTATCGGGAAGCTACAAGAGTAATACAGCCTGTTCATATAGCTTTCATGCCAACCGATACCAGGCATATAATTGGAATAGTCTACAAAGAAGCTCTGGCGGTTATAATATATCTTATCCAAAGAAGCGTCATACATCGTAGCAAGCATTTCAGCCATAGCCGGGGTGCCTTGCGGAGTCTTTATCGTCAAGCGCCATTCTTCTTCCTGTCCGGGGCGTAGCTTATCGCGGAAAACATCCCATTTCATGGTCAACTCCTTGTCCGGCACGCGTTTTCTCAATCTTACCAGCTTTGAATAATGTTTGCCGTCTTTGACGAAAGTAAACAGGTATTCGATTCCATTGCCGTATGCCTCCCGATAGGGAACATCAAAACGGACTATAGAGTCGGACAACTGAAGCGTCTTGCTTTCCAGACGCTGTTTGCCGTTGAATATATCCAGCATCACGTAAGCGTCTTTATAGGAAGTTCCAAAACAGAACTGTGCCGGATGTCCGGCATCAAACTCGTCATTGCGGATGTAGAACCAAACGTCGGACTTCACCACTGGGCGATTATCAGTATAAGAGAAAAGAACAATCTTCTTTTCAAAGTCCACGTTTCTGCCCTGGTCGTCCTTAGCTTTCAGTTGCAGTTCATATTCACCGGAAGGCAAATTCTTCCATTCCGGCAACAGGGTGGCTACATTAGATTCAAAAGTAGCACTGATGCGAACCAGTGAATCTCCGTTCACTACCTGCAGCAGACGGTAATCGCCTTTCAGTGCTACCGGTCCTCCATTAAGGTTCTTCGCATGGAAAGTAAGACAAATACTATCATCCTTGCAGATACGTTCCTCACCATCAACAGAAAGAACAATCGAACGATTGCCTGCTGCCAATGATGTGATGGCTGTCTGCGTTTCACCGGCCAGGTTCGTGACGGATGCTTCTATCCGATAGGTATAATAGACGTTATTATCATCATCACCTTTCAGACAAACAGGGATGATGAAATCTCCATCATCGCCTACGGTTACGTTGCCGGAAGCGATAGGCGTGCCTCCATTTCCATATCCCCGCCACCACGAATAAATATTCCGGATAACTGTATAATTCAATTCCAGTCCCTGCAAAGGTACACCACTGAATGAACTTGCATTACCCTTCACTTGTACACTGTCTCCCACCTGATAGGATGCCTTTTGAGAATCGAATACGATATCAAAGGTTGGACGTTTATATTCTTCCACTTGTATATCCGCCCAGCCCTCGCTCTCTGCACCGGAAGCTTCTATGGTATAATTTCCATTCAAGCAGGCCGTGGGAAGCATAAACTCCGTTGCAAATGAACCGAACTCGTTCGTCCGTAGTTCTTTGCGTGAAATTTCCCTGCGGTTTACGTCACGTAGCACCACTCCACATACAGCATTCGGGATTACATCAGCCGTATCACCCTTTTGAGTATAGGCTATACCTTTCACATAAACAGTTTGTCCGGGACGATACAAAGAACGGTCGGTCAGTAGCTCCCACTCATTTTGCGGTTCCTCAAAATCGTCTCCCCAACTCGCAAAAGAACCGGAAGATGTACGCTGAAGCAGCATTGCCGTATCCAAACCTTTTCTGACCACCAAAGAACGAATCTTTGAATCCGACTTATACACTGCTTTACCGGCTTCATCGGTCGTTTTCCGTTCCACTTCCTTGTTATCCTTTCCTATATAATAGGTAGAATAGAAAATGACTTCAGCGTTAGCAACTGGATTACCGGTTTTAGCATCCAGCACCACTACCTCATTATTATTTCCCGGCAGTGCTATTGTCAGAGCCTTAAATCGGGTCAGATAAATGAAATTTTCCGAGCTCTTACCTTCTTTACTATCCGGAACAATCTGCAAGACATAAATGCCCGGTTCATCAGGCAATAAAATACTATATGTACTGGAAGCTAACTTATAATCTTCCGGGCGGGGCAACACCAAATGTTCCGCCTTTACCTTACGGGTATATTTCTTATAAAAAACAGAGTTTATCTCCGGCATTTCAGTAACCGACTCTGTCAAAGTGGTACGGAACAAATTGACTGTAAAGCCATCTAAGTTCTTGTGAGTAACCTGCAATGCCAAAGAATCCCCGGGATAGGCAGTCTTATTCGCATTCAAAGTCAGTTCGGGGCGCAGAATATCTTCCTTCAGACTATACAATGCCGAAATTCGTTTGTAATCGGGATACAAGCTGATAGCCTCATCACAAAGCTGCAAAGCTTTCTGATTTTCCTGTTCGTTGCGATAGTAACGCGCCTTAGCCAGATAGGCTTCCGCACAGACATCACGCTTAGCGTAATCTTTAATAATACGATCCAGCGCACGCAGGTACTGGTTCGGAGCATCACTCTCCCCCTCTTTTAAAGTACGGGGACGAAGCAATACATCTTCTCTCTGATTGCGCCACTTCATGTAATCCAACATAGTCAACACAGTTGCATCCTCCCGGTCCGGCATCTTCCGGTAAGTATTAATCATCTGCCCGTAAATGCCCATGATTTTACTTTTCACAAGCGTATCCGTATCAAAGTCCGATACGTTTTGCAAAGCCTCAATGGATCGCGATGCCAGCAAATGATACATATCATGGTGATAATACTCACTTGCATCTCCTAAAATTACAAAAGGAACATAACTGCGTGAGGACGTATTCAACAGTTCAACCGAGTCTTTCAGAGCCTCATCGGTATATTTCATAACTTGTTGCATGAACAAGTTACCACTCCACTCACGGATATCCTTCGGCAAGGCATTTTCCTCCAAATCGAGCGAAGTGCGTTGCCTTAATTCCCAACGGTTACCTACCACATAATCAGCATAGATATTAGCTACCAACGAATTGAGTACAGCACGGCTAACCGCATTCTGTTCCAGCTTAGCCCATCGTTCCAATCCTTGCAGATTGACATAAAAACTATCAGGCGTCAACATATCCTGATTGTCTCTCCGGCACATATAAGCTTTCAACATCTGCGGGGTATTTTTTTCTTTCTCCCCTTTCCGGAATATCTCATCCGTCAGCTTAATTACGGTTTGCGGCAGACTTTTCTGTTCCGCCTGCTCCACTTGTTTCCACAACTTATCAAACGACTGCGCATGCAGCATGGGCATACAACCCCAGAATACCGCCAACAGTATTAAGCCACAAATTCTTTGAATCCTTTTCATAATATTATTCTATTAATCTTTGTACTAACAACAAAGTAAAGGAATAAAGTTTAAACAAAAGCTGATTTTTCAATAAAAAAGCTTTCAAGGAAAAATAAAAAAATGAGGAGTACGCTTTCGAACGTACTCCTCACTTCATAAAGTTCAAGTTCAATTAAATGCTTTCTTATTTCTTCAGGGTATAACCCATCATCAACATCTCATTCCGACCTACTTCGGCGAGAATGTTTCTCCATGTTTTAAAAATCTTTTTTTTCATAACCTTAAAAATTAAACTAATACCTAAAATTCAAATACACACAATCTAAAAGAGGGGTTTAGTAAATTGTTGAATAACCCCAAACATGCTTATCAGCCTCGCTGATGTGCTTAAAAATTTTCTTTAACGTTTTCATTTTGTTATCCTCCTTAAAAAATCTTGTTATCCTATTAAATACATGTTTTATAACACAAAAATAATACCTTTGTTTAGAACAAACAGCAATATTTGGCAGAAAAGTATGTTTTATAACATATTTCTTGATCTAAATCAAAAATAAGAAGATCAAACAAGGAGGGAAGTGGAAAAAATGGCAGAAAAAGGAAAGAGTGACAAGGCATGGGACAATATGACAGAAAAAGAGTGAGGCTGTCTCCCACTGGGGACAGCCTCACACAACAACATTTTACTTTTCACGATGGTGAAAAAAAGGACTATTCTTCACAGAGTAGTTGTTTTATTAAAAAGGTATGCCCCGAAGGACATACCTTATATTAATTGCTTAGGAAAGCAAAGACTTAGTTACCTTCAGTCTTTTGAACATCCATGTAAACAGCAGTCTTAACAGTACCCCACTTATAAGTTACGATTACAGGAATCTTAACCTTAAATGCTTGTACGTTACTTCCGTTATTCTTGTAAGTAATTGTACCATAGTCACCAACAACAGTAGAATTAGCCTGAGAAATAACAATCTGATTAGTTACTTCAGACAGCTTCTTCGTTTCGATGTTGTTACCATTCATGTTAGTTGTAATGTTAGCAATATCAGCTACGATAGACTCAACTTTATAATAATCATAGTAACCAGTACCATCATATTCAACGCCACTTGCACTTGTTCCCTTAGCAAACTTGTAATCTCTCCAGTCGGTCAAGTAAACAAGATCAAGCATCTTCACTGTATAGCCTTCATCTGTAGCATCTACGAAGTATTTACCAGTGTTAGCAAATACATTAACCGGACGCAAGAATTCAGCATTGAATTGACCATCTGTCATCGGCAAACGCATATCGCACTTATTAGTCAATACCATATCAAGTATAGCAGTGAACGGAGCAACATCATGAGCAGAGATATTCAGGATAGCCTTAGCAGCAGCTGTTTGTTGATATTCAACATTGTTACCAATGATCTTAGCAACTAAAGAAGTCGCATTAGCATAAAGTTCTTTACCGTTAGCAGCTACAGTCAATGTATAAGTTGCACCATCATTACCCTGAACCTTAACATTATTGTTTTTATCAGAGAAGATATATTGATAAGAAATCTTATCCAACTTGAAGTCATCACTTACCTCATTATTCAATTTGAATTTAGGTTCGTTTCCTTCGAATACATTATCAACATTTACAGAGAATGAGCAATCGTTCGGAGTAACACCAGGAACTACTGTATTCATTCTGATATTGTTCATGTTATTGTACCAGTATTCAGAGTTCTTGCTGCCAGTATTAAAGCTTGCAGACGGAGTCTTAACAGTAGCAGTAAATGTAATAGTTACATCAGCACGTGACTTATCATTCTTAGGAACATAAGTAGCTGTTGCTATTAGCTTACCACTATTGTTATTAACGGCATTTACCTGATCTGCAGAAGTTACAGTCCAAGCCAAGCAAACTGTTTCAACATTAGGATCAGCATCATTCAATTCAACAACTGTACCATATTCACCAACTTTCAGGTCAGCAACTTTCTGGCCAGCAATAGTAGAGCTTGATTTCAATTCATAAATTGCGTGGAAGTCTTCCTTAGTCAAACCTAATTTCTGATAGATATGAACATTCATTTCGTCAAACTTCAGATCGTAAGTTTCAGGAACACATTGCAGTTTGAGGTCACCACATGCTTTCGGATAGTCAGTACCTGCAACATCACCTCTTGTAATCTTAACTTTGATCCAACCTACATTAACAACTTCACCATTAGAAGCATTTTGAAGTTCTACACGTACCAAAGGCATACGACCAACAGCAGCAATAGGATCTTCAGTGATATCACCAACCTTAGCAGTCAAAACAGTACCTTTCAAGTTAGCAAAGAAGCTACTCTGGAGAGTCTTGTTATCACCTTGATAGTAGTCAGATAATTTATAAACCAATTTCAAACCATAATCAGCCAACTTATCGTTAGCAATAGTCTTATCTGTTGTACCAATCTGCTTCATAGGATCTGAGTCAGTCCATTCAGTATAATGTGTCTCAACATATTTAGACAAATCGATACCATTTTTGTCATTGTAAGCAACTTCACAAATTGGATCTTCAGTAATCGCATCTTCAGCCTTACCTATTAATGCATTTGCATTATCTGCACCATACAAATGAGCTTTGTGTACACCTTCAGCTTTAGGATTAGCCAAAACGAAATCTTTCAAGATTGATTTGTAGATAGCAGCATAGTCAGAATTAACCACTTTAGTACCACCATTTACTTCTACAGTAGCTTGCAGGTTCATCACAGTAATCTTAGAAGCATCAATCTTCTGGATAGCTTCACTGTTACCATTGAATACAACTTTCAAGATACCATCAGTAATAGAACATTTTTCCAAATCAATGTTAGCAATGTTAAATCCAGTAGCACGTGTGCCAACGAATTCTTTATCATCTGCTGACAATACTAATTTCGAAATTTGCTTCATTGTAACACCCACCGGGTTTACATGATAGTAAGCAACCATATCCGGAGTTATGTTACTCTTAGAAGCAGGAGCAAGAGGAGCATTCCAAATTTCACCCTTTTCCGTTACAGCTTGGCTCAGAACAGTCCATTTGTCATAAGTCAAGTTTGTAGCTCTCATAGCCTCAACACCGCTCAGGTATGCTTCAGGAACAAAAACCAAGCTTGTCAAAGGCAGTGCATCCTGAATATAGAAATTAGAACTTTCACCATTATCTGTTACAGTATAACCAATGATTACACCATCTTTCTTAATTGCAGCAATACTACTTGTTGCTTTCGGAATAGTAACACCTGTTTTAACTCCATCATACAAGATTTCTCCTGCAGCGTTGATCGTCAGCTTCGTAGGATTAAAGCTTTCTGCAACTTCAGAAGTAGGGAGAGTAGCAGATGAAACCTCAGTACCATCTTTCTTCAAAATAACTTTGCCATCCTTTATCTCGATAGTGTAGTTTGGAAGGTTCTGGGCGATTGTGCAAGAAACGCTCTTATCGTTGCTGTCAACGATAGTCAACTTTCCAGTTGCAGCATCGTAAGTTACACTTTTTACCCCATTGTTTCCAATAGCAGTTTTCAAGTCAGTAAGGCTCTGGTTGATTTGACCGATTTCGTTGTCAATACGTTTGATGTCATCATCGTAATCCTTACAGCTGATGAAAGACGTCGTGGCAGCGAATGTCAATGCTCCAAAAAGCACCACTTTAACAAATCTTTTTCTCATAATTGCTTTTAATTTACATTAATAATATATTATTAAACACTCAGTTTCAATAGAACAATTCTATACGTTTACATTTTTTAGTACGATAATATTTCTTTTACGAAGAGGCATTTCCTCGTCCGTTACTTTATAGGTAACGGCATAAAATACCGTGCAAATATAATTGATTTTATATAATTGTGCAAATAAAGCTGTTTTTTTTGTGATATTCATTAAAAAAAGAGTAATAGTATTCAAAAAACATTCGATTATGAAACAAAAGTTATTATTGGAAATGCTATCCACCACCATTCAGGAGCTTCGTGCTAATGGTCAATGGGGCACTGCTCACGTTTATCGAAGTGCCCGCAATTCTTTTTCTACATTTAATAATAATAAGGATATACCATTTTACAAATTGGATCCTAACTTATTAAAAAGCTTTGAGATATATCTTCGTCAACGCAAATGTAGCTGGAATACGGTTTCTACTTATATGAAAGTATTAAGGGCTATTTATAACCGAGCAGTAGACAATGGATATGCTTTATATGTTCCACGACTTTTCAAGCATGTGCATACAAGTGTGTGTGCAGATCAAAGGAGGGCCTTAGAGGTTTCTGATATAGGGAATCTGCTTTGTGAAACAGAAAAAGCATCCACGTGTGGTTCTTTACCTATAGAGTTGCAAACTACGAAGAACATATTCGCACTCATGTTCTTACTACGCGGTATTCCGTTTGTAGATTTGGCATATTTGCGTAAAGCAGATATTCAAGGTAATACTCTAAGATACCGTAGGCGAAAGACCGGACGTTTATTGACTGTAATGTTGACACCTGATGCTATGAAACTTATACGTATAGTAGCTAAAACAAAGCCGGAATCTCCTTATCTTTTTCCCTTTTTATCAAGCCCAGAAGGTACAGAAGCTGCTTATCATGAGTATCAATCATCCTTAAGGGTGTTTAATTATCGATTATCCCGATTAAAAAAATATATTAAAACTGCCGCCCATCTAAGTTCCTATACTATTAGGCATACATGGGCAACAATGGCATATTATTGCGAAATACATCCAGGTATTATATCAGAAGCGATGGGGCACTCGTCTATCAAAGTGACGGAAACTTACTTAAAACCGTTCCAAAATGAGAAAATAGATAATGCTAATTCGCAAGTTATCTCTTATGTGAAAGAATACGCAAGTATTGTTTAGAGATTTATTAGAATAATAATCGGTTTTACGTTCACCCCGGGGAATAATATTCTTCGGGCATATTTTTGTGTCCCTACTCTTCTAATGTTTTTTTGCGTCATATTGCTCAATATTAATTAATTGCATATTCTATCCAAGTATTTTAGCTTGAAAACCTCTTTGTTTTCTCTTTTTTTGCCAATGTCAACATTATCGCAGTATTCAAAATTTACAGAATATATCAATAGCTAATGGCTAAAAATTATGAGAAGTTACATTTCTTAGAAAAGGTTAAATCAATTATTTGATTTAGACTCTGTTACCTATAAAGTAACGGTTTTAAATAGGTGAGGTTTTACAAATGAATTTTTATTATTCTTTATTTTTTTAAATTTATAAA
>ERZ791753.1194-NODE-1194-length-17895-cov-18.585202_pt1 | contig 17895 bp, 11 predicted proteins | sample MGYA00509951_ERZ791753 | MGnify/ENA primary metagenome ERZ791753 (study PRJEB30046, sample SAMN00792026) | human gut metagenome | study: EMG produced TPA metagenomics assembly of the A metagenome-wide association study of gut microbiota in type 2... | reverse complement strand
CGGAGCAGTGCTTGCCTTCCGTCTTGCCCGGCTTCGTACAGGTCGGTTCGACTGCAGGATCGATCACTTCCGTATGGCCCTTCGCCGCAATTTCTTCGGTCTGCGTCTCATTGCAGCCCTCGCGCTGGCAGGAACGGGTCTTCTCGCCCTTTTCCGTGCAGGTCGCTTCGGTCGTTACCGTCCATTCGCCCCAGTCGTGGCCGAGCGGTTCGCCGTCAGTTTCGCCGCAGACCGAGCAGGTTCTCGGCGCAGTGCAGCTTGCTGCTGTCCAGGTATGTCCCTTTGCAGGAATTACGGTCTGTGCAACGAGAACTTCATTGCAGACGGAGCAGTGCTTGCCTTCCGTCTTGCCCGGCTTCGTACAGGTCGGTTCGACTGCAGGATCGATCACTTCCGTATGGCCCTTCGCCGCAATTTCTTCGGTCTGCGTCTCATTGCAGCCCTTGCGCTGGCAGGAACGGGTCTTCTCGCCCTTCGCAGTGCAGGTTGCTTCGTTCGTGACCGTCCAGTCGCTCCAGTCGTGGCCAAGGGAACCACCGACTGCGACGGTCAGAGTGTCGCTGACCGCATCACACTTGTCGCACTGGACGTAATACGTCGCAGCGTCCGTGCAGGTTGCCTCTGTCGCCATTTGGTCGGAGGGCTTGTCTGTAAAGACGTGCTCACAGCCACTTCCGCCAGAAACCGTGACAGAACCGTTTTCAACAGCAAAGTACACATTATCATCTGCAAAGTTGTATATTTCATCTTCGTCGTATGTAATGTGAATCGTATCAGCACTGAATGCACAAGGTTCCAAAATCTCAAAGTGCAGAGTAGCAATTGTTCCATTTGCCGTGCAATCGCTCTGCGCTGTGCTATCTTCCCAGACCATCTTATATGGGCTGGAAAGGACATTGCTGAATATTCCATTCGGCAGAACGTTTGCGTCTGTCGCTTCGACCAACTTCAACTTTGTTGTGTCAAAGTTTACCTTAAATGCAATGCCGATAATGCCGGGGTTATTTTTAAGGCTGATGGTAACATCAACTGTCTCTCCGACATTACCCTCTGCGCTGCCGACGCAGATTGCCGGCGTATCGCTGTTGGCCTGCAAAACAGAAGCGGCATAGCCAACGGAAAAGGTTGCTGTAGAAGTTGTTTTTTGCTGCGGTCCAAGAACGATTCCATCCCATTCAGCCACATACTTCTTTAGCAGTGTCACGTCTCTGAGGTTGATCTTGCCGTCTGCATTTACATCAGCCGCATACTGGTTGATTGTAATGCCAGTCCATTCGGCCACATGCTTCTTCAAGGCTGTTACGTCTCGCAGATTGATCTTCCCATTGTCGTCTACATCGCCGTATTCAAAATCGACAATCTCGACACCTCCGGATATTGTTGCAAACGTGACATTCTGGTCGACTACGTTATATACCTCGTCTGGGTCGTAACTGAGCGAAATAGACGTCGTACCAAGAGCGGTGCCTTCCGGAATTTCGAAAGTCAGATTAAGAAGCACACCATTCTGGGCAAAATTCTCAGTAGCCGTGCTATCTTCCCAAACAACTGCGTAGGGACTATTGTAGTTGTTTGCGCCAAGGAAATTGGGGAACAGTCCGGTATCTTCGACGTTTGTAAGTTTGAGCTTTGTGGTATCATAGGCGATTCGAAGCTTGGCCGCGACGATGCCCGGATTGTTTTCCATGGAAACCGTAACGTTCACCGTGTCACCCGCGTGGCCGATTGCCTTCGACACTACAAATTTCGGAGCATCAGAAGGTACTGCATCCGGGTCAGCCGCACCGCAGCGCGTGCATATGCCGTTAACATAGTTGTGCCCAAGTGCCGGAATTTCGGTCTGTGCCTGAAGCACCGCGCCGCAGGTGGAGCAGTGCGCTCCGGCAGTTTTGCCCGGCTGCGTGCAGGTTGCCGCAACCGCTGCATCCGTTACCACGGTATGATCACACTGACCGGAAACGGTGACGCTGCCGTCAGACATGGTCACGGCAACAAGTTTCAGATCATTGTCAACAATATCGCTTGCCTTATACGTCAGGCCGATGGCATAGGTGCCTGCCTCTTCCGGGACTGTGAAAGTCAGCGTTGCAATGACCCCATCATCGGTAGCCTGTCCTTCCATTCCGTCCCAGACAATATTGACGGGGTTATCCGTCAGTTTGCCGGGCTTTGTCATGACCAGACTCGAAAAGGCCTCGCCGGGTGTAACTGCGGTCAAGGTCAATTTTTCATCATACTTGACCGTTATCTTTGCGCCGAGCACGCCGGTATTGCCGGTAATCCGAATCGGCACATCAATTGTTGCGCCTGCCTCTGCGGTAATGTTATCCGCAGAAATCACAGGCATTGTTTCCTCTGCATATACCGGCATACTCAAAAGCAACGCCAGAACGCAAAGGAGTGCTATCATTCTTTTCATTTTTTCCTCCTAGCCAATGTACCTACTTCTTACGTGGTGACCTCTGGTCAATCCAGAAGGTCACCACGAAGCAGATATTTAATACGCCGGAATTTCCATCTGCCATGTTGTCTTCATATCAGTACCCATTTTGCTTCCGGGCGAATTGACCTGATAATAATGAATATCAATGCTGAGTGATGTTGCATTTGTCGTACTAACCGGCACCGTAACCCAGTCAGATGTTGCTGTTGCCGAGCGCGCTTTCGAACTACTGTTGGACCACGTCCCAAATTTTACGATTTGAACTGCGCCGGTTTTATTTGAGCCGCAAGATGCCTCAAATCGCTGTCCATACGCATCATAGCCGCCCTTTTCTATAGTGGCTGTCCAAGTAACACGGAACTCCACACTTGTTGCTGTTCTGTTCCGATGTTCAAGCGTGGCAGAATATGTAATTTTTGGTGAAGAGATTGCTGTTCCGGTTTTTACAGTACTACCAACTGAAGATGGCGTATAAGCAAATGTGATAGTCTTCGCAGATGTTGAATCCCATGTGATCTGCTGCGCACCTGGCGTGATATAGCCATTGTATGCAGGGGCCGAAATGGTATTTGTTGTGCCGTATGTGTTCGTAACGGTTGTTTTTCCAAGCGCGGTTCCATTGACCGACTGATAGACCACGTTGTATGTATAGCTGTTGGCGTTGGCAGACGCATAGATGCGCGATGCTGTTACATCACCGTTCACGCTGATGCTCTTTTCACCGGTCGACGAGAGAGAGTAACCGGTTTGCGCGGTGTAATTCACGTTCAGGATGTCCCCGTAATAGACTGCTGCGCCGCTGCTCAGCGTGCCTGTCGGCGCGCCTGCGTTTGGCGAGCTGGTTCGGCTGACTGTAATCTGATAACCGGTGCCGGTGTTCCATGTTGCTTTATAGGCAATCGGCGACCAGTGCGCATAGATCGTCACATCTGTGCTTGTGGAGAACACCGTCGATTCCGTGACTAGATTGCCGCCGCTGGCGCTGGTGTACCATCCGTCAAAAGTGTAGTAATCACGAACAGGGTTAGGAATCGTACCAATGGAGACACCATATGTCCCCGCCTTGCTGGATGTGCTGCACGAGCCTCCATTTGCATTCAGCGTGACCGTGAAGGTCTTCGGACTCCAGTGGGCATAGAGCGTTATATTGCTCGTCCCGTTAAATGTGTCGTCAGCCGTGATCCGCATTCCACCCGCTGCCGCCGTGTACCAACCGTCAAAATTATAGTGCTCTCTTGTCGGTGTTGGAAGGCTTCCGTACTTGCTGCCAAAGTAAATCGTTTTTTCGGCGTCCGACAAGGCGTTCCCACCGTTGATGTTGAAGCTCACCGTAAAAGCGCCCTTGATGTAATTGTCAAATTCATCCTTGGTGGCAATCGGGATCACATCGCCGTCCTCAAATACAACGTTTTCTCTCCCGGTCACTGTGCCATAGGCATAAATGTTGCCCGTAACCTTGAGATAGCCCGCGATGCCGTCGCTGCGTTTCGACACAAAGGTCGGAGCAGCACATATGACAGTCTTGCCATTTTGTGAAGCGAGGTTGTTGTCCTTTATCAGTGTGATCGTTGCCTGATTGGGCAGCAGCAGGCAGCTTCCCACACTGCTGATGTCCACGACCTCCAGCGTCAGAGCACTCGAAGCGATCTCCAGTGGGATTCTAGTGCAGTCCGTGATCTTCAGGTTTCTCAGTACGGTCGTTTCCGCAGAAGAGACCAGCCTTAAATTGCTGTACGACAGCATTTTCTTGATGTCGATGCAGCCGACCAGCTCAAAGCGCTCCATGGACGGCACTTCCAGCGTAAGCTCGCAGCCGTCAACAATGTCATTCAGACTCAAAACGACCTGATGAGCACCCGAGTTCAGTGCGCTGTCGATCAGCTCCTGTGTCAGCGCTCTTGCAGCAGCCTTATCGCCGCTGCTTGCCTCCAGTGCGTACGCTTCGCTGATCGCGTTCATGACAATACTTGGCACACCCAGAAAAGCATTCTTACCGATCGATTTCGTGCTGACGGTAATATTATAGTTTTCAAGTGAGGTGCAGCCGCTGAATGCCTCGTCCCCGATCACGCTGTAGTAGCCGGAAACCTGTTTCAGATTCGAGCAGTTTTTGAACGCACCTGCGGGCAACTTCTCGATATACTTACTCAGTTTGATTGCCCGGATATTCTTCTCAGCAAAAGCAGCCGGAGCAAACTCCGTGACCTTATATGCCACACCGCCGGACGTGATGTAGTCTGGTACGGTCACATCGGTGGAATCTCCCGTATACTCGAAAAGGCGTGCGGTTTTAGTGGAAGAGTTTGTTGTAAATCCCAATCCTTCCGTTCTGACTGTTGCGCTGGCGGCATACTCAAATACGTCATATGGAATCTCAAACGGCAGTACAGAGTTCTCACAATCATTGAACGCAAGATCCGGTGAATAGTCCAGGAACTCATACTGCTTATCATCCATAATGCTATATGAGTAGGTGAAGAAGGATTTTGTCCCCACGTCGTACCCCACAACACCAAATACATGTGCAGTTCCTGCGATTACGAGTCGATAACAGCCATCCCGTTTTCCGTCAACAGAATAGGTGCTCGTCACGGTTTTCGTCTTCACCGAAGACCACGTCAGAGAGGATGACGAATTTACACTGTCAGTGGAAGATTTGCTGAACCCCTGTGTCTTACTGTTTTCTCCGTTCGCCGTATAGCTGCTTCCATAGCCTGTTTTGCTGCTGATTACATCAGAAATTGCCTGATTGACCGTGCTTCTTTCGATATTCTGTTCCGTAGTTGACCTTGTCTCTGCTTTGTTCCATGTACTGGTTTCGCCCTGCACTGTTGTATCAACATTTGTCGTATCAGTGCCCGTATGCTTGTTGGTCTCTTTTTGCTGTGTATAATTGCCACTTACTTCACCGGAAATCTCAAATGTACTCGTATGTTTTGCTCCAACCTCAGCACTGGCCGGTCCATATTTTACTCCCGCACTGGCAGAAACCTCCGTCGATGCAGTATATCCAGCAGACACTTTCGCTCCCAACTCAACGCCATTGCCTCTGGATTCATTCTGACTTTTATAATCAATCGTCGTTGTTCCGTCTGTTTTTGTCTTCGATTTTGAGCCGCCCTTAGAATCAGTTACACTGTATGTCCCCGTTGTGGATTTGCATTGCTCATTTGCCTCCTCAACGGTCATACCATGTTCTTCTGCCCATTCTTTCGTAACGCTTGTAGAATCGCTCCACCCCTCCGAAAGTGTCCATGTATTGGAGTCCACTGTCGAGTTGGAGATAGTATTGGAAACCGCATCCGCACGGGTTTGGTTCAACGATGTCGTGTAGGTCTCCGATTTTTGCTGTCCTAACCCATACACACTTTGAATTGTCCAGATGTTATCTGACAAAGGGATGTTCTCAATCGTACCCAATTCGTAGGCAAAATAAATCACGCCGTTATCCGTATCTTCAAAGACGATCGGGTCGCCCAGAGTTTTGTTCGCCTTGGCAAGGTTTCTCTTGCTGGTCCAATACGCATTGAGCACCAGATCGCCGGATGTTCCAGCCGGAATCTCCGTGACCTCATCGCCCTCATTCGTATACCAGCCGAGGAACACATAGTTATAAAGCGTCGGATTCGGCAGATCTGCCAGACCCCTGCTGGACGTGTAGCTGCAATACTTGGGGTCGATCGTATCTTCCAGCGGAGTCTGATAGAGTCTATAGGTGATCTTGTACTCCTGCTGACTCCAAACACCGTAAAGCGTAATATCGCCAGTCGCGTCCGCGGAAATGCTGTAAATGCGCTTTGCACCGATTTCCGGGGAATCATACCAGCCGAGGAAACTGTACCCGCTGAGGGTCGGCTCTTTCAGCTCCGCAACGCCTTTGCCGACCGTGTATGTATTCGGATTCTCTTCATTCTGGATCACCTGCCGTGCGATATAGTCATCCGCTACAATCGCCTTAGTCCCGTTGGACGTTATCGTTTCGATGTAAGACATTTTGTAAGTGATATTGGAAGTATCTGGCGTCAGCGGACCATATTCTTCCTGTTTTACAAGAACCAGATTGCACACGCTGCAATGAGAGCCTTCGGTCAGACCTTTGCTCTCGGTCGTTGCGGGCACTGCGGGATCGATTACGACCGTATGCCCTGGTGCAGCGATCGCGGCATCTTCCACCGAAATGACCGTCGTACCGCCCACGTCGCTGAAATACTTATCACAATTAGTGCAATGCCAGTAAGCAATATTACCCTCTTCTGTGCAGGTTGGTGCTTTATACGGAATTTCCTCAAGGTTGTGCTCACAATCTATAATCGGTGACGGATTCAGCTTATCAATTCCGTAACCTCCAGCCAGATAGCGGCGATAATAAATGATATCCGAAGTTGTAACCCGTCCGTCTGCATTAACGTCGCACGCCGGAACCTTGACCGAAACATCGTAGCCACCAGCCAGATAACGGCGAAGCACAATGATATCGGTTGTAGACACGTCGTCGTCCATATTTACATCACCCGGAATGTAGTCAATGATGTCCACGCCGCCATCTACCATATCTATGCTCAACGGGTTCATATCCTGATCAACGAAGTCCGCATCTTTATAGGAAATATGGATATTCTGCCTAATCCCTGATTGCGCATTCTCAGACACCGCAAAGGTAAGTGTCAAAATCACGCCGTCTCGGATATCCTCAGCTGCAATCTCCTGCCCATCCCAGACAAACTGGCACGGCGAGGTGAATCTGCCAGGCTTTGTCATCGTCAGCATGGAAAACGCCTCGCCATTTTCCGCGTCGACGAGCGTCAGCCCGTCGTCAAATGCAACCGCGAGACGAGCGCCCAGAATACCGGGATTGTCCGTTACACTGATCGTCACCTGAACGGTTGAGCCGGGCGCGGCGCTGACGCTCTCCACGCTGATTGTCGCGTTGCCCGTTCCTTCACTGTCCGTTGCGAATACGCTAACTGGCAGCAAAGAAACGATCATCACGAGAACAAGCAGCGCAGAGACTAATCTTCTTGAACTCTTTTTCATTGCTTTCATTCCTCTCTTTATTTGATTAAAATGTAGCCATTTTGAATATACGGGGAAAGACTCTGCAAATCGTTATCTACAATATCGTCGCTGTTATAGCGAATTGTGATTGGATACTTCCCGGCAGCTGCCGAGTCGGAAACCTGGAACTGCAATTCCAGAACTGTGCCGTCCTTGATATCTGCCGCGCCGATTTCAATTCCATCCCAGACGAAATTGCATCCACTGCGAAGCGTCCTGGCCTTCGTCAGCGTAAGTACGTCGCTGACCGCATCGCCGTTTGACGCGCCTGTCAGCGTCAGCGCCGATTCATCATAGGAAACGCTGAATCGCATTCCGAGAATTCCGGGATTGTCTTTTACCTGAATCCGTACCGTCACGTTTTTGTCTCCAGCAGACGCATTTGCTTTGTCGACTGACAACGTGAAGCCGTTTTGCGTCGGCTGTTCTGGTTCCTCTGCCGTGTTTCCTGTATCGCCGTTACCAGCAGGCACTTTACCGTCATCCGTGTCAGCCGGTTTGTCGTTTTTCTTCTGTTCGCTGTCGTCTGGCTTGGAGGGCATGTTATCAGCAGCGACACCTTCACAGAACCGCATTAAAATAGCAGCAACCTGTGCGCGAATCGCAAAGCCCTTCGGCTGAAGCTCGGTTGCGGAAACGCCGGACAAAAGTCCTTCAGCAACCGCCCATTTCATTGCGTTTACCGCATAGCTCCCAACGTCAGTACTGTCCGCAAATCTTGCAAGTCCCGCCGACCGCTGCGTGTCATATCCTTTATAGTTCGCATACCGATATAAAATCGCCGCCAGCTGTTCACGCGTAACAGCTTCGTCAGGACCAAAACGGTTTCCGCCAAGCCCGCCGACAATCTGATTCTCTGCCGCCCAGACGACCGCGTTCCAGTAATACTTTCCCGCTGCTACATCCTGAAACGGGCATTGCGCGGATACCAACGGCAAGCCTTCGTACCGGTACAGCATTGTGACCACCATTCCCCGCGTGGTCTTTTCCTGCGGTGCAAAGGAATTTGCGCCGCTGCCATTCATAATGCCGTGTGTGCAGACATACTGAACGGATTCATAGAACCAGTCCGTGGACCTGACATCACTGAACTGCACTCGATTTGCAGCTGATACCGCACCGCCGAGCAGCCCCAGCAAGACGCTTAGCGTAATGAGCAGGCAAATGATTCTTTTTCGTGTTTTCATACGCATTCCTTTCTCCTTCCGGCTACGAACGTACACTTTTATATCCGGAAAAATATCTAGAGAAATGCCGAGAACATCTTGAAATATTTAGGTGAAAATGCTAACATATAAGTACATGTATCACTGCTTATCTATGTGAAGTTCAACTGGTTAACAAACTGTACTTATGTATCCGTGCTCTCCCTCGCCCACCGGAGAAAGGTCCGGTGGGTAATTTTTAATGCCTTTGCTGCCTGGCAGGCAGAGACTTCGCCTCTGCTCCACCGCTCTTTCCATTCCGGAAATTCCGCCGGTTTCGGAGATGGCCGTCGACCAAACTGAACGCCCCGCGCCTTTGCCGCCGCAATGCCCTCTGCCTGCCGCTGCCGGATGAATTCGCGCTCGGTCTGCGCAACATAGCTGAGTAACTGTAAAACGATATCCGCGATCAGCGTGCCAGTCAAATCCCGGTTTTGCCGCGTGTCCAGCAGCGGCATATCCAGCACCACGATGGCGGCACGCTTCTCTTTTGTAATGATCCGCCACTGCTCTAAAATCTCCTCATAATTGCGTCCAAGGCGGTCGATGCTCTTGACAACAAGCGTATCGCCGTCTTTCAGTTTGCGCATCAGCCGCCGGTACTGCGTCCGCTCAAAGTCCTTTCCGGACTGCTTGTCCACGAAGATTGCATTTGCCGCGACTCCGAATGCAGTCAGCGCGATCAGTTGGCGTTCTTCATTTTGTTCTTTCGTCGATACACGTGCATACCCATATTCCATTTTCAGACCTCCAATCTAGTTCGGATACGATAGATTGTAAGTCAGCTGTTAACCATGCCGTTTTAAGAATGCGTTCCCGTGCTCCCATCTCTCAAATTATCGAAGTTAATATAACTCTATAATAACTCTATTTTAGATTTTCGGCAAGGTGAGAAGTTATTATGAGTCCATAATAACTTTAATTGGAGATGGTAAAATGGATAAAGCAAACGAAAAGCACTTTGGTCTGCGCGTAGACGGCGATATTCTGGCAAAGTTCCGCTATGTTTGTGGTTTCGAAGGACGTTCAGCCAATGCGCAGATCATTCAGCTGATGCTGAAGTTCATTGCGGATTATGAGAAAGAGCATGGAAAAATCACGTTAGAGTGATCAGCATACAGTACGTTTGTGTAGAACATTGGAAAGGGGTCCTTGTCGACTTTCCTTTCAAATATGAAGCGCCCAGTCAGATTCAGGTTCCTGACTGGGCGCCTCATACGCTATGATCGTTATTCAATACTTCCTGTCGATTTTTCGTATTCAGAAGTTCTCCGCTGTAAAAACCGTGCCGCAGAAAGTTTTTTCTATAGTCTGACATCTGTGCAAGTCACATTGTCCTGCATTTCACATAACAGCAAATTTTTACTGCCAACGATGTTTGATTGTGACACCCCCACTTCAGCGGCAAAGGTTTGACTACTGTTTGACTACTATCGCCCGCAAATCCGAAAAAGCCGGTTTGTCCAGTGTTTTCAATGGTTTTGCAATCATTCAGAAAAGGCGAACATTCTCGCAAAAAACCGTACAGCCCTTGAAAATACAGCATTTTATCAGAGCAGGTCTGAAGACTCCGACTCTGTAGGTCGCACGTTCGAATCGTGTCGGGCGTACCAAAAAGTCCTTGAAATCGCATGATTTCAAGGACTTTTTATATGAAATTGTTGTTATGTCATAGCTCATCAGGACATAGCTTTTTAACAGTCAGATTCAGATATCCAAGCTGCTCTGCATGATCTGGCTGGCGGCTTTTTTGTTCTTATCGAATGCGTGCGTGTAAATATCCAGCGTGGTAGACGGTTGACTGTGACCGAGCAGCCCTGCGACCGTGCCGACATCCGTGCCGCTGGCGATGAACAGGCTTGCCGCCGTGTGGCGCAGGCTGTGAACGTTCAAGTCCGTCGGCAGGTCATTTGCCTTGAGAATTTTCTTGAAGCGCCATGTGAACGTTGACGGTGTCATCGGAAGCTTCATGCCTTTTCTGCGGAACACATAGTCATCCTTGGTCTGCTTGCGCCGGTCGTAACGCTCCGTTTCCGCTGCGCAGAAGGCTTCATATTCGCGGAGCAGGCTTTCCATCTCGCCAGAGAAGTACACATAACGATTGCCGGCTTTCGTTTTCGGAGCCTTCACGATAATTTCGTCGCCGGTCGTTTTGACTGCGTTACGGCAGACGTGGATACTCCGCTCAGCGTAGTTGATGTCCTTCCACTTGAGTGCGCAGCATTCGCCGCGCCGCATTCCAGTTGCGATGATGAGCTTGAAGTACGTTTCGTACAGGATGCTCACACTTTCCAGCGCCTGAATCAGCTTTTTCACCGTTTCATCGTCCGCGATTTTCTTTTCCTTCTTCTGCCCAGCGTATTTGTAGGTGCGCCAAGCCGGGTTATGATCAAGATAGCCGCCCTCCATCGCGTCGGAGAGGATGCCGCACAGACAACTGTGGACACCCTCGACCGTCGCTTCGGAGAGCGGCTTTCCTGTCGCTTTATTTTTCTGCTTCCGCAGCTTTGTGTACAGACTGCGGAAGTGTTCCGGCCGCAGATCGACCAGCTTGTAGCTGCCGAGGTATGGTTTGAAGCGTTCAATATCCTGCTTCTCGCGCACGAGCGTGGACTTCGCCAGCTTGTCCGGCGCAATCGTCTGGAGCCAGATTTCCGTGTACTTTTCCAGCGTGATCGACCGGTCAATGTCCGGATTTAGCTTCTTGCAGCTCATTTCGAACAGCATTGCCTGCTCCTGGAAATTCCGCGACGCGCCCCCCGCAAATCGAACGGGTTTCCGCAGTGCATATCCGCCAGTTTGCAGGATTTCCTTTTTTCGCAGGATTCTCTAAAATAATAGCAGAGCATCAAAGAAAGAGGAGGTTACTCTCATGGCATTTTCTCTCGACAGCAAGGTAAAGGACATTCTGAAGAATCCGGCGGCAGCAGCTGTTCTGGACAAGTACAGCCCCGATGCCTCCAAGAATCCGCAGATGAAGCTTGTCGGCGGCCTGACGCTTCGCAAGCTCGCCAGCTTCCCGCAGTCGGCGTTCCTGCAACCCCATCTGGAGGAGCTGGACAAGGAGCTTCAGGCGATTGAGTAATTACCGAAGCCAAAAAGGAGCCTGACCACAGGCTCCTTTTTGTATGCTGCATGAAAAGAAACCAATATGGATCTGAAAAACCTGTTTGGATATGAGGGAAAAACGGTCGTCGTTTCCGGAGCATACTCCGGCATGGGACTGGCTGCGGCACGGCTGCTGCAGGAGCTCGGGGCAAACGTTTATACGATCTGCCGCCGCAACGGGCGGCACAGTAAGCTGGATTTTCCGGTCACAGGCGAGCTGTACGCCGACTTCGGCGTCAAGGAGGATCTGGATGCGCTGGCAGACGCGCTGCCGCAAAAAATCGATGCCATATTCCTTTGCCACGGTATTGCGCTGAAAGCTGATGCCTCCAACGCGCTGGAGGTGCAGAAGGTCAATTTCCTCGGTCACAAATATCTGCTGGAAAAGGTGCTGCCCAAAATTGCGGACAACGGCTCTGTCAATATCATCGCTTCGACTGGCGGCTTTGGCTGGCAGGATGCCTTTGCAGCCTGCGCAGCAGTCGTAAACGCGCCAAGCTATGAGGCTGCGCTCGACTGGTATGCAGCACACCCCGATGTCATTCAAAATGGTTATGTTTTCTCCAAGCAGTGCCTGTGCGCGTATGTCAAAATGAAGGTTCATGCGCCGGAATATATCGACCGCAAAATTCGCCTGAACGCCATCAATCCTGGCAATACGATCACAGGACTGACCGATGATTTCAACCGAAACACCTCGCCAAATGGCGACGCTGCCGAGGGGAAATCCGTCATTGAGGCGATTTTTCTGGACAGCTGGAACGGCCGCTGGGCGACGGCGGAGGAAATGGGATATCCGCTGGTTGCGATCGGCAGCCGGATCTTCTCCTATATGAGTGGTCAGATCATTTATTTTGACTACGGTATGAGCAGCGTCTGGGAAACAGACGCGCTGGACGCAGCGTCCAACTGATTTTGCACGCTTCATCCCTTCAAAACGGGCGGTGCTCCAGTCGGAGCGCCGCCCGTTTTATGCCGTTCTCAAATCTGCGGAACAAAAATCCCGGCGTTCTGTCCGCCATCGGCGAGAAAGTCCACGCCGTTAATGTATCCGGCCCCAGACGAGCACAGAAACGCGGTCAGGGCACCCATCTCATACGGATGACCCCAGCGCCCGGCGGGGATCAGCTCGAGCTGGTTTTCCGCTGTTTCCGGTTGGTTGTCAATGAGCTTCTGGTGCATGGGCGTGAGATAGCAGCCGGGCGAGATGGACAGGATGCGGCAGTGCTTTTCCGCAAAGCGCGCCACATTCTTCTGCGTGAAGTAGATTACAAATTTCTTGGACATGGCGTAGGCGAGACCCGCACGGAAGAACTCGCCCTCCTCGTCCTCCGCTTCTCCCGCCAGCGTGAGCAGCCGGTCATAGAAATCCGGCTCATTCCATGCTTCAAACGCCTGCGACCATTCGTCCGTCTGCGGCATGGTGTAGGCTGCGACGGAAGAGAAATTGATCATCACGCCGCCCTCGGCCAGCACCGGATAGAATGCCTCGACCATATTGACCGTGCCGACCGCGTTGATACGGATAATATTTTCCGTCGCCGTGTCACTCGGCGAGACGCCGGAGGTATGGATGACCTGCGTCACGTCACCGAGCGATGCAGCATAGTCTGCCAACGCCTGCACCTGTGCGCGGTCCGCGATGTCCGTTTTTCAAAGGTGGCTCTCCACGCCAAGCTCGTCTAGCTCCGCTTTCGCGGTCTCCATTTTTGCGAGGTTGCGCCCCGCCAGCACGATCACGGACGTTTTTCCGAGTTCCTTACAGATCGCCTTTTCCCATGCCGCCGTGACCGCCTGTCACGACCGTGATTGTTTTCTTCATGTGTGATCCTCCCTGATTTGGATACGGCACAGGCGGCTCTGTATGGGCCGCCTGTGCTGTGTTTTCATTTGTATTTTTTCAGAAGCACGTCCAGCCGCCGTCGCATTTCAGTTCTTCGCCGTTGACGTAGCGGGACTGGTCGCTGGCAAGGAACAAAATCGCGTCCGCCAAGTCCTCCGGCATGGCAAGCTCGCCGGAGAAGTCCAGGAGCTTACTCGTCCTGCCGAAGCCGAACTCGTCGGAGGGCGGCATGACCAGCGGGATATCTGTCACGACGCCGCCGGGCGAGACCGCGTTGCAGCGGATGCCCTCCTCCATGTACATGAACGCCGTGTTCTTCGTCGCCGCCAGCACCGCGCCCTTGCTCGCGCAGTAGGCCGCGCCGGAGGTCTGGTGCGTTGCGCCGACAGAGCAGATGTTGACGATCACGCCGCCGTCACCCTGTGCGAGATACTGCCGGCATTCCTCACGCATTCCGTACATGAGGCCAAAGGTGTTGATGCGGAACGTCTCATGGAGCATTTCATCCGACAGATCGGCAATGGCGGTGTTGTCGTCCATGATACCGGCGTCGTTGACGGCAACGTCCAGCTTTCCAAACGTCTCGACTGCCTTTTTGACCATGCCTACAGCTGTTTCCGGGTCGCCGACGTCGCCCGCGTACCAGACAAGTTCGCCGGGCAAGTCTTTGCATTCCTCCGCCAGCTCCTTGAGCCGCTCCTCGCGGCGGGCGACCGCAACGACCTTCGCGCCCTCGCGGCAGAACAGCTCCGCCGTGGCGCGCCCGATCCCGGCGGAAGCGCCGGTCACGATGCAGACTTTACCATCTAATCTTCCCATCATATCCTCCTCAGCAGAAAACCTTGTTCACCACGACGGCGGGCGAATCATTGCAGCCGACGGTCAGCTCCGCGCCGTCGGGCACGTCCGCGCGGACGGTGGCAAAGCCGATGTTCTTGTCCACGGTATAGCCGTAGATGGTCTGTGCGCAGCGGCCGACCTCGACGCCGTACCAGTACACACGCTCCCAGATGGAGATATCCTCCGTCGATTCGCGGGAAAATTCCAGACCGACCATACGGTATTTCGGGTGCTCCTTGCGTGCCAGCGCCGCTTCCTTGCCGATAAAGTCCTTGTCAGCGGCGACCGCCCAGCCGAGGCCGCACTCATACGGGCTCAGGTGCTTGAAATCCTGCTTGAGCGCAAAGCCCTTTTCCATCGGGATGGAACGGACGTAGACCTCGAGCGTCTGCAGCTCACGGCCACCGACGGACGCGACTGCCTTCAGCGCCAGGTCGTGAACTTCCGCGCTCTTGTCGAATGCGGAGTAGATCTCATATCCGTTTTCGCCGGTGAAGCCGGAGCGGTGGATGTAGACGGGGATGTCGCCGAGCTTCCGCTCACAGATGCCGAAGCGCTTGAGATCGTCGACCGGCGCGTCCAGCATGGCGTTCATCGCCTTGAGGCTGTCCGGGCCCTGCACGGCGTACATATCCCAGTCATAGGTGATGATCTTCGCGTGAATATCAGCCTCTCCCTTGTGCTGCTCGATCCACGGCAGCAGGCGCGGGCCGTAGAGGTCGGAGACCCAATACAGGCCGTCTGCCATGTGCATGACGATCACGTCGTCGATGATCTCGCCGTTTTCATCCAGCGAGGCGGTGTATTTCGAGCGTCCGACGGCGACCTTGGAAATGTCGCTGATATAGATTTTTTGCAGGACCTCCAGCGCGTCCTTGCCGGTGATCTCCACCAGATCATGCGTCCAGCGGTAGAAGCCCACGCCTTTGCGGATAGCCTCGGCGTCGGCGCGCGCGACTTTATCTTCTCTGAATAACATCGTTCGGCACCTCCTTACAGCATCCGCAGGTCTTCCTTGCGGATGACCTTGATGTACATATCTTCCTCGTCGCGGTCTTCGATGACGCAGGACCATTCCGGGCTGACGAGCGTCTTTGCCGCGCCGTTCCACTGCGCCTCGTAGGCATCGACCAGCTCGTCGAGCGGCGCCATCTCATAGCGGGCTGTGAAGTCCTCGCTCTTGACCTTGATCCACGTCTCGTCCTTCGTCCAGCGCACCATCTCATACGGCACCTGCTGCACGTCGAGCATATAGCGGATGTAGCCGCCGAGAATTCTGCCGTCGTTTTCGTCCATCTCGTGCGGCACGCCGAGGTAGCTGCGCAGGCCCTCCTTGGCAAAGGGATCGATGAACTGGTTCTTGCCGGCCGTGGCAAAGACGATGCGGAACACGCGCAGGAACTCATCCTCATCGGGAGCCATGTCCTTGATGGCCATCATCGGGAACTGGATGGACCAGACCCAGCCCATCTGCGCGACCCAGTGGTACGCTTTTTCGAGCGACGTTTCCTCGCCGAAGTTCTGCGTGTACTGACCGTTGCGCAGACACTGTCCCTCCTTGACCATGCGCTCACGCGGTGTGTCGTGGATGGGATCGACGGGCTGCTGCATGTGATCGAGCCACCCCTGCTTGGGAAGGCCGTACACGTCGCGGCGCTCCGCCACGACGCGGCAGTGCTTGTTGCCGCAGCCGCGCGCCTGACACATATTGAGTGCGACCTCGTTCTCCGTGCCCTTAGACGAAGCCAAGTCAAAGTTTGCCGTGAACATACTGGTCGTCATGTTGCACAGCTCGCTGCCGACAATGTCCCACGGACAGGTATCAAGCTCCTTTTCCACGCGGTTGCGCGTGAACTGCACGACGCGGCCCGCCATGTTCTCCCACTCGTCGCCGGAGTCGCCGGTGATGCCGCCGAGCCAGCTCGACTTTTCGCACAGCTCCGGGATGTTGAACGCCTCATAGAGCGAAGCATTGACATAATCCTTCTGCTCCTCCGGTGTGCCTGCGACCGCCATGTTCATCATGTTGGCGATGTCGCAGATGGCCTCGGTGCGCTTTTCCCAGCTCGGCTCAAAGATGCGCATGACCTGAAACAGATTCGCGGTCATGGCCGCGATCTGCCGGTTGAGTTGCCGGTAGGCTTCTTCCTCTGGGATGAGCTTGCCCCACGCGGTCGGGAAGCATTTCCGCTGCTCCAGTTTTTCCTTTAGCATGGTATTCCTCCTGTTTCTTTTTCTGCGTTATCTCTATTATAGAAAACACCCCATGCCGCGGAAATTCTACAAAACGCGCGGTTTTTGCCGCTTTGTGCCGTACAGTTTGTATGGAAGCAAATCATACAATTTGTATATGCTGATTTTGTGTAAAACAGCAGATTCTCCACTGTCAAAAGATGCGACCCATACAATTTGTATGGTGGCTTCGTTGACAGGCGCTTTCTGTTGGAATATAATAAAATTCAAGAAAGAGATTGGAGGAAAATTCCATGAAGCTGTGCGCGGACATTCTCTATTGGAGACTGAAGGAGGAGCTGAAGGCCGTCGAGCTGCACGGTGCAGGCAGTCTGGATTTAACGCTGAACCGACCGGAATTTTATCTTGACCGGACGCAGACGTTTGAGAAAAACCGTGTCTACGTCTGCTCCGCCGACCATCTGCCCGCGCGTCCGTCTCTGCGCGAAAACGTATGTCTCGTCTGCCTCGGGCAGCACTGGAATCTGACGGCGTTCTATGACCGGTGCAGTGTGATCGTGGTCGAGGCAGATACGGATATTTTCCGGGTGTTCAATCTGGTGCAGCGCATTTTTGACCGATACGAGGCGTGGGAGGAGCGCCTCTGGCACATCCTCCGCCACGGCGCGAGCCTGCCGCAGATGTTGGAGATCAGCCGCGACATTCTTTCCAATCCGATGCAGCTGATTGGTTCGGATTTTCGATATCTGGCCGTGACGGACGAGGCATATTTTCAAAAGAATCTCGGTATCCGTCTGGATACCGAGACGTTTGACGCGGAGAAAATGGCGACGTTTTTGTCTCTGCACGATCTTTCCACGCACGTGCATGAGCCGCTTTTATTGGAGCTTCAGGACACGCGGACGCTGTCGGTCAACGTGTTCGATCAGGAGGAATACCTCGGCTGCCTGACGATCTTTGAAGCCTTCCGCCCGCTCCGGGACTCTGATCGTTCTCTTGCGGTCTTTCTGGTCAAGCTCCTGCGGCAGGCGATCCAGCAAAACCCGGTGCTCGCCAGCACCCGCTCTGCCGTCCGCCGCGCACTGCGCAGCGTCATTGCCGGGCAGCCGGTCGATTTTGAGCTGCGGCGGGCGCTCAGTCAGGAAAACGGAAAGACGGACTGGGTCTGCGTCCGGCTCCAGCCGAAGCGCGGCGCGGCTCCGCTGCCC
>ERZ791753.1179-NODE-1179-length-18129-cov-2.679042_pt1 | contig 18129 bp, 14 predicted proteins | sample MGYA00509951_ERZ791753 | MGnify/ENA primary metagenome ERZ791753 (study PRJEB30046, sample SAMN00792026) | human gut metagenome | study: EMG produced TPA metagenomics assembly of the A metagenome-wide association study of gut microbiota in type 2... | reverse complement strand
TACAGCAGGTTTTCTTTGGACAGATTATTCTCATGCCGCGCGGCATACACTTCAACCCGGTAGCTGCCTCTGCGCAAATTGGCAATAAAACAACTAAGGGTAGGCGTGCAAACCTGCTGACCATCAATCAATACGATGATTGGTTGCCCCTCACTCTCTATACGAATACCATCGAGCGGAGCGGCCGCAATGGAAAATGAAGCCAGGAGGAAACAGATACTGAATAAGAATTTACGTGTCATAATAGTTCTTTTTTTATGCAAATAACCAAGTTTTATATAGTAAATGAGCAAGTTCCATCTTCTTTAATAGAAGAATCCATCACTTCACTTATGAGTATAAAAGCCGACTTGCTTTCTTTAGCATTTCGGGTTTCTCTCTAGCTTCTTAGTTTTTATTTCCGCAAAATGTAAACGCTGAAATACCCTACTAATCAAGAAAACGTTTCGTCAAACCAGCGAATTCATCAATACGCCTGTCTCTTAGGAAAGGCCACCAACGCCGTACATTTTCCGAACGGGTCATGTCTACTTCCACCACCATATTCTGCTCTGTAGTGTTACTTGCCTGAGCTAAGATTTCTCCTTGCGGACCGGCCACAAAGCTGTTTCCCCAAAACTGAATACCATTTGTTTGTCCCGAAGGGTCTGCTTCATATCCAACCCGATTCACAGCTACTACCGGAAGACCGTTCGCTACGGCGTGCCCACGCTGAGAGATAACCCAAGCTCCCAGTTGGCGAGATTTTTCATCCTCCGTATCAGTGCTTTCCCATCCGATGGCCGTGGGATAAATCAAGATTTCAGCTCCCCGAAGTGCCATCAAGCGAGCTCCTTCCGGATGCCCCTTTAAGCGCCATGAGCCGGGCTGCTTCGGGGTACCATTGGTCCCAACAAACCTGTACGCCTAACTTACCAAGAGAGGTTTCAACTGGCTGGAAACCCAAGTCGCCGGGAGTAAAATAAAACTTCTCGTAATAAGCCGGGTCGTCCGGAATATGCATTTTACGGTATTTGCCGGCTATATGCCCGTCTGTATCGAACACCACGGCGGTATTGTGATACAATCCCGGAGCCCGTTTTTCGAATAAGGAAGTCACTAATACTACCTTATGCTCCGCAGCCAATGCGCTGTAGAACTCGGTGGACGGACCGGGTATGGGTTCTGCCAAATCAAACTTTTCCGTATCTTCTGTCTGGCAAAAATAAAGCGAATTATGCAGCTCCTGTAACACCACCAGTTGCGCTCCCTGACGGGCCACTTCTGCAATATTCTTACTCAGTTTCTGCATATTCTGCTGAATATCTTCCGTATTGGCCTGTTGAACAAGGCCTATCTTTATCATTCTCATACTTACTTTTTTACTGTTCAAAATCTTCTTGTAAAGTACCTGCCGGATATTGCATGGTGACACAATGCAGAGAGCCGTGTTGTTTTATCAATGCCCTGCAATCTATTCCTACTATTTCGTAACCGGGAAAAGCTTCCGCCAACACTTGCTTTGCCTTCTCATCCAAAGAGGGCTGATTATAAGTAGGGTAGAGCACTGCTTCGTTCATAATCAGGAAATTAGCATAGGTTGCAGGCAAACGTTCGCCCTCTTCTACAATGGCATCGGGCATAGGCAATGGCAGAAGACGGTAAGGCTTTTCATCCAATGTACGGAACGTTTTCAATTGCTCCTCCATCCGATGCAACGCTTCGTAATGCTCATCTTCCGTATCGGTGCACTGCACATACACAATCGTATCATGCGGACACAAACGAGCCAGGGTATCTACATGACTGTCCGTATCATCACCGGCCAAATAACCAGAATCAAGCCAAAGTACTTGTTGTAAATGAAACATCGATTTCAAGCGTTCCTCTATTTCTATCCGCTCATACGTTTCATTCCGGTTAGGAGCCAACAGACAAGTGGAGGTAGTGAGCAACGTACCTTTTCCATCACTCTCTATGGAACCACCTTCCAACACAAAATCCATACAATTACGATACATGCCGTGTAACAAGCCCGAAGCATACAGTTCCCGGTTTATCTGATTATCCAGATTCGCTGCAAACTTCATACCCCAGCCATTAAAACAGAAGTCGAGCAGGAGAGGGCCTTGTCCTGTTTCCAAGGTAATGAAGGCATGGTCGCGAGCCCACGTATCATTTGTTTCGCATTGAAAAAAGCGAACGTTCTCCATCCTCGCTTTTCCTTTTAACTGTTCCTTCACCGCATCCACCTGTGGAGCAACAATTAGAAGTCTTTGTCTGGCCGATATTTCACAAGCAAGTTTCACAAAACAAGTCTCCACCTCTTCAAGCATATAAGCCCAATCGGTTCCGGCATGCGGCCAAGTAAGTTGTATAAAACTCTGTTGATGCCATTCGGCCGGTAAAAATGAAGCTTGCTGTTCCAGGTTCACACCAAAATTCAACTGCAACGTACGTTCTTTTCCGCCTGTTTGAGGCAATCCTACCAATAAGCCCATAATTATTTCTTTTCTTCTTTAGGTTTACGATCGAAAAACGGATTCTTGGAAGAAGCACTCAATGGAATCGCCATCACCATCTTACACCCGGGCAACCATTGAAGTTGTTGAGCCGCTAATCCTGCCGAAAACATCACGCGGGTATCTACACGGAAATCGGCAGCCGTAGCACAGGCCGACCCCACAGCAATACCTATATCGATAGCGTTAATCGCACAGGGAACTCCCTCACTACGAGAGGCGCAAGTGGCGTAACCACAATGTCCGCAGTTCAATCCTTGAGCTTGCTCGCGCGTACCTATTAATACAATAGCTTCAGCAGAGAGGATATTATCAGCGTCACGCAGAAAGAATTTCAACCCATTCTTTTCGTACATAGCTCTCAGCTCTTCACTAAGCATATCAATTTCTTTGTCCGTAATGGTTGCAACTTCTATGATATCAACCCCTTTCCCTTTAGGAGCTGTACGGGCAGCCGTCATCATTTGCTTCGCCACGTTTAAAAGATGTTCATGGCGTATATTCCTTTCATTCAATACCATATCACATTATTTTAATTTATTTCATGACAAAGATAGAATCTTTTTGCCAAACTCAATTGCTATTTAAAACACATTATTATATTATTCGGTATAAATAGGAAAATAGCAGAGACACTATTTGAGATAAAAGGACGACATCTATGCTCAATGTTCAGACCTAAAGCTTCTCCATAAAATTGAGAAGAATAAAAGAAAAGTCTCCTCTTTCTTTTGTCCATTTACAAACGAGAAAAGAGAAAAAATAAATAAAACTATATAATTCACCTCCTAAAACATGCTCTATCTCAATCTTTTTGATTACATTTGCCAAAATTTTATTTTTAATTACAGTGAAAATAAAGGAGATTGTGAATGCCCTTGAAAGGTTCGCACCTCTGCCATTGCAAGACGGATTCGACAATGCCGGCTTACAAATCGGATTGACAGAGATGGAAGCAACAGGGGCTTTGTTGTGTCTGGACGTAACGGAATCTGTTATAGATGAAGCCCTTGCATTAGGCTTTAACTTAATTATTTCGCATCATCCGCTTCTTTTTAAAGGCTTAAAATGCATTTCCGGACAGACCTATATAGAACGTTGTGTATTGAAAGCGATTAAAAACGATATCGCTATTTACTCTGCGCATACCAATTTAGACAATGCGCCGGAAGGAGTCAACTACAAAATCGCCGAGAAAATAGGTCTACAGGACATTAAATTTCTGGCTCCAAAAGAAGGAGAAAGTACGGTTGGAAGTGGTGTTATCGGAATATTGGAAGAACCGGATTCCGAACTAGACTTTTTAAAAAGAATAAAAAAGACATTTGAAGTAGAATGCTTAAGGCACAACAAGTTAACCGGACGACTCATCCATAAAGTAGCTCTTTGTGGTGGAGCTGGTTCTTTCTTAATCCCCAATGCGATTCAGCAGGAAGCTGATATTTTTATCACCGGAGAAATTAAATATCATGAGTTCTTCGGTCATGAAAAAGAGATTTTGCTAGCTGAAATAGGGCATTATGAAAGTGAGCAATACACAAAAGACCTTTTAGCCTCTATATTAAAAAAAGAATTTCCTAATTTAGAGATTGAAAATACAAAGATTAATACAAACCCCATTAAATATCTGTAAAGAATTATGGCAAAAGAAGCAAAAAAGACCCACAAGATTTAACGGTAGAAGAGAAGTTGAAAGCACTTTACCAGTTACAAACCATGCTTTCTGAAATCGATAAAATCAAAACACTGAGAGGAGAGTTACCTCTTGAAGTTCAAGACCTTGAAGATGAAGTAGCAGGTTTAACAACTCGTATTGAAAAAATAAACAGTGAAATCAACGAATTAAAAGCTGCAATCGTTACAAAGAAAAACGAAATAGAAGCAGCCAAAGTTTCTGTCGACAAATATAAACAACAATTAGACAACGTCAGAAACAATAGAGAATACGATGTATTGAGCAAAGAAATCGAATTCCAAACTTTGGAAATTGAACTTTGCGAGAAAAGAATTAAGGAATACACGCAAGGAATCACCAATAAAAATGAAGAAATCGAAAAGAGTACTTCATTATTGGACGAAAGAAAAAAAGACCTTGAAGTGAAGAAAACCGAATTGGAAGAAATTATTGCAGAAACCAAACAGGAAGAAGAAAAGCTAAGAGAAAAAGCCAAACATCTGGAAGCAACAATTGAACCTCGTTTACTTCAGGCATTCAAGAGAATACGCAAAAATTCACGCAATGGTTTAGGCGTTGTATATGTACAAAGAGATGCATGTGGTGGCTGTTTCAATAAAATCCCACCTCAGAGACAGTTAGATATTCGTATGCGTAAAAAAATTATTGTATGCGAATACTGCGGTCGTATCATGATAGACCCTGAATTAGCTGGAATAGAACAAGTTCAGCACTTAGAAACCAAAACAAAGAAAGATAAATAAATAGAGGTTAGGGTAGTCTAATAATTAGCAATTTAGTAAAACATTTGCAATAGTTCGAGACTGCTTTATCCAATATAGAGAACCTTTAGAACGCAGGTTAACATGAATTTAAATGTTAATCTGCGTTTTCTTTTTTCGTAAGAACTTGCAAAGTTATGCTTCACCCGTCATTAATAAAACGGAAATAAGAAATATCCCTGCGAAATATCCCTAAATAAAGAACAGGATTATATCTAAATTTCTTTTAGAAGTCAATCAATTTACCCCTACAGATAAAATCAAAGAAGAGAATAATCAGGTATCTCAGCCAAGAAAGTATAACTCTGATTTACATAGTCCATTTTACAGCAATAATGATTCAGGCCATTACTAACAATCAAATAATCTACTTTTAAAACCAAATTATAATAACTAATCTGTGTAAAGACCTTCTGAGAAATTTCTATAGTAGGAGCTTTATACTCAATAATCATTTTTGCCGTCAAATCTCTATTATACAAAACCGTATCGCATCTTTTAGCCATACCATTCAATGAAAGTGATATCTCATTCGCCATCAACGACTGTGGATAATTTTTCCTTTCAATTAAAAAATGAACAAAATGCTGGCGCACCCATTCCTCTGGGGTCAAGGCCACAAATCGCCTACGCAAAACATCGAAAATAACATTTTTTCCATTTCGCACGGCTAATTTTATAGGATATGAGGGTATATTTAACGGCAACATTTATTAAATTTGCATATGAATACATTCAATTATAAGTTGGAACAAAAATAATGAAATTATGAAAACGAAGCAAGAAATAATAGAGAATTGGCTTCCAAGATATACGAAACGCAAATTAGAAGATTTTGATGAGTATATTTTGTTGACTAATTTCAATAAGTATGTAGAGCTATTTGCCGAAAAATTCAATACTACAATATTAGGAAAAGATGCCAACATGAGCTCAGCCTCAGCCGGAGGAATTACAATCATAAACTTCGGAATGGGCAGTCCGAATGCCGCTATCATTATGGATTTGCTCGGAGCTATACAGCCAAAGGCTTGTTTATTTTTAGGAAAATGTGGAGGTATTGACAAAAAAAATCAATTAGGAGACCTCATTCTTCCTATTGCTGCCATCCGTGGAGAAGGTACTTCCAACGACTATTTTCCACCAGAAGTTCCTGCTCTACCGGCATTTATGCTACAGCGTGCAGTCTCTTCCGCTATTCGGGACCATGCCCGGGATTATTGGACAGGCACCGTATATACAACAAACCGTAGAATATGGGAACATGATGAAGAATTTAAAAAATATCTGACTAAAACACGTGCTATGGCTGTGGATATGGAAACGGCAACACTTTTTAGCACGGGCTTTGCCAACCATATTCCTACAGGAGCATTACTCTTAGTATCCGACCAACCCATGACTCCGGAAGGAGTGAAAACAGATAAGAGTGATAACATGGTTACACAAAACTTTGTAAAAGAACATGTTGAGATTGGAATTGCCTCTTTACAAATGATTATTGATGAAAAGAAAACTGTAAAGCATTTGAAATTCGACTGGTAACAAAAAATTATGGCAAAACAAGAGATTGCAATAGAAGATATCATTAAAGAGTTGAGAAACAAACAGTTCCGTCCAATATATTATTTGATGGGAGAGGAACCGTACTACATAGATAAGATATCAGAATATATTGCTACCACAATCTTAACAGAAGCTGAAAAAGAATTTAATCAAACGATTCTTTATGGAAGTGAAACCGATATCGCTACAGTAATCACTACTGCCAAACGTTATCCGATGATGAGCGAACATCAGGTAATCATTGTGAAGGAAGCACAGAATTTGAAAAATATTGATGATTTATGCTACTATCTACAAAAGCCACTAACTTCAACGATTTTAGTACTCTGCCATAAAAACGGAGTACTTGATAGGCGAAAAAAAGTTACATCATTAATCGAGAAATGCGGTATCTTATATGAATCGAAAAAAATAAAAGAATCGCAATTACCTAATTTCATTACAAACTATCTGAAGAAGAAGGGTATCACAATAGAACCTAAAGCGGCCGAAATATTATCTGAATTTGTGGGGGCAGATTTGTCTCGTCTAACCGGCGAGCTCGAAAAACTCATTATCACATTACCACAAGGACAAGTACGCATTACTCCGGAACAAATAGAAAAAAATATAGGAATTAGCAAAGACTATAATAACTTTGAATTAAAAAGTGCTCTGATAGAAAAAAACATATTTAAAGCGAATCAAATAATCAAATACTTTGAAGAGAACCCAAAAAGCAATCCTCTCCAAATGACCCTTTCATTATTGTTCAACTTCTTCTCCAATTTAATGCTTGCATACTATGCTCCACAAAAAACAGAACAAGGTATTGCTATGCAACTAAATCTGAGAAACACTTGGCAGTCCAAAGAATATTTAATTGCCATGCAGAGATATAGCGGCGTAAAAGTTATGAAGATTATAGAAGAAATTAGATACAGTGATGCAAAATCCAAAGGAGTCGGTAATGCTTCACAAACCAATGGGGAAATACTAAAAGAACTAGTATATAAAATACTGCACTAATTTCATTCTATAACAAAATTAGACTAAATATATTTCCTCACATTCTCCATTTATTGCTCAGATAGCACATAAAAATAGAAGTATTCTCTAACAGCAATATCTTTCTTAGATTCATTTTATTGCTATTTGCACTCCAAAAGAAGACATTTTATCTATTTTGAAAGGAATACTAGATAAGAATTTCTTATCTAATCAATTCAAATACAATAAAATATAGCAGATTTAACCCTCTGAGAATTCAATATATCCATCAAACTATACATAAGTACATAAATATTCGAATATTAACTAATCTATAATAGAAAAGGAAAGAAAACAACTCATTGTCTCAACAAATATAAAATTTAATTATAACAGGAAAGAGAGTTTTCCAAATGTAAGATTTATAAATATGATAATAAACAGACTTCCATTTTATAAATCCTTTCAGTAGATAACATTTTGTAATTAATGAATCGAATTGACTATAAGAGGATATACAGACTTATAACTACAAAATATAATAGTATTAAAATCGCATTATACAATTGTATTTTCAACTAATAATTATAATATAGTATAATATAAACGTTCACTTTATGCTTTAAAATAACATTTTTATCCTCCCTTATTTATAACTTTATATCTGTAATCTTTCTATAAAAAGTAAAGAATAGAAATGTATTCGAATAATTATTCACGAACAAGAAATGATTATATACCTCTAAAAACCAGCATCTTATAAAAAGAAATAGGAGTTTTCATCCATGTTGTAATGAAGAATCTAATGCATTTAGATAAAATACAGACAATACTATATAAAATAATAGGAATAAGTATCTATCTATCAACTACATACACAAATTAATCAAATATATACACTAAGATAGATTAAGAATGTAAACTTTAAGAAGCTAATATAAAAAATACATCTATACATTCGTACAATACAAACATATTACATATTTTATATTACAAAATACTTGTAAGACAAAAATGTTATATATATATTTGTAACAGCAATTTTAAATTTGTATATATACAATATAACATTTGAAATATGAAAGATCGTATTGCATTAATCATGAAAGAAGAGCAATTAACGGCTGTGCAATTTGCCAAAGAGACCGGAATACAGCAAGCTTCTTTATCTCATATACTAAATGGACGTAATAACCCAAGTCTTGAGATAATAAAAAGGATTCATCAAAGATTTCCTCATATAAATTTGGACTGGCTTCTATATGGTGAAGGTAATATGATAGAAGCATCTAAAAAAAGTCCTAACACCACCTCTCTATTTGACGACGAGAATGCCGTAAATGCGGCCGATAGTTCGGAAAATCTAGAATATGCCAAGGAAATCGAGGTTAAGGAGCTTCAAAATACACCTAAAGAGACTATAAAAGAGACAATTAAATATGTAGAAAGACCTCCAAAGAAAATCATTGAAATAAGAATTTTCTTTGATGATGGAACTTACGAAACACTCATTCCACAGAAATAGCTCAAAAGTGCACAAAAAAAGAAATTTCAGCTGAATAGATATATATTTCTATGATATATATTTCTATCCCAAACAGGAATTCATTTATCTAATACCTGCACACCTCCTACGGCATACTAACCAAACAACGGGCGATAAAAGATTGATTAGTTGGGATACCATATCCCATAAGCAGACAAAGAATGATTTCAAGGCATTTAGAAAGTAAACTTAATTGCAAAAAAATACTCATGTAATGCATATTTGAAAATTTCCTTTTCACTATTCTCTCTCGTTTTTATTTCATATCTTTGCCCTTGTAAAGAACAAATAACAGTATTCATGAAAAAATATATCCTAGATTTTACGGTCGTTGAAAATGTAAAACTACACTCAAATTATGTTTTACTAAAAATGACCGATGAGTCGGCATTGCCCCCAATGTTACCGGGACAATTTGCTGAAATAAGAGTAGACGGTTCTACAACTACTTTTTTAAGACGACCTATTTCAATAAATTATGTAGACAAAGAAAAAAATGAAGTTTGGTTCCTTATTCAATTAATTGGAGACGGAACTCGCCAACTTGCAAAAGTAAATAAAGGAGACAAGGTAAACGTGGTTTTACCTTTAGGAAAGGGATTCACCCTTCCAACATCCGGAGTACAGCAAAAAAGCCTATTAATTGGAGGTGGTGTAGGAACAGCACCTTTATTATATTTAGGTGAGCAACTTATAAAAAACGGACATCAACCTGTATTTTTATTAGGTGCCCGTTCGGCACAAGATTTACTGCAATTAGAGGACTTTCAGAAATTAGGTCCAGTATATACGACAACGGAAGATGGAAGTCATGGAGAAAAAGGATATGTAACGCAACACTCTATTCTATGCAAAGAAAAATTTGACATGATTTATACATGTGGCCCTAAGCCTATGATGGTTTCTGTAGCCAAATTTGCCAAGGAAAATCAAATTGAATGTGAAGTTTCATTAGAAAACAAAATGGCATGCGGTGTGGGTGCATGTCTATGCTGCGTTGAAAACACAAATGAAGGACATTTGTGTGTATGTAAAGAAGGTCCGGTCTTTAATATAAAACAATTACTATGGCAGATTTAAGTGTTAATATAAATGGATTAGAAATGACTAATCCTGTGATGACTGCATCCGGTACTTTCGGATATGGTAGAGAGTTCGAGGATTTTGTAAATTTGGAACAGATTGGTGGAATCATTGTAAAAGGAACAACCCTCAATAAACGGGAAGGTAACCCATATCCAAGAATGGCTGAAACTCCTTCCGGTATGCTTAATGCAGTAGGGTTACAAAATAAGGGTGTTGAATATTTTGTCAAAAATATATATCCGCAGATTAAAGACATACGAACTAATATGATTGTAAATGTATCTGGTTCGGATGTAGAGAGCTACGTAAAAACAGCCGAGGCTATCAATGAATTAGAGAAAATTCCCGCTATTGAATTAAACATTTCCTGCCCTAATGTAAAACAGGGAGGCATGGCTTTTGGAGTATCCGCCCATGGAGCCAGCGAAGTGGTAAAAGCTGTTAGAGAGGTCTATAAGAAGACACTTATTGTAAAATTATCTCCAAATGTAACGGACATTACAGAAATTGCCCGTGCAGTGGAAGGCGCCGGAGCTGATAGTGTATCGCTAATCAATACTCTTTTAGGAATGGCTATTGATGCAGAAAAACGTCGCCCATTACTATCAACCATAACGGGTGGATTGAGTGGCGCTGCTGTAAAGCCCATTGCTTTACGTATGGTTTGGCAAGTTTCTAAAGCTGTAAAAATTCCTGTTATTGGTTTAGGAGGCATAATGAATGCCCGCGATGCGATTGAGTTCCTGTTAGCCGGTGCTACGGCCATACAAATTGGCACAGCTAACTTTATTGACCCTGCTGTTACCGTAAAGGTAGTTAACGGGATAAACGAATATTTGGACCGACATCATTATTCATCGGTAAAAGATATTATTGGTGCTTTGGAAGTATAAAAAAGAACAATCCGATATCCTCAAATATCGATAAATAGAAATAAAAGAGCATTTATAAAAAAAACAGGATATCCCTTTATTAAGTATTGCAACCTTAGAACCAAACTTAATAAAGGGATATTTCTTTAACTACTTAAATAAGCTGTATTATACACATACTTGAATAGCCCAACTATTTATCTTCCAACAAATCCGGGCGCAAACGCTTCGTACGCTCTAAGGCTTGTTCCAATTCCCAATCACGAATGTTTTTTTCATGACCGGATAACAGCACATCCGGAACTTTCCAACCTTTATATTCCGCAGGACGTGTATATACCGGAGGAGCCAACAGATTATCCTGAAAAGAATCGGATAAAGCGGATTGCTCATCTGAAATCACTCCGGGAATAATACGTACTATAGCATCCGCCATAACAGCTGCAGCTAGTTCTCCACCAGTCAAAACATAATCGCCTATGCTTATTTCTTTGGTTATAAAATGTTCGCGAATCCGATAATCAATTCCTTTGAAATGCCCGCATAAAATAATCAGATTCTGACTCAAAGACAATGTATTAGCCATCCCCTGATTAAACTGTTCACCATCCGGAGTTGTAAATATAACCTCATCATACTCACGCTCTGCTTTCAATGCTGAAATGCAACGGTCAATCGGTTCTATTTGCATCACCATTCCGGCACATCCACCGAAAGGATAATCATCCACGCGTTTATGCTTATCCAAGGTGTAATCACGAAGGTTGTGTATATGGATTTCTGCTAGTCCTTTTTTTTGTGCCCGACTCATAATGGAACAATTAAAGAAACCTTCAATCATTTCAGGCAAAACTGTTATAATGTCAATTCTCATATTGGGATTATTTTTTGCAAAAATAGTAAACTTCGAACAAAAAATAGTTATTTTTGTCAGATAAGTAAAGAATCGGGATAGAGAGACAGGAATGAAATAAAGAGAATTCTTTAACATTACTTCTAAGAGTCCCAAACAAGAATCAAATGAAAATGTATTAATTTTGCGTTTTTAAAGAATATAAGAATATGACTGATATAGAAAGAATTGACCAATTGCGTGAAGCTCTTCACCAACACAATTATAATTATTATGTTCTCAATGCACCGGAAATTAGCGACCAGGATTTTGACCAATTAATGCACGAATTGCAAGATTTGGAAAAAAAACATCCGGAACATTCGGACGAGAATTCACCTACCATGCGCGTAGGCAGTGATATCAACAAAAACTTCACCCAAGTGGTTCATAAATACCCAATGCTTTCATTGGCAAATACTTATTCGGAAACAGATGTGACTGATTTCTATGAACGTACGCGTAAAGGTTTGGAAGGAGAAGAGTTCGAAATTTGTTGCGAGATGAAATATGACGGCACTTCTATCTCCCTAACTTACGAACATGGTAAATTGATAAGAGCCGTCACCCGAGGAGATGGAGAAAAAGGAGATGATGTTACGGATAATGTTAAGACTATTAGGAGTATACCTTTAGTTCTACACGGAAATAACTATCCTGAGAGTTTTGAAATAAGAGGGGAAATCCTTATGCCGTGGCTTGTTTTTGAAGAGTTGAACAGAGAACGAGAAAAAAATGAAGAACCTCTTTTTGCCAATCCCAGAAACGCAGCATCCGGTACTTTAAAACTACAGAACTCAGCCATTGTGGCCTCACGTAGACTTGATGCCTATCTTTATTATCTTTTAGGTGAGAATCTACCATCCGACGGGCATTACGAGAACTTAAAGTTCGCTGAACAATGGGGATTTAAGGTCTCAAATATTATGAGAAAATGCAAAACATTACAAGAGATTTTTGACTTTATCAATTATTGGGATATAGAAAGAAAGAATCTGCCAGTGGCGACCGACGGCATTGTATTGAAGGTAAATTCATTGAGACAACAACGCAACTTAGGCTTTACAGCCAAATCCCCACGCTGGGCCATTGCTTACAAATTTCAAGCAGAAAAGGCTCTTACCCGTTTAAACTCAATCAGTTATCAAGTAGGACGAACAGGAGCTATTACTCCCGTTGCGAACTTAGAACCCGTACAATTATCGGGCACTATTGTAAAACGGGCTTCTTTACATAACGCAGACATCATTGAAGGGCTGGACTTACATATTGGGGACATGGTGTATGTAGAGAAAGGCGGAGAAATTATTCCGAAAATAACCGGTGTAGACAAAGAAGCTCGTTTCATGATTGGTGAAAAAGTGAAGTTTATCACTCACTGTCCTGAATGTGGGAGCAAACTGATTCGTTATGAAGGCGAAGCTGCCCACTATTGCCCCAATGAAACAGCGTGCCCGCCTCAGATAAAAGGCAAAATTGAGCATTTTATCAGCCGGAGAGCCATGAATATAGATGGTTTGGGTCCTGAAACGGTTGACCAATTTTATCAGGAAGGTTTAATTAAAAACACAGCCGATTTGTATGAATTAAAAGCTGAGGATATCAGTAAACTCGACAGAATGGGAGAAAAATCTGCTGAAAATATTATAGCTGGCATAGAAAACTCCAAAACAGTTCCATTTGAAAGAGTACTTTTCGCATTGGGTATTCGCTTTGTTGGAGAAACAGTCGCCAAAAAGTTGGCACGCGCCTTTAAAAATATGGAAGCTCTGGAACAGGCAACACTCGACGATTTGATACATGTCGATGAAATCGGGGAAAAGATAGCACGCAGCATTCTTCTTTATTTCTCAAACGAGGAGAATAAAAAGCTTGTTACCCGATTAAAAGAAAAGCAATTAACCATGCAGCTCTCAGAGGAAGATTTACAAGGACAGACTGACAGGCTACAAGGAAAATCAATTGTCATCAGTGGCGTTTTTGTGCATCATTCACGCGACGAGTACAAAACATTGATTGAAAAACATGGTGGAAAGAATGTAGGAAGTATCTCTGCCAAAACCAGTTTTATCCTTGCCGGAGATAACATGGGGCCAAGTAAATTGGAAAAAGCGCAGAAATTAGGTATAAAAATCATGAATGAAGACGAATTCTTGACACTAATAGAGTGAGTTTTGAAATGATTTTGTACTTTTGTACCCCAAATAGTTCGAATTTATTATAATTTTATGATACAAACAAGACTTAGAGGAATGGGAGTGGCGCTTATTACCCCTTTCCAGGAAGATGGAAGTGTTGATTATAAAGCACTTATCCGTTTAGTGGATTACTTAATCCAAAACGGAGCTGACTTTTTATGCGTTCTTGGAACAACGGCTGAAACTCCAACTTTAACAACCGACGAGAAAAACCAAATTAAGAAACTGGTTATTGAACGTGTCAATGGGCGCATCCCTATTTTATTAGGATGTGGAGGTAATAATACACAAGCCATTATCGATAGTTTAAAAAACGATGATTTCACAGGAGTAGATGCCATACTCTCTGTAGTACCATTTTATAATAAACCTTCGCAAGAAGGTATATACCAACATTACAAAGCAATTGCCAGCTCTACCGAACTACCGATTGTTCTTTATAATGTACCAGGACGCACCGGAGTCAACATGACGGCAGAAACCACTTTACGTATTGCGCGAGATTTTAGCAATGTCATCGCAATTAAAGAAGCATCGGGTAACATTACGCAAATGGATGATATTATAAAGAATAAGCCAGCTAATTTTGACGTTATTTCTGGCGATGATGGCATCACGTTCCCTTTAATCACATTAGGAGCTGTAGGTGTTATTTCTGTTATCGGCAATGCTTTTCCACGTGAATTCAGTAGAATGACCCGCTTAGCCTTACAGGGAGATTATGCTAATGCCTTACAAATTCATCATAAATTCACTGAATTATTCAGTCTGTTGTTCGTTGACGGTAATCCAGCAGGAGTAAAAGCTATGCTTAACGCTATGGGATTTATTGAGAATAAGCTGCGACTTCCGTTAGTACCAACACGAATTACCACTTTTGAAAAGATGCGTACCATCTTACAGTCTCTAAATATAAAATATTAAGAATAATAATATCCCCTTATTTCACTCCTATAATTTAGAAATAAGGGGATTTTTATGTTTTAACTCATTTGAATCTGAGACAATTAAATAGCTAATCACTCGGCTAATTCATTAGAATCTTAAATCACATACGAAAAACATGCAATCTCGGATTCTCAATTTAGGAATGAATTGATTATCAGAAATCCGAAACATTACTTTATAGAGCCTATTAAAACCAGAACGCTGCAAAGAAAATCAAAGTGCCGGTACTTTCAGGAGCATCGGCACTCTAATTTATTATGTGTGAATGTTATATACAAAAAGTGCAGAAGTGAAGATGACTTTCTATAAATCCTTAAAAACAGGAATAAACATGAAAAAAGAGAAAGATAATAGCGTTCCAACCTTAACTAAATTCGATTTAAGAAGAATTATTGATTTCTGAAACCTCAAAATGTCAAAGAACTCTATTCCAAATTTTTCGTTAGAAAAATAGCGCGTCAATATTATAAATATAGAAATAACTCTTAATGTCACGCCGCGTAACTAACTATGTTACAAAAATAACTCTTAATGTGAGAGAGGCTAACTAACTATGTGGCAAAAAAGGCGGAATAAAGGCTTTTTAATTAAATGCCTTTCCCTTTAAAAAGAAATATTAATCTCACGGGGTTAACAAAGACATACTTTGAGAAATAAAGTTGTATTATCCCTAATCTTTAAATAAATAGAACAAATATATGTACCTGCTTATCAGTGGATAGTGAAAAAAGATAGGAAAAAGTACCAAAATCCTTTTGCAGATTCGGGAAAAGTATGTATCTTTGCATCCGTTAAAAGAAAACGGTCGCGTAGCTCAACTGAATAGAGTAGCTGACTACGGATCAGCCGGTTACAGGTTTGAATCCTGTCGCGATCACTTCTTACGGTCATTGTAAATTTTTTGATGGAGGCCCCGTGGCTCAACTGAATAGAGCATCTGACTACGGATCAGAAGGTTACAGGTTTGAATCCTGTCGGGGTCACAAAAAAAAGAAGTTCTTGAATCTTAGTTGATTCCAAGAACTTTTTTTATGCTTAAAACTCTCGATGAAATGGATGATTTTGTGATTTCCAATCTTCTAAATCCCGCTCCAGTATCCTCCACCAATCAACATTACTATTCTTCCTACATTACTAACCTTTCCCTATCAACATTACTAATCTTCCTTCTTAATGGAACCCATATATGAACCATTTCCCAAACCAATTTTATTGCCGTGTCCGGCAAAAACAGATTGAAAGCTTTGAACCTACCTCATTTATCACAAAAACAATACGGGCTTGAACTCTATTGATAAAAGTCCAAGCCCGCAATTATATGGATATATAAAAATAATGAACTAAATTAACTCGATACTTCGTTTAATGAAGTTATTCAAAGCTTCCCCTCTCAACATGTTGTTTTGCAATAAAGCCAAATCAACCAATTGACGAATCATCTTATTCTTTGCGGCATATTCACTTAGAACAGCCTCTTTATCCGATTTACGGTCTGCTATTTTCTTTTCCACTTCATTCAGTTCATCCTTTTCGGCTGTCGGTATTTCTTCTTCTTTCTTACCTTCTTTGCTTTTATGCAACTCTTCATGACGTTTTTCTAACGTTTGTATTTCTTCGTCAATCGGAGCCAGAGCTGTATTGCATTTTTGCTCAGAATCGTTCAATACCTCTTTTATCAATCGATGGTCTACGTTAACTACGAGATTAAACATATTCGGCATCTCTCCGTAAAAACTCATACCTGCCTGGATGTTAGCCATTTCTTTCATTCTTCTCATATACTCGCTTTGAGTAATTAAGATAGGATTAGCGGTTTCACCCAATGATTGGGCGTCCACATGAAACTCCACCTTTTCGATTTGTGGCAACTGACTGCGGAATACCGAAGAAAGAATTCCTCGCTTCTCAGCTTCCAAAGCCGTTTCTTTAGGCTCTTCTTTTACAATAAGACGGTCTACAGTATCGCTGTCTACACGAGTAAAACGAGATTTCTCAAACTTCTGTTCCAACATACTGATTAACGCAACATCCAATTGACCATCCATCAACAATACGTTGTATCCTTTATTTTTGGCAGCCTCAATGTAGCTATACTGTTCTTCTTTATTATTGGCATACAAATAAATCAAAGAATCATCCTTATCCGTTTGATTATCTTTTATTAAAGTCTTGTATTCATCGTAAGTATAGTACTTGGAGTCCGTATCTTTAAACAAAGAGAATTTATTGGCTTTATCGTAAAAATCCTCCTGAGTAAGCATTCCATAATGAATAAAGATTTTCAAATCATCCCATTTAGCCTCAAAATCCGGACGGTCATTCTTAAAGATAGCCTGCAAACGGTCTGAAACTTTTTTAGATATATAGGTTGAAATCTTCTTCACATTCGAATCACTTTGCAAGTATGAACGGGAAACATTCAACGGAATGTCCGGAGAATCAATCACACCATGCATCAAAGTCAAGAAATCAGGAACAATTCCTTCTACTGAATCCGTTACATATACCTGATTACAATAAAGTTGAATCTTATTTTTCTGCAAATCAATATTACTCTTTATTTTGGGAAAATAGAGTATACCGGTCAAATTAAACGGATAATCCACATTTAAATGTATCCAGAAAAGAGGCTCATCCGACATAGGATATAACTCACTATAGAACTTTTTATAATCCTCATCTTTTAGCTCAGCAGGTTTCCGAGTCCACAAAGGAGTGGTATCATTGATTACATTATCTTCTTCAGTTTCAACCTGTTTTCCATCTTTCCATTCTTTCTTTTTTCCAAAAGCTACCGGAATAGGCAAGAAACGACAATATTTGGTCAACAAAGAAGAAATACGTCCTTCCTCAAGGAATTCTTTGCAATCGTCATCGATATAAAGAATGATATCCGAACCACGGTCAGTTCTTTCAGCATCTTCAATGGTAAATTCAGGACTTCCATCACATGTCCATTTTACAGCCTTGGAGCCTTCTTGATAAGATTTCGTAATTATTTCTACTTTTTTAGCCACCATAAAGGCTGAGTAAAAGCCCAAGCCAAAATGTCCGATAATTGCATTGGCGTCATCCTTATATTTTTCCAAGAAAT
>ERZ791753.1176-NODE-1176-length-18138-cov-17.970801_pt1 | contig 18138 bp, 17 predicted proteins | sample MGYA00509951_ERZ791753 | MGnify/ENA primary metagenome ERZ791753 (study PRJEB30046, sample SAMN00792026) | human gut metagenome | study: EMG produced TPA metagenomics assembly of the A metagenome-wide association study of gut microbiota in type 2... | reverse complement strand
ATGGCGCGGCGGTCACGACAAGCTCTCCAACCGCGAGCTTCTGCGCATGGCGATAGACGCGGCGCTTGAAAAGCAGCCCAAGGACTTCGACGCGCTTTTAGCCCTTTTGAAATCCTCCGGCTACTCCGTCGCCCGGAAAGGGAGATTGTCGCTGCGGCACGAAAACCAGAAACAGAGCATCCGTCTGGATTCTCTGGGCGAGGGATATTCCGAGGATGAGCTTCGCGCCGTCCTCGCAGGAGGCAGAACGCACAAGCCCTTCGTCAGGAAAAAATATCCGAAGCGCAGGGAGCGCGCCACGCTTATCTCCGAGATTGAAGCGAAGCTCCATTCGGGAAAAGGCTACCGCTACGATCAGGCGATGAAGGTGGTAAAGCTCAAGCAGATGGCAAAGACGCTGATATATCTGGAGGAAAAGGGCTTTGCCGATTTCGACGCACTTGCCGACGCCGCCGCCGATGCGGAGAAGCGGTTCTATGCTTTGAAGGCGACCATAAAGGCGGCGGAAGCACGTATGAGCGAGATACAGACCCTGCGGACGCACATTATGAACTATTCCAGAACCCGCAGCGTTTACACCGCCTACCGCAAGGCGGGGTACTCGAAAAAATACCTTGCGGAGCATGAGGGGGATATCACAACAGAGTTCATGGTTATATCTCCTTTCGTTAATTTTTCAATTAGGCATTAGCACAACTCTCCCAAACATTGAATTTATTGCTTTATAAATTTGTTTTTCAAGTCGTACTATTATGAAATCATTTTTGTCAGAAAGAAACCATGTGCTTTTCTTCCGAAAATGCTTTGCTTGTTAACCACACCAAAATGACGCTGATCGCCATATTGGAGCCAACTGAGATAAGCACATCATGCATACGCTGTTCGCCTGATATAATTTCACGAATCACAGCAGCATTACCAAGATATGGGATTGCATCCGTAAGCAGGCCAACCGATAGTATACTGTCAAACATCACGGAAAATCCACATACGATGGACAGTATATATAATGCTACGGATATTCCGCTTGCCGCTTTGGTGCTTTTGCATATGCTCGATATGTAGCAAACAATTGCTGAAATAAGAACAGCAGTAGATATCAAAATAATAGCAAGCATGATAATTTGCTTGATGCCTAATTGGAATACAATAGTTTCAAATGCATCCGAGGCAAACAGCTCCATGGCAAAAGGCATCACGATCATCATGATTCCCATCATAAAAAAGGAATCCACAACTGTAATGATAGCAAGAGATATGCATTTTGAAAAAGCAATGTCACTGCGCTTAATAGGCATTAGCAGATAGCCAGCTAAAGTGTTTTTCTCTTTTTCTGATGTAATTAAATCGACACCGAGCGATACCGCAGCGTGCGTAACTAAAAAGAGCAGCATTAATGGTACAACTCGTCCAGCAAAAGAATCCATAGAGCTTTTAGGTTGAATGACCTCATGGAAATTAACATCAAAGGTTAACATTGTCTGTTCATCGTCAATCCGAGAAGATATGATGGATTGCTTATACGGACTCAATACATTCGCTGAAATATAATTCACGATATATCCCGCTTGACTGTCATTTTTGTTAATATAAAAACGCACTACTGGTACAGTCGCTCCATCAGTACTTTCAATCTTACTTACGAAGTCTTCAGCGAAAGATAAAACCGCAGAGTAATCTTTCTCCCTAAACAGTTCGCTTATTTCATCCTCTCCGCAATCTTGAACTTCATATTCAATTCCTGTCAAATCGTTCATTTGTTGCAACAGCGTTTTCGGTGAATTAATAACACCAATCTTTATTTTCTCGGCAGGCGTTTCTTTTTGTGCTAATGACATTATCATTGACATTGCCATAATCATAGCAACAATGAGTATAGCGGGTGCGATAACAGAACCAAAAAGCAACGGCAGATCTCCAAAAAATCGACGCAGCTCTTTCTTTATCAACACAACAATGGGACTACTCTTCATCTGCCTCTACCTCCTTAACTGCTTTTTTATAATAGGAGAGGTATGCATCTTCGAGAGAGCCCGCCCCACTTTCCTTTAGTATTGATTCCGAAGTTCCAAAGTTTGCAACCTTCCCAAAGACAATCATTACGAGTTCATCACATGATTTTTCGATTTCCGACATTATGTGAGACGAGATGATGAGTGTTTTTCCATCCCTTTGGAGTAATCTCAGATATGAAATTACTTTTTGGGAGGTCAAAATATCTAACCCGTTTGTTGGTTCATCCAATATATACACACTGGCATCATGCAGCAATGTTAATGCAATCATTACTTTTTGCTTCATACCAGTGGACAGCTCGCTAATTCTCTTGTCACAAAATGAACCGATGTTAAAATGGTCAAACAACTCGTCCATTTTTTCATTAATTGATTGTTTGTCCATCCCGTACATTTTTCCAAACAACCCAAACAAATATCGAGCGCTGAAAAATGGGTCAACATTAATTGATGCGGAAAGGAAAGCTACATCACGCCTAACATCCAAAGGATTAGCGAGCGTGCTTTTATTGTTAACCAAGATTGTTCCGCTGGTTTGTTTTGAAAGTGTTGCGATACACTTCAAAAGCGTCGTCTTTCCCGCCCCATTATGCCCTACTAGACCATACGACTTTCCGGCTTCCATAGATAGAGAAATGTCATCTACAACATTGATAACTTTCCTGCTATTTGAAGATTTGTAGCTTTTTATTACATTTTGCAGTTCTATCATCATGCGTCCTTACCTTCGCTTCGAAGCAAAGCATTCTGTACTTCCTGAACACGTATGGCCAATTCGCTCTCCTTAAAAAGGTTAAGAGCTCGCCTTGTTACATTACAATATGTTTTATCTACCGAGCCTAACAAATCGTTCGATTTTAAATACGCCTTGGCACGGCATCCACCAGCACATTCTTCGGCAATATCGCATTTGGCGCATTCACTAATATCGCCCATACGCATATTCCTAAATTGGCTGAGGACTGAGTTGTCCCACCATATATCCCTAAACGGTGTTTTCTTTGTGTTACCACAAACAAACTCGGGGATACCAACGAACATGAGACAAGGATAGATATCGCCGTTAGTATCAACGACACAGTTTGCTATTCCTGCATTGCAACATTTGCTCGTTAAGCGGCTTTTATGCGTTTTTGTATCGATTAAGTACTCCGGTCTAGTCACCCCCATACCGCGCGCAAGAGCTTGATCTCTGGTCATCATGAATAATGTTTCAATTCGGAGTTGAACCAGTTGCTCCTCGTTTAATAAGAGATTCCTATTCTCGGATGCATATCCCATATCAATGACATCAGAAGCCTCTATCTCAACTGCGCCATAACTGTGTGCCAATTCAATTATACCGGGACGAATACAAAGAACTCTGTACATATTTGGAAGGGAGGGACGCTGACGCATGAGAACGGCGATGTATCTTCGCATATCCAGCGAGGACGCGGATTTGAGAACCGGCGAAAAGGATGAATCCGAGAGCATATCCAACCAGCGCAGCCTCCTCCGGGAATATGTATCCGGTCATGCGGAGCTGGCCGGCTCTGAAATATTGGAATTTTGTGACGACGGTTGGAGTGGTACGAATTTTGAGCGTCCTGCGGTAAAGGAGCTTCTGGAGCAGGTCAAGCACAGGCAAATCAACTGCATCATTGTAAAAGACCTTTCCCGCTTTGGTCGTGACTATCTCACCGTGGGAGACTACATCTCACGCGTGTTCCCGTTCCTCGGTGTACGCTTCATTTCCGTCAACGACGGTTTTGACAGCAGCAATCCGCTGGATATCGACAGCCTCGATACCTCGTTTCGGACGCTGATCTACGACCTGTATAAACCGAATGGAAGTCCAGAGAATTCCGAAACGGACAGTTTCCGTAATTGAACCCCAAAAGTCCATCCTTGTAGACAAGGAGAAATATCATCAAAAGCGGGTGGCGGCCTACTGCCGCGTCTCCACAGATTCCGAAGAACAGCTTACATCCTATCAGAACCAGATGCGCGTTTACACGGAAATGATCGCTGCCAACAAGGAATGGGAGTTTGCCGGCCTTTATGCCGACGAAGGCATTTCCGGCACAAGGGCGGACAAACGCCCGGAGTTCCAGCGCATGATCCGCGACTGCCAGAACGGGAAAATCGACTATATCATCACGAAATCCGTATCCCGCTTCGCCAGAAACACGGTGGAGTGTCTGGAATATGTGCGCTCCTTAAAAGCGCAGGGCATTGGCATCTTCTTTGAAGAACAGAACATTGACACGCTGAAAAACGAGAGCGAATTATACCTTGTCATTTACGCAGGCTTTGCGCAGTCCGAATCCGAGAGCATCAGCAAGCACATCACATGGACCTACCGCAAGAAGTTTGAAGAAGGGAAAGTGAACTTTCAATACAAGAGTTTCCTCGGCTACAGAAAAGGTGCGGATAACCAGCCGGAAATCGTGCCGGAAGAAGCAGCCATCGTGGAGCGGATCTACGAGATGTTCCTCGCCGGTCAGCCGGTCAAGATGATCGCGCAAACGCTGCAAGCGGAGAAAATTGAGATCCCCGGAAAGAATCTCAGCTTCAGCAAGAACATGATCATGAATATCCTGCGGAACGAAAAATACTGTGGTGACTGCATCCTCCAGAAAACCGTTACGGTCGACTGCATCTCCAAAACACGAAAAGCGAATCAGGGCGAAGCACCCATGTACATTGTCGAGAACAATCATCCGGCGATAATCAGCCGTGAGGTGTTCAACCGCGTACAGGAAGAATTGATCCGGAGGCAGGCACTCCGGGCAAAGTCAGATAAGACATCCATCACCGCAACCGGAAAATACTCCAAATACGCACTGACCGAGGTGCTGCAATGTGCGGAATGCGGTAGCCGATATCGCCGCGTCACATGGACCGCACACGGAAGAAAGAAAATCGTCTGGCGGTGCATCAGTCGTCTGGATTATGGAACGAAACACTGTAAGGACTCCATTACCGTGGAAGAAGCCGCCCTGCATGGGGCCGTTGTCCGAGCGCTGAGGCGCTTTCACGCGGAGGACGAGTCCACATACCTGACGCTCATGAAAGCCACCATTGGAGAAGCCATCGGCATAAATGGCGGTTCGGAGGAAATTGACCTACTCACGCGCCGCATCGACACGCTGAACAAACGGATGCTGGATCTGGTCAACGAAACCGTTGCGGCTGGAAAGGACGTGGAGAGCAGCGAGGATGAATTCAAAGGTATCTCCGACCAGATCGAGCAGCTTAACCGCCGCATTGCCGCAATTCAAGAGAGCATCCACAAAGACGGCTCCCGCCAAGCGCGGCTGGAGGAAATTCAGAGCATCATCGCCGAGCGCAATGCGAATGAAACGCAGTACGATGACAGCATCGTGCGCCAGATGATCGAGTGCATCAAGGTACATAACGATGGAAAGCTGACGATCATTTTCGGCGGCGGGTATGAGATTGAGGAAAAGTTATAAATGCGAAACACGCCTTTGTGAGAGCGTTCACTCGGTGATTGGTAGGGGGTATTTACGTTTCAACCTGGCTCCATGATAGAGAAGTTATATACCCCTTAAAATCGGGTCAAAAGAACGTTCAATACATGGGAGCCCTTTATATGTTGTCGATCATCTTCTGTTTTTTCAATTCAGAGATAATTCTATCTTTCTGTACCTTACTGCCACTGTGCAGTTTAAGGTTAATATCAGCGAGGATGTTTTCAAAGAAAGGGTCAAGGGAAGAACTAAAATATCTAAACCTGTAATAGTAAAGAAGCTTAAAGAAAATAATTGTCAACAAGGATTTACTATTCGCTTCTGCTATATACTCCTTTAACACGCGCTGAAGGCCAGGCAAATGCAAGTCGCTGAACATAAAGACACTAAAGAACCTTGCAAACTCGCTGCTATTTTTGTCCTTGATAACTCCCTCGATAATTGATTTCAATTTAGTCGTGCCGACATTCTCAAGTGCAATATTCTGCAATACAATAGGAAGCGAAATTTTTAGAAAATCCTGCATAATTGACTTTAGTTTACGAACATCTTCAGCGGTGTATTTTTCAGGCAGTTGCTCCATATCGGAAACTTCACCGTTAAAATATTCTTCCGTACTATTCTTGAAAATACCAAGCATAATACACAATCCGAGATTGTAATCGTTGTACATGATTTCCTTCTCTTTTTTAGGAAGCAGCTCGAGATTTTTTAAGCAGCTTCCATAAATTAGAAGAGTGTGTATAAAAGAATCCATATCTTCATGCGTAACAGATTTATCGATTTCTTCCGGCGTATGCAACTCCGATATATCTTTAGTGTCTTGCAGTTTGTCACTCTGTGTTTGGGTCAACTTTGACTCACCTATTCTTTGGGCAAAGCTTTCTTCTGGCAGAGAAATGTCAATGCCAATATTGTAATCCTCAAGTCGAGGCACAACCCCTCTCAACTTATCAAAATCGGCATAAAGTTCTCGTTGCAGAACCTTTACAACATCAACATTCTGCCGATTAAGCCCGGTATAGTACATTAGCTCATTTGGATAGTTGAGATAGTTACGATCAGCCAATATATGCATCAAGAACTCCGGAGATTGTGCAGCCTTTTTTGCAAGATAGTATTCGATCATGCAGTTATATCTAAAGGTGACAATCAGTTCTGTCCGAATTAGCACTCCTTTTTTGAAGAACAAAGAGTCGAATTCCGTCTCTCTTACCGAAAAACCCTTGTCTGCATGATATGCAGAGAGAAGCGTTTCAAATTCATCTATGGACAAATAAAACTGATTGTTTTTGTCCATATACGTAACCAAGCTAATAAGAAAATCTTCTTTTATGCGGAAATCATATGTTGTGGAGTAAGCTTCCGAAGGTGAGGATTTTTCAAGAAGAAACTCCATGAACTGCTCCATAATAACAGCTTCATTGATTGGTGTGAAGTCAGCTGTATCGCAGATCGAAAGCATAAGCGATAGAACAAATGGGGTTTTGGGCAGTGTTGTCTTTTTGAAGCACAACATAATCTTATCAACCAACGCAGAACAATCCTCGGATGAAAAATTCTGCGTAGCGATGGCACGAATTTGACCTTTTGTTAAAGCGCATATGTGGGCAGCTTCATATTCACAGGATGGCATGACCTCTACATTCCGCAAATACTTTGCGCTAATATTCTCCTTTTCGGAGAATATAAATCTATTATTAGGGTACTTACTTATAAACTCATTGATTTTTGTAAGTTGCCGATCCCCAACAGTCTCAAAATCGTCGAACATTATTGTGCACAGACCTGCGCTAAGCAACTTTTCAACATCGTCCATTGAAAATGAATTAGAACCATCACAATATTCGTTGATATACTTATGTATGGCTCTAGAGATCACATTTTTTCCAGAGTAGTCAACATACAAGGCGTTTACAATAACAGGGACAGTCATTAGGGTATTAAAATTTACAAAACAGTATTTCGCAATATAATGCAAAACAGTTGTTTTGCCGATTTCCTTTTTCCCTAAAAGTAGTATGTTCTGTTTACCTCTACAAATATCTTCAAGAGTAATGATATCGCCATCGTCGCCTGTGGCCTCGTGATCATATTGAGTTTCTTTTTCGTACTCTGAATGCTTTCTGAATTCGGGTATGATAAACGATTCATCAAAGCTTTTCATAATCCGCCCAGCGGCAACATTGGATACAAAATAACTGTTCGCATACTCCAGAAATCTGGCCTCGATTGAGTGCACCATATTGTAGGCTAAGGCTAAGTTATCATTCTTTGTTCCTAAAGAGGTCGAGAAAATCCCCCCTTCAGCAACACACAGTGCTCCATCAAAACAATTTCTAGGGAAGTCAAAATATTGCCGCAGGATTACATCACAGTCTTTATTGTAAGGGTTGATTGCCAAGATTGAGTATCCGTTATAAATATCGCTGGAATTGTCAAACTTTCCACATGTGTTGAACAAAGTTTGCCCATTAAATGAAGTAAAAACTTTAGTATCAGACTCGTGAATATGCCCATTTAGCACGATATCATATTGACTAATACATTTCTCTACGGCGATTTTATCTTCATCTACTAACCAATCGAAAGGATGGTGTGTAATACATATTTTCAAATCTGCATCTTTTATGCTTTCATAACTGTCAATAACCTGCCTGCGTCCTATTACCATTTTTCGTTTTTCTGCGCTTCCGATGCCCGTAGAGCGCCATGCAGAATTGAGGCACGAAATGCCGATTCTTAATGAATCCGTAGTAACTATATAGGCTCGTCCTAGCGGATTTTCCCACACTAAATTTTCGCCGAACATATCGGAAAAGCTGGTATCAAAATAGGCAATTCTTTTTAAACTGTCAGCATCGACTGTGCCAAAAAAATCATCAATTGCAGCTTCGGATACTAATGTAGAACTGAGTCCTGTTTCAATATAAGGAACTACCATATTCTGTTTAATTTCATGGTTCCCCGCAACAATAAAGATACACCTTTCATCTAATTTAAGCATCTCCATCAATGGTTGCAAAAAATCCTCAAGCACAATGTTCAGTTCTTCGTCAGAGTTATCGCCGGAATTGATTAGGTCACCACTAATGCAGATTATCTTAATCAAGACATTACGCCGTTCTTGAATAGTTTGGATATCTGCTTTTAGACGCTCCACTAAACGCTGAATCTTTACCTTACTTTTGGCACTAGCATGTATGTCAGAAAGATGCAGGATTCCTAGTCGTTCGTTCATATGCAATACCGCCTTTTTTATTTATAAGGGAGGAAAGATGAAACCAATAGAACTGTTTTATTTGTTATCCAATGTTAAAGATCGGAATGAATTCGTTAAAATCCTTAGAGCCAATAGGATAAAGTCATGCAAAAGTAAGCCTAAAAAGAAACTATGTGACACAATTCAACACTTTAAGTATATCTGAAAACATTCTGTTTTTCAATCTGAATTATCCTTATTTCGTTGCTAATTTGAGACTAATGGCTGCAATAATAATATGGAAAGGAGGATATTTGTAGCCAGTCTGCGGACTGGCTTTTTTCATGCCACGAAAAGGAGGTTTGCAAATGGCAGATGATAAGAAAAACATTCCCGAGGCAGCCCCACCCGTCGAGGCTCCCGAGCCTGCGCTGACCGACGCAGAGGAGGTCATGCTGGAGCATGAGGGGCAGGCGGCGCTCTTTGAAATGGGCGATGCCGTACCCGATCCCGCTGACGCTGTTACCCACGCCGAGGTGGAGAGCCTGCCGCACCCGAAGTCCCTAAGGCTGAAAAGGGACAGGAGCAGCCGCCCACTCCCGGCAAGGACGATCCAGCCCTGGCACATTCTGGCAAGGTAGTGGATTTTGCCGTTGCCTGTGACAAGGCGGCCAAGGAGGAGAAAAAGGCGGTCAAGCAGAAACAGCCCACCGAAAAGGACAAAGCTGCCAAGCCCGGCAGGGGGCGTCCGCCCAAGGATTGCAAGGCCGCTCCCGATAAGGCCAAGCTACCTAAACCTCGGAGCAAAAAGACTCAAAGCAAGCCCGCCCCGGAGAAGCCTGCCGTGGATAAGGGCGGCGCTCCCGCTGACGCGGAGGTCACGCCGGAGCCGTCTGCGCCCCGTGACGCCACCCGTGCCGAAAAAGAGGAGATCGTCTATCCCAACCTGTCCGACCTGCATCCGTTCAAAAATCACCCCTTTGGTGTCCGGGACGACGCGGAGATGCAGGGGTTTGTGGAGTCGGTCAAGGCGGCGGACGTCAATCAGCCCGCGCTGGTGCGGCCCCGTGAGGGACAGCGGCTAACCTAACGATTGATGCAGACGAAATATAATGATAAATAATATAGAAAAACAGGACAATCTATGTTATAATTAAATCAACGAAAGGCAAATATCTATTTTGGTTTAGCTCGAAATTTTGAAATTGATTTGTTATGGCTTGCAGGAAACGCGAAAACCCTTGAGATTTCAAGAGATTTTAGGTCGGGGAATCTAAAATGGTGCTGCTTGCCATAAATCGCCGTATTTCGTGAGAAATGCGGCGATTTCTCTATCGTTTTGTTCGGATTTTTCCGTTTTGCTCATTTGCAATTCATGCTCCCCGTGGAGTCTTTACCCTGATTTGCTGGACATAGCTTCCATATTAAAACGCTTCAGAAGTTCTGATTGGATTGCTGCCGTTTGACAGCTTTACGCGCTATTTGCAATAAAGTATGCAATAGCGCGTTTTTTCGTTTTACGCCGTGTGGTTTCGGCGCTGCGGAAAGGTCGGCAAAACAACATCTGCAAACTTGGCGCGAGGGGCAGCACCATTTAATCTCGGCGCTGCATCCATCTGGCCCATGTTAAGATAATCGCTCATCATGCCGATGGCCTCGCGCTCGATATCCTCGTTTTTGTGAAGATATTTGCGCGTCGTTTCGATCGACGAATGCCCCAGAATTCCCTGCACGATGTTGAGCGGCACCTTGTCTTCCACCAGCCGTGTCGCCAGCGTATGCCGCAGCGCGTGGGGATTGACCTTGCGGATCTCGCAGCGTTTGGAAACTGCGGCCAGACGGATCTCAAAGCTCTTGGGATCGAGATGCGTCCCGGCCTTGGACGGGAACAGCAGCCCGTCCGGGTTCGGCCAAGTGGAATTTGCCAGCGTGAACAGGTGCCAGATCAGGAGCTCGCACAGGCCGTCAGAGATCGCGATCTCGCGGTTCGACGTGCTTGTCTTCGGTGTGTTCTGAACGATAAGGTGCGTTTTCTTCTTCTGATCGTAATTCAGAATCTCAATGTTTGGATTCTCTGGAGAAACGGCCGCTGATGGAACACGGATCAGATTTTTCGTGACCGAAAGCGTTTGCTTCTCCAAATCCAGATCGGAAATTTTCAGCGCCAGCACCTCGCCGACGCGGAATCCGACAAACAGGGTCGTCAGAATCGCGACGCGCTGCGTTTCCCGCATGACCTCCTCGATGAAGACCTGCATTTCCGACGGGCTCAGGACACGCATCTCCGGCGTAATAACTTCCGGCCTTGTCGTGTCAACCGTGGGATTACACGGCAGGTGGTATTTCCTCATGGCATACGCGAAAAAGTCTTTCAGCAGCATATGCTGGTTCTGAATGGTCTTTGCAGACAAGCCGCCTTTCCGCCCATCCAAACGGCCGCCGTTTTTCTGTTTCCTTTGATAATAGTCCTGTATGGTGTCCTGGGTGATCTGGTAGAGCGGCAGGTTTCCAAAGGCTTCGGCAAAGTGGATCCGGTAAGTATCCAGATAGCTTGCATAGGTGGATGGCTTTCTGGCAGGCGGCGATTTGTAAAGTTCAAGCCATTTGAGGAAGGCTTCTGAGAACAGTATTTCCGCCTCAATGGGGTGACCGAGTTTGGCCCGGAGTTCTTCAAGACGGGCGGATTCCGCTGCCTGTGCTTCCTCCTCCGCCTTGATACGCGCCTGTTCTTCTTCCCATTGTGCGCGGCGCTCTTTACAGATCGTCTTGGTACGGCCCTTAAATGCTTTGCGGTATGGACTGCCATCCTCTTTTCGGCCGTATGTAACCTGATAGACCCATGATTTATCCTTTTGCTGATAGAAGCTGCCTTCTCCGTTGGAACGACGTGCCATGCTATCAACCTCCAATTTCTTTATAATATTTGGAGACTTGACGTTAATTCATAATCGTATGCGAGGACTTCATCCACTCATAAAACGGTTCTTTTGGAACGCGAAAAGAATTGCCGATACGAATGACCGGAAATGATTTGCTGTGGATCAGATTGTACGCAGCGTTGATGCTGATGTTCAGGATCTGCTTGATATCCCGTACAGTCAAGGTTTCGTTTTCTCTCTTTTCCATAGTGGAATCCTCCTCATACGAAGTAAAATATGAACTTTTCAAGGTGCAGAAGCTGACTCGTATAGTTATTGTACGACAGCCCTGCGGGTAATGCAATGCCGCTGCGGGTATCGCGGCGGCATTATTTTGAAAGATGTTTCTCTTTTCGTCTTTCTACCGCCGAAGAATACCGTCGGCGAAAGCGTACAGATTTGCAAGTTCCTCTACAGCCTGTTGTCTGAGCCGCTGCACGGTTCTTGGCGTCGAGCCCATGCCGTCCGCAATTTCGCCCCAGGACTGCTGCTCGAAATAATACCTACGGATCACGTCCTGCTGCCGCCCGTCCAGAAACCCTATGTAATGCGAAAGCCGATCCTGCTCATGGCAGAGATCGGCGTATTTGGAGATCAGTTCTTCAACACTTTCTCCATTGAGCTGCGCAGCAGTGCGCTGATAGGACATTGCAATTTCAGGGACGCTTTTGGGATAGGCATTCGTACCGGCATTGTCCGCATCCCGCTTTTGAAACGTCATGACCTCAATCATTTCCGTCGGCGTAACATGGCTGGCATACTGTATTTCATACCGAAGCAGTTCTATCTGCCGCATCATTTTCTGATAGTTTTCCAGCCGATCCAGCACTTCGTTCAGGTATTTGTTGTCCATTTGTTATCCCTCCTAAACCAAAATGCTGCCCGCCGGGTATGCGGCAGCATACAAAAAACAGATGCTGCAGCCGAGCACTGCAACATCTGTTTTCTATTTTTCTATTGTAAGGATAACACAGATACCTGCGACAAATCAAGTGCCGAGCGTGCGCGATTTTAGGCGATTGTGCGACAGAAGTGCGACATTAACTGCGTAATGCCTACGCAAACTTCCGTCAACGTTTATACGTAAAGCACATCCGACGCAGCACGAAGCGTTTCAATGTAAGTGCCATTGCTATCATATACGTCTACAACAAATGTGACTTTGTAATAATACCCGGATTCCACAAAGCGATTTCTCGTGATTGTAAACGCGCTGGTTGCTCCGTTATATCCGGGGCCGTTATAATCCCAGGACTTCTCAATAGACCAGTATTTTTGATCAGAACTCTTGCACAAAGCCAAGGATGCATCTATTGTGCCGCTTCGATATTTGGAATATAAGGAAATTGTGCCTTTGCATTCAGCATAGTTCGAGCTTGAAACCACCAAAGACGCAGAACACAGAGAAGATGTATCATACCGCAGAGGGGTATAATCAGCGGCTCCCGCCATGGCAAAAAAGCTGGGAATGACAAGGCAAAAAACAAGCACTAACGCAATACTTCTTAACGTTCTTTTTTTCATTTTAAACTCCATTTCTGAGATGATTTTTACGCTTACGCGTGAATAATACGCTCTGCCACACTTTGCAGTACATCAAGAGAGATATTCTCGCCATAAACAACAAACATCAAATTTGACGTGTCCTCTAGCCAGTAAATTTGATAAAAATTGTCTTTATGAACAATCGATACTCCTTGACCATTCAGATTTTCTTCACGCACCTCGGCATCTTCTGTGTCAATTGTAACTGTGGACACACTGGCCTCACTAATGTAATATATCGCCACTTCAAATTCCTCGCTGCGGCTGTTCTGGAAGTGATAAATACATGATGCTTCACTTTCTTCGCCAGTAGTGAGGATAAAATCCGCTGGAGCTGCATTTAATACACGTGCTTTATTATCTTCGGCGGGTATATCTAAATTGTTTTGTCCCACAAGTAATTCATAAGATGTCCCAAAATCGAATGTCTCAACAAGATAATTAAGCGTTTTTACCCGAACTGTTTCCGATGCAGCAAAGACACCAACAAACATAAAAAGTGGTATCAGTATCCACAAGGCGACTCGATTCAGCGTTCGCAGTGTTTTCTTTGCAGCTTTTTGAATTCGGGCTTTTCGATAACTCTTTTCAATCGTATGCAGGCAGCGCTTGCTCAAACTTTCAGGAACAGCTGCGTTCGGATCTGCAAGAAGCTCCTCATTTTTCTGCATCAGCTCTTTGCCATTTGCCTCCGCCACTCTGTTCATAAGCAGCGCGAAAAAGGCATCTTCGTATTGCTCATACAGTCGTTCATCTTCATTCATGATTTTTACCTCCTTCCCGGAGCTTTTCTACAAATGCACGTCTGGCCCGGGTCAATTTCATTCTAACGCTGGAAGGCTTACAACCGAGCATTTGCGCAAGTTCTGCGTCCGATAGGTCCATCAGATATTTTCCGTACAACAGCTGCTTCTCTTCTTCCCGCATTTTCTGAAAGGCGGTCAGCAGTTCTTCCTGCCGTTCTTTTTCCAAGTACCTTACCTCGGCTCCGGGGATATGAGCCTGTGGAAAATCCTCTGTTAAGTCATCCAACGGGATGCAGCGAGCGGTTTCCTTTTGATCTCGTTTTATTGTGTTGATCGCGGTATTGCGAACCGCTGCTGCAATATAGTTTATTTGTGCATAAGGTGGTAACCGCTGAAGCGTTGCTTCATTCTTCAGCAAGGAGAGTACTGCTGTCTGTACGATATCCTCCTGCTGCACCGAAACCTCCGAGTATTTTCCAGCGATATAATACATGAGGCGTTCGTGCTTTCGATATATGTCTTCCATGAAGCATGGTTTCTCTTTTTTCTTGCTCATGTTTGGTTCTCCTGAACGTTCATATACTAAGACACGGAACGTGCCGTTTTGCAACAAAAAATTTTGCGGGTATATTGTCACATCAAGCTAACATCTTTGCGACATTAGTTTTACTATAATAAAATGAATTTTTCAATACAATACTATTGCAAATCTAATATTTCGCACATTTTGATTTTAGAATAAGTATAATGTCAAAAACTGAGAGAGAAGGTGTGAGCTTGACGAAATTTGGTGAAATACTGATGCAGCTTCGTCAAGAGAAGCATCTTTCGCAAGCCGAACTGGGACATATCATCTATGTTTCCGGCGGAACGATTTCGAATTATGAAAAAGGCGTTCACTATCCGGATGTTGAAAAGCTGGTCAGGCTGGCAGACTACTTTAACGTTTCTATCGATTATCTTCTGGGACGATCTATCTCGAAGCTCTCGCCCGATGTGTTTGCGCAGACAGTTTCGGATGACACAACTGTTGGTGATGTCGTTCAGTCCCTTCAACGCTTGTCTCCTGCCAGAAAGCGTGCAGCCTGCACGATGGTTGCAGATATGGAGGTAGCGTCTATGATTCACATTGCCGGAAAGAGGGAGCGAGCTTGATCCCGTTTTGCATTCTTGTAATCGAAGACGATGACGACCGCGAATTTATGGCTGCGCTGTTTATCCAATACCAACGGCTTCTTTACAAAGAAATCTATGACATTCTGAAGAACCCATGGAATACGGAAGATGTTCTACAGGCTACGTTAGTCAAGCTGATCGATAAACTCCCGGAACTCCGAAACAAGGAACAGCCGCAGTTGATCGGGTATATCAGCGCGACCGCGCGAAATACGGCCTATAATTTCTTACGATCACAAAAGAAAATCGCGCCCTTCTCTTTTGAGGAATATATGCAGCAATCCGAGCCAATCGCCGAGCATCGGCAAATGGAAGACCTCCTGATCTCAAAAGAGGAGATCGATGAATTGGTGCGGCGCTGGCCCCAGCTTGATGCCAAAAGCAAGTATCTGTTAGAAGGAAAATACATACTCGGCAAAAGCGATGAGGTCATGGCCGAGGAACTATCCATAAAACCCGCCAGTGTCCGAATGGCACTGACGCGGGCAAGACAATGTGCATATCAGCTTCTTACGAAAGAACTAACCCCGAGCCGTTCATGATGAACGGTTCGGGGTTTGTTGCATTTGACCGGCTTTTGTGTCTGATAGTTTGGGGATGAATTGTCTCTGAGCGCAGAATGGTCTGCATTGTCTACCTGCACAGAAAAACAGATTTTTCTTGTATAAACTGACAAATTGACTTCATCTGAAAAACGTGCTACTCTGGCATTAGGCAAACGGTTGCACGAATAAATCTGTTGTATTCAGTTTCATTTTATCGTCGAAAGCAAATGTGCTCGATATTTCATTGCTTTTATCGCTGCTTTTTCGCGAAAATTCAAGAAATATCGGTAAACCGTTTGCATGGAGGTGCAGGATGGCAGCAACGATCAAGGATGTGGCGCGGCTGGCGGGCGTTTCGCCGTCGACGGTTTCGCGCGTGCTCAATCAGAAGGGCGTCATTTCGGACGAGACGAAGCAGAAGATCGCGTCCGCGATGGAGCAGCTCAAATATGTTCCCAACGACATTGCGCGCAGCTTTGCCAACGGCTCGGCGCATGCGATCTCGCTGGTCATCGATATCTCGGACGGCACGGCCTACGCCAACAATTTCTTCAACAACACCGTCTTCGGCATCGAGACTGCCGCGCACCAGAACGACTATAACCTCATCATCACGAACGGCGCGGCGGCGTTCGGCGGCATTTCCTCCGTCGAGCGGCTGATTGCCGGGAAGAAGGTCGACGGCGTGGTGCTGCCGATCTCGCTCGTGACGGGCGAGCTGCTGCGCAGGATCGAAGACTTAAGCGTGCCGTGCGTGATCCTCGGCCGCTCGGAGGAGGTCGGCGCAGAGGCCAACTGGGTCGATATCAACAACGTGCAGGCTGGCCGCAGGGCTGTCAAGCTCCTGCTGGAGCGCGGATATAAAAAGATCGCCTTCCTTTCGGACGGCGATGGGGAGGTTTTCAATCAGGATCGCATCGCGGGCTACCGCCGCGAGCTTGCCGCGCATCATCTGTCCGTCCCGGACGGCTTTATTCTCCACGGGCTGCCGACGGTTGAGAGCGGCATGGACTGCGTCCGTGTGCTCCTGCAGGGCGACGACGCGCCTGACGCCGTCATTTGCAGCGACGACCGGCTGGCGCTCGGTGCGCTGCGGGCCGCGCATCAGTTGGGGCTGCGGGTACCAGAGCAGTTCGGCATCATCAGCTGCGACAACACGCCGCTGACGGAGCTGGCCGAGACGCCCATCACGAGCGTGGATGTTGACACGTTCGCGCTCGGCGTGCAGGCGGCGCAGATCCTGATCGAGCAGATCGAAGACCCGCAGACCAGCCTGCGGCAGATCCTGCTGTCGACGAAGCTCATCGAGCGCGCTTCGACAATGCGGGAAACACGAGAAGAAACGGAGGCGATCCACATTTGAATCAGGCGGCCATCATCCACCGGCCCACCTCGGACTACATCTACCCAAGCTCGCGCAACACGCTGGAGCTCCAGCTCATCACGGCGCGGGCAGATGCAGACGAAGTCGAGCTCTGGTACTGGATGCGCTATGAGACGGACCCGGCAAAGATCCGGCGGCAGCGGCTGCACGTGTCGCTACAGGACGCGCTGCACGATTACTACCGCACGACGGTCTGCACCGGCCAGATCGCGGCGTACACCCGGTACTGCTTCCACCTGAAAGCCGGGACGGACGAGCTGTGGCTCGGCGCGAACGGCCTGCAGGATACGGAGCCACACATGAACGGGAATTTCTTCGAATTCCTCTGGCCGAACCCGACGGACGGCTTTTCCGCGCCCGCGTGGCGGAGCCGGCAGGTGTACTATCAGATCTTCCCGGAGCGGTTCAAGAACGGAGATCCCTCCCTCACCCCGCCGGGTGCGGAAGATTGGGGCTCTGCGCCGACGCGGGAGAATTTCATGGGCGGCGATCTGGCGGGCATTACGCAGCAGCTCGACTATATTCAGTCGCTCGGCGTGACGTGCCTGTATCTGACGCCCATCTTCCGCGCGCCGTCGAACCACAAGTACGACACGGCCGATTATTTCGAGATCGACCCGGCCTTCGGCACGAAGGACGATCTGCGGCGGCTGGTCGACGGTGTCCACGCACGCGGAATGCGCATCATCCTCGACGGCGTGTTCAACCACTGCGGCTACTGGTGGGACAAATTTCAGGACGTTGTCAAAAACGGCGAAGCGTCGCCGTATCGCAGCTGGTTCTTTATCCATAGCTACCCCGTCGATGCAGAGCGGCAGAATTACGACTGCGTCGGGCATTACAAATGGATGCCGAAGCTGAACCTTGCAAACCCGGACGCGCGGGACTACTTCCTCTCTGTCGGACGGTACTGGTTGGAGGAATTCGGCATCGACGGCTGGCGGCTGGATGTGGCGGACGAGCTGCCGACCGCGTTTCTGGAAGCCTTCGCCGCGGCGATGCGCGCGTGCAAGCCCGACTGCATCCTGCTTGGTGAAACATGGGGCGACGCCGGGCGGCTCGTAAGCGCGAACCGGCTCGACAGCGCGATGAATTATCTCTTCCGCGACGCGGCGGCCGCGTGGCTGG
>ERZ791753.1170-NODE-1170-length-18243-cov-13.972454_pt1 | contig 18243 bp, 13 predicted proteins | sample MGYA00509951_ERZ791753 | MGnify/ENA primary metagenome ERZ791753 (study PRJEB30046, sample SAMN00792026) | human gut metagenome | study: EMG produced TPA metagenomics assembly of the A metagenome-wide association study of gut microbiota in type 2... | reverse complement strand
CTCGAAGCGCTCCTCCCCGCCGCCGAGGCGCAGGGGATCACGATCCTGCTCAAGACCAGCGGCGTCTTTTCCGACACGGCCCGGCTGCGCACGCTGCTCGATGCGTTTGCCTGCGACCAGCTGGGCGCGCTCTGGGATATGCACCATCCCTACCGGGACCACGGCGAATCCGCCGACACGACCATCAAAAACCTCGGTGCCTACGTCCGCCACGTTCACCTGCGCGACTCGGACGACGACGGCAGCTATGACCTCATCGGCGAGGGCACGCTGCCCGTCGGCAGTATGATGCAGGCGCTGTCCTCCATCGACTATGACGGGTTCATCTCGCTCGAGTGGAAGCCGGAATGGATGCCCGACCTGACCGACCCGGAGGTCATCTTCCCACATTTCGTCAACTACATGCACCGCTTCGATTCCCCGCGCGGCAAGAAAAAGACGCTCTACGACAACGCCGCGCATACCGGCAAGTTCGTCTGGAAGAAAGACAGCCTCATCTCCGAGACCTTCCCGCAGGTGCTCGACCGGATGGTCGAGGAATTCCCGGACCAGTACGCGTTCAAATACACGACGCTCGACTACACGCGGACCTACGCGCAGTTCCGCGACGACGTGGACGATTTTGCCCGCGCGCTCGTCTCGCTCGGCGTGCGCCGGGGCAGCAAGGTCGCCATCTGGGCTACGAACGTGCCCGCGTGGTTCATCACCTTCTGGGCCGCGACGAAAATCGGCGCCGTGCTCGTCACGGTCAACACGGCGTACAAGATCCACGAGGCGGAATATCTGCTGCGGCAGTCCGACACGCACACGCTCGTCATGATCGACCACTGTCTGGACTCGAACTACCGTGAGATCATCCAGACCCTCTGCCCGGAGCTGGCCGACGCAAAGCCCGGCTCCGCCCTGCACTGCCGCAAGCTGCCGTTCCTGCGCAACGTCATCACCGTCGGCTTCCGGATGCCGGGCTGCCTGACCTTCGACGAGGCGATGGATCGGGCCAATATGGTCCCGCGCGAGCAGATTTTGCGCATGGCCGCGGGCGTGCGGCCGGACGACGTGTGCAATATGCAGTACACTTCCGGCACAACGGGCTTCCCGAAGGGCGTCATGCTGACGCACTACAACGTCGTCAACGACGGCAAGTGCATCGGCGACCGGATGGATCTGTCCACGGCCGACCGGATGATGATTCAGGTGCCGATGTTCCACTGCTTCGGCATGGTGCTCTCCATGACCTCCTGCATGACGCACGGCGCGACGCTCTGCCCGATGCCGTATTTCTCGGCCAAGGTCTCGCTCGCCTGCATCAATCAGGAGCGCATCACCTGCTTCAACGGTGTGCCGACGATGTTCATCGCCATGTTCAACCATCCGGACTACAAAAAGACCGATTTTTCCTACATGCGCACCGGCATCATGGCCGGTTCCGGCTGCCCGCCGGAGCTGATGCGCCGGGCTGCCCAGCCGGACGAGATGCACATGACCGACATCGTCAGCGTCTACGGCCAGACCGAATCCGCCCCCGGCAGCACCATGAGCGCCTGCGGCGACCCGCTCGATCTGCGGTGCAACACGGTCGGCTACGCTTTCCCGCACATCGAGTGCAAGATCATCGACCCCGAGACCGGCGAGGAAGTGCCGGACGGCATCAACGGCGAGTTCTGCTCGCGCGGCTACAACACCATGAAAGGCTACTACAAGATGCCCGAGGCCACGGCCGCCACCGTTGATAAGGAGGGCTGGCTGCACTCCGGCGATCTGGCCTGCCGGGACGAAAACGGCTGCTACCGCATCACCGGGCGGCTGAAGGACATGATCATCCGCGGCGGCGAGAACATCTACCCCAAGGAGATTGAGGAATTCATCTACACCCACCCGGCCGTCAAGGACGTACAGGTCATCGGCGTGCCAGACAAGAAATACGGCGAGGAGGCCATGGCCTGCATCATCCTCAAGGAGCCCGGCAGCGTGACCGTGGAGGAGATGCTGGACTATATCAAGGCCAGCATGGCACGGCACAAGGTGCCGAAATACATCGATTTTGTCGACGCATTCCCGATGAACGCAGCCGGAAAAATCCTGAAATACAAGATGCGCGAGGAGGCGACGGAGCGCTTCGGCCTGGAGGGCGCGGCCGGGATCGACACGGCGCAGACCGCCGAGCAGGTGAAGCGGTAAGAACCGATAGCCGGTATTAGTAAAATTTATACTTGACAGCCTGCAAAGACTGTGTTAAATTTGGGGCAAGTTCAAATCAAAAAAAGCTGTGACGAAGACGGTCGGACGGACTGCTTTCAGAGAGCCGGTGGTTGGTGCAAACCGGCAGCACGAACTCCTGTGACCTATCACTTCCGAGCTGGAGGCCCGAACACCATTCGCAAGTAGACGCCTCTCGTCCGCCCACGTTACGGGATAGGGCTTGTCAGAGCCTGAAGCGGCAGTTCTCAGAGCTGCAATTTGAGTGGTACCACGGGTATTGTGATTCACAAACTCGCCTCAAAGATTCTTAGGAATCCTTGAGGCGAGTTTTTTCGTTCGAAGTAACTTACACAGTTTAACACAGGAGGAACCCACTATGATGATGCAAACCAAGAAGCCGGCTGCCAACCCGCTGATGGAGATCGCAGAGCGAATCCGCGAGATGCGCGAGATCGTCGGCTACAGCGAAGCGGAGATGGCCGAGAAGACCGAGGTCAGCGTCGAGCAGTATCACAGCTATGAGCAGGGCACGGTCGATTTCCCGTTTACGTTCATGCACAAGTGCGCACTGGCGTTCGGCGTGGAGCTGACGGATCTGCTCGAAGGCCAGAGCGCCAAGCTCTCGAGCTACACGGTGACGCGCCGGGGCATGGGTCCGGTGACGGCCAGCGAGGACGGCATCACCATTCAGAATATGGCGGCAATGTTCCGGCAGAAGCTGGCGACGCCGTATTGGGTCACCTATCAGTATTCCAAGGAGCTGCAGAGCCAGCCGATCCACACCACGACGCATGCCGGACAGGAATTTGACCTCGTCGTGAAGGGGACGCTCCGTGTGCGTGTCGGCGAGCACGAGGAAGTCCTCCACGAGGGCGACAGCATCTTCTACAAGAGCTCCACGCCGCACGGCATGATCGCCGTGGATGGGCAGGACTGTGTATTCCTCGCAATGATCATGGCGAGCAGCGAAAAGGAGCAGGACCTGTCCGTGCGGACACGGGCGTTGGAGGAGACGCCGGAGCAGCAGCTGCTCTGCGACCAGTTTGTCCACGGGGTGGAAAAGGAAGACGGCTCGTTGGAGCGGCTGGAGTTCCACAACGAGGACAAGTTCAACTTTGCATTCGATATTGTGGACGGCCTCGCACGGCGTGAGCCGGACAAGCTCGCGATGGTGCATATCGCAAACGACAGGACTGAGCGGCGGTTCACGTTCAAGGACATGAAGGACGCTTCGAGTCAGGCGGCGAACTATTTCACGTCACTCGGCGTGAAGCGCGGCGACCGCGTGATGCTGGTGCTCAAGCGGCACTATCAGTTCTGGTTTGCGATCCTCGGTCTGCATAAGCTGGGCGCGATCGCCATCCCGGCGACGAACCAGCTGATGGAGCATGATTTCGCCTATCGCTTCAAGGCGGCGGGCGTGAGTGCGATCGTCTGTACGGCGGACGGCGACACGGCACATCAGGTCGACATCGCGGAGGCCGACGCGGGTGCGCATCTGACGAAGGTTCTCGTCGGCGGCAAGCGCGAGGGCTGGCACGACTTTGACGCGGAATACGGCCTGTTCTCCCGGCGCTACACGCGCAAGGACGACGCGCCCTGCGGCGACGATCCGATGCTCATGTTCTTCACGTCCGGCACGACCGGTTATCCGAAGATCGCCGTTCACAGCTACAAATATGCGCTGGGCCATTACGTTACGGCCCGGTACTGGCACTGGGTGCAGCCCGGCGGACTGCACTTCACGATCTCCGAGACCGGCTGGGGCAAGGCGCTCTGGGGCAAGCTGTATGGCCAGTGGCTGTGCGAGGGTGCAGTGTTCGTCTACGACTTTGATCGGTTCGACGCTGAGAAGATCCTGCCGATGTTCGCCAAATACAACATCACGACGTTCTGTGCGCCGCCCACGATGTACCGGATGCTGATCAAGCAGGATCTGTCCCGCTTCGACCTCAGTTCCATCCAGCACGCAACGACCGCGGGCGAGGCGCTGAACCCGGAGGTCTATTATCAGTTTGAAAAGGCGACGGGGCTGCAGATCGCCGAGGGCTTCGGCCAGACGGAGATGACGCTCGGCATTGCGAACCTCGTCGGCCAGCCGCTCAAGCCCGGCTCGATGGGCAAGCCCATCCCCGGCTACGGCATCGACCTTGTCAATCAGGACGGCACCCCGACTGCCGACGGCGACACGGGCGAGATCGTCATCCATACCGCGGGACGAGAGCACTTCTGCGGGCTGTTCCTCGGCTATTATCAGGACAAGGAGCGCACTGAGGCCGTCTGGCACGACGGACTCTACCACACCGGCGACCTCGCGTGGCGCGATGAGGACGGCTTCTACTGGTATGTTGGCCGCGCGGACGACGTCATCAAGTCCTCCGGCTACCGCATCGGGCCGTTCGAGATCGAAAACGTCATCATGGAGCTGCCGTATGTGCTTGAGTGCGGCGTGTCCGCTGCGCCGGACGAGGTGCGCGGGCAGGTCGTCAAGGCCAGCATCGTGCTCGTCAAGGGCACCGAGGGCACGGAGGAGCTGAAGAAGGAAATCCAGAACTACGTCAAGCAGCATACCGCGCCGTATAAGTATCCGAGAATTGTGGAGTTCAAAGAAGAGCTCCCGAAGACCATCAGCGGCAAGATCATCCGAAGCAAGCTCTGATGACCGGGATCTTTCGACGATGCGGCGATTGAACCGGACCGGCATACGCTCAATATGTGTTCTCTGGGTTGCGCTGGTTTGCCCTAATATGCAGCTCCGGCAGACAGGGATGATGACAACAGAAAACCACCGAAAATTTTTCTTGACAATTGCATACTTTTTCGTTATGATTCTTAACAACAATAAAGGCTACGACGGAGAGGGTTCCGCGCAAGTCCTGTTTCAGAGAGCCGGTGGATGGTGTGAACCGGTAACAGACGCGCAGAATTTGTAGCTCCCGAGCCGGAGAGAAGAACGCCCGTAATGGCAAGTAGACCTCTCCCGCGTCAGCTGCGTCAGTGCTTAGACTTTGCTGGAAGTCGATGAGTGGTATCTGCCGTGAGGCAGGTGCAATTTGAGTGGTACCGCGGGTATGCTGTATGCAGCCCGTCTCAAAGAATCATTTCTTTGAGACGGGCTTTTTGCATCCACGGAGGTAACACCATGAAAAAAACACTCACAGGGCTGGACTTCAAAATTCAGGAAATGGCGGGACGCATCCGAGAGCTGCGCGAGATCTCCGGCTTTTCGGCGCAGACGATGGCGCTGAAAACAGGCACGAGCGAAGAAGAATATCTTCGCTGTGAGGCCGGGCAGAGCGACCTCAACTTCGCTTTTCTCTACCGCTGCGCGCTGGCTTTTGGCGTTGACGTTACAGATCTCATCGAGGGCAGCAGCCCGAAGCTTCGATCCTATACGCTGACACGCGCGGGTAATGGACAGAAGATCGAGCAGGCCCATGAGATGATCTATTACAACATGGCCTCCGGCTTTCAGAACCGCATTGCAGACCCGCTGTTCGTTGAAAACAAATACTCTGATGAAGCATTCTATTCGGACATTGAGCTGACCAGCCACGTCGGGCAGGAATGTGATCTTGTCATTCGCGGCAGTATGAAAGTTCAGGTCGGCGGACATACCGAGCTTCTGCATGAAGGCGACTGCATCTACTATGACAGCTCCATTCCGCACGGCATGGTTGCTGCGGACGGTCAGGATTGCCTGTTCTATGCGATCGTGCTCCGCCCACAAGAGCCGAGCCTCCCGGAGGCCGGCGGCGACCGCGCTGCCATGATCGAGACGGCGCAGAGTCCGGATCCGGAGGCGCGCATTTACACCCGCTTCGTCGATGCGCCCGAGGATGCAAACGGGAAACTGCAGTCCATCGCTTTCAAAAATGAGCAATCCTTCAATTTCGCATTTGACATTGTGGATGCGCTGGGCCGTGAAAAGCCTGAAAAGCTCGCCATGCTGCATGTGGCTCCGGATGGAACGGAGCGGCGGTTCACATTCAAGGACATGAAAGATGCTTCCAGCCAGGCCGCCAATTACTTTACCTCGCTCGGCATCCGACGCGGCGACCGCGTGATGCTCGTGCTCAAGCGGCATTACCAGTTCTGGTTTGCCATTCTGGGTCTGCACAAGATCGGCGCCATTGCGATTCCGGCTACCAATCAGCTTGTGGAGCATGATTTCTCTTACCGCTTCCAGGCAGCGGGCGTCAGTGCAGTTCTCTGCACGGCAGACGGCGATACTGCGTACCATGTCGACATTGCAGAGGCCGACACCGGGATGAAGTTGACAAAGATCATGGTTGGCGGCAGCCGGGACGGCTGGCACGATTTCAATGCGGAATACGGCCTGTTTTCCCGCCGCTATACGCGCAGGGACGACGCGCCCTGCGGCGACGAGCCAATGCTCATGTTCTTTACCTCCGGTACGTCCGGATACCCGAAAATTGCAGCACACAACTATAAATATCCGCTTGGACATTTTATCACTGCAAAATACTGGCATCAGGTCAACCCGGACGGGCTGCACCTGACCATCTCCGACACCGGCTGGGCCAAGAGCCTCTGGGGAAAGCTCTACGGTCAGTGGCTGTGTGAGGCGGCTGTGTTTGTTTATGATTTCGACCGCTTTGATGCAGAAAAAATTCTGCCGATGTTTGCGAAGTATCAGATCACGACATTCTGTGCGCCGCCCACGATGTACCGCATGCTGATCAAGCAGGACCTGTCCCGATTTGATCTTTCTTCTATTCAGCATGCGTCTATCGCCGGTGAAGCGCTCAATCCTGAGGTCTTCCGCCAATTTGAAAAGGCGACTGGCATGCGCATCATGGAGGGCTTTGGGCAGTCTGAATCGACGCTCATCATCGGCAATCTGGCTGGCGACAGCCATAAGATCGGCTCTATGGGCAAGCCTGTCCCACTCTACGATGTGCATCTGCTGGACAGCAGCGGGCATGAAGCGGAGGCCGGCGACACGGGGGAGATCTGCATCAACATTCAAAACGGCATTCCCTGCGGACTTGCCTACGAATACTACAACAGCCCGGAGGTCACGGCAAAAACGTGGCACGATGGCTTCTACCACACGGGCGACCTCGCCTGGCGTGACGAGGACGGCTTCTACTGGTATGTCGGCCGTGCGGATGACGTCATTAAATCGTCTGGCTACCGCATTGGACCGTTTGAAATCGAAAATGTCATCATGGAGCTGCCGTATGTGCTCGAATGCGGTGTGTCTGCCGCCCCGGATGAGATCCGCGGGCAGGTCGTCAAGGCCAGCATCGTACTGGTCAAGGGCACCGAGGGCACGGACGCGCTGAAAAAAGAAATTCAGACCTATGTCAAGACGCATACTGCGCCGTACAAATATCCCCGTATTGTGGAATTCCGCGAAGCGCTTCCAAAGACCACCAGCGGAAAAATCATCAGAAGCAAGCTCTGAAGGAGGAGTCGGCCATGACACACAAACGCCTAACGCTTTTTGCCGGACATTACGGCAGTGGAAAGACGAATATCGCGCTGAATTATGCGCGGTGGCTCCGGCGAAAAGGCGAAGCCGTGACTGTGGCCGATCTTGATATTGTAAACCCCTATTTCCGGACGAAGGATTCGGAAGAAGACCTGAAAAAAGAGGGGATCGGACTGATCGTCTCACCGTTTGCAAATTCAAATCTCGATGTTCCGGCCATGCCGAAGGAGACCTACGCGCTGATTGCGGAGCGGGGAGAATGCGGCGTGCTGGACATCGGCGGAGACGACCGCGGAGCGCTGGCACTGGGGCGCTATGTTCCGGAGATCCGGGCGGAGGGTGATTATGAGATGCTGTTCGTCATCAACCGGGCCCGGCCGCTGACAAGGACGGTAGCGGATACGATCCTTGTGCTGCGGGAAATCGAGGCCGCCTGTGGGCTGCCGTTCACGGCAGTCGTCAACAATACGAATCTCGGGCAGGCGACGGCGGCGGAAGATGTGCTGTCAAGCATGCCCTATGCGGAAGCGGTCGCCGCGCGGGCAGGGCTGCCGCTCAAGATGACCTGCTGCGCTGCACGGCTCTGCGACGCGCTGCGCGGGAGCATTCCAAACCTGTTCCCGATGGAGATCCAGAAGCTATATTACCAATTACGATAAATGGAGGCACAAGATGGCAAAACTGATATTTCAGGAAGAACTCTGCAAGGGCTGCGGCCTGTGTGTGAACGCCTGTCCGAAGGGGCTGCTGGCGCTGTCGAAGACGCGGCTGAATCAAAAGGGACATGCGCCCGTGGAGCTGACGGAGCCGGACAAGTGCGTCGGCTGTGCGTTCTGCGCGACGATGTGTCCCGACTGTGTCATTACGGTAGAAAAGTAAGGAGGGCAGGAAGATGCAGGAAAAAGTATTGATGAAGGGCAACGAGGCCATCGCGGAGGCCGCGATCCTCGCCGGGTGCCGCCACTATCTGGGCTATCCCATCACGCCGCAGACCGAGGTCGCGGCCTATATGGCGAAGAAAATGCCGAAGATCGGCGGGACGTTTTTGCAGGCCGAGAGCGAGATCGCGGCCATCAACATGGTTTACGGCGTGGCCGCGACGGGCAAGCGGGCGATGACCTCGTCCTCCAGCCCCGGTATCGCGCTCAAGTGCGAGGGCATTTCGTACCTGGCGGGCGCAGATCTGCCCGCAGTCATTGTCAACGTGCAGCGCGGCGGGCCCGGCCTCGGCGGCATTCAGCCATCGCAGTCCGACTACTTCCTCGCGACGCGCGGACCCGGCCACGGCGACTTCCATGTGCTGGTGTTGGCTCCGGCGTCGGTTCAGGAGATGGCCGACCTGACCGGAAAGGCGTTTGACCTTGCGGAAAAATACCGGATGCCGGCAATGCTGCTGGCTGACGGCACGATGGGTCAGATGATGGAGCCCGTGCAGCTGCCGGAGGCGCGTGACCCGGACACAACTGAAAAGGATTGGGCCGTCACTGGAACGAAGTGCCAGCGGAAGCATCACGTTGTCAACTCCCTCTACCTCAGCCCGGCGGAGCTCGAGCGGCTGAACATCGAGCGCTTCGAGCGATACGCCGAGATCGAGAAGAATGAGTGCATGTGGGAAGCGTTCATGATGGAGGACGCCGAGGTCTGCATCGTGTCCTGCGGTATTACCGCGCGCGTGTCGCGCAACGCGATCGTCGAAGCGCGCAAGCAGGGCATCAAGGCCGGCATGATCCGGCCGATCACGCTCTGGCCGTTCCCGAAGGCACCGCTGCGCAAGGCCGCTGATCAGGTGAAGCGGTTCGTTTGCGTGGAGCTCAACATGGGCCAGATGCGCGAGGATGTGCAGCTGGCGGTAGCGTGCAAAAAGCCGGTCGACCTTTGCTTCCGCGTGGGCGGCATGATCCCGTCGCCGGATGAGGTGCTGGACGCGATCCGTAAGGCAAACGAAGGAGGGAACGACTGATGGCTGTTGTATTTGAAAAACCGAAGGCGCTGACCGACGCCGTATTCCACTACTGCCCCGGCTGCACGCATGGCATCATCCATCGGATCGTCGCCGAGGCGATCGACACGCTCGGCATCGAGGGCCGGACGATCGGCATTGCGCCGGTCGGCTGTTCCGTACTGGCCTATGACTACTTTACCTGTGACATGGTCGAGGCGTCGCATGGACGTGCGCCCGCAGTCGCGACGGGTGTGAAGCGGTCGCTGCCGGACAACATCGTCTTCACCTATCAGGGCGACGGCGACCTCGCGTCCATCGGCCTCTGCGAGACCGTCTCCGCTGCGGCGCGCGGCGAAAATATCACGGTCATCTTTGTCAACAACGCGATTTATGGCATGACGGGCGGCCAGATGGCCCCGACCTCTCTGCCCGGCCAGATCACACAGACGTCGCCCTATGGACGCGACGTCAACACCTGCGGCTGGCCGATCCGGATCTGCGAGATGCTCGCGACGCTGGAGGCCCCGGCGTATCTCGAGCGCGTGACCGTGAACAATGTGAAAAACGTGAAAAACGCAAAAAAAGCGATCGAAAAGGCGTTCCGTTATCAGGTGGAGGGCAAGGGCTTCTCACTGATCGAGGTGCTGTCGGCCTGTCCGACGAACTGGGGCCTGACGCCGCAGAAGGCGCTGGAGTGGATCAACGAGAAGATGATCCCGTACTATCCGCTGGGTGTCTACCGAGACAAGGAGGGCTGAGAGATGGCAGATCATCAAATCGTGATTGCGGGCTTCGGCGGGCAGGGATTGCTGTTCTCCGGAAAGGTTCTGGCCTACGCGGGCCTCATCGAAGGGCGGGAGCTCAGCTGGCTGCCGTCCTATGGCCCGGAGATGCGCGGCGGCACGGCGAACTGCAACGTCATTCTGTCGGACGCCCCGGTCGGCTCGCCGATCGTAAACACGCCGAACGTGCTCATGGTTATGAACAACCCTTCGCTCGATAAATATGAAAACGCCGTGCAGCCGGGCGGGAAAATTTTCCTCGACTCCACGCTCATCGCCCGCAAGGTTACGCGCACGGATGTGGAGGCTTATTACGTCCCGGCCACGAAGATGGCAATGGACATGGGAATGCCGACGCTTGCCAACATGATCCTGCTCGGCGCGCTGATCGCGAAGACCGGGTGTGTCCGGGAGGAGAGCCTCGCGGACGCGCTGCACAAGGTCATCCCGGCGCGCAAGGCCGACCTCTTCGACCTCAACATGCAGGCGCTTCAGGCTGGGAAGGAGTTCGCCGGATGAAGACCGCCTGCATCCAGATGGACATGCTCTTCGCGCAGCCGGAGGAGAACTTCGCGAAAGCGAAGCGGCTCATCCGCGAAGCGATGGCGAGCGGACCGGACGTGGTTGTCCTGCCGGAAACATGGAACACCGGGTTTTTCCCGAAAGAGCGTCTTTCCGAGCTGGCCGAGCGGGACTGCGCGCGGGTGAAACGCGAACTCGGCGGGCTGGCTGCGGAGCTTGGCGTGAATCTTGTGGCGGGCAGCGTCGCGAATGTGCGCGGCGGAAAGGTCTATAACACGGCGTGCGTCTTTGACCGCGCGGGGAACTGCGTCGCAGAGTATGATAAGACGCACCTGTTTACGCCGATGGGCGAGCATGCGTATTTCACGCCCGGCGATCATCTCTGCCGCTTCCGGCTCGACGGACACGACTGCGGCCTTGTAATCTGCTATGACATCCGCTTCCCGGAGCTGACGCGGACACTCGCCGTGCAGGGGATGGACATGCTCTTCGTCGTGAGCCAGTGGCCAGCGGCGCGCATCGGACATCTGCGGGCGCTGACGGTCGCGCGGGCGATTGAGAATCAGGCGTTCGTCGTCTGCTGCAATTCCTGCGGCGACGCGGGCGAGACACATTACGGCGGCGCGTCCGCAATCATTGATCCGTGGGGGGAGCTGCTCGCCGCCGGCGGGCAGGATGAGCAGATTTTGGCCGCGGATTGTGAACTGGAGATGCTGGATGGAATCCGGAGCTCCATCAATGTCTTTCGCGACCGGAGGGCGGAGCTCTATCGGGTCTGATCGATGCTCCACCCCTACAAACAGCTTTTATATGTACTATGAACATCAGGAGGAATGAAAAATGGAATACAACTTCCCTGTGACAAGGACTACGCACCCCAAGCCCCGTCCTGCCGACGAGACGAAGCTGGGCTTTGCGAAATACTTCACCGACCACATGTTCGTCATGGACTATGACGAAGGACAGGGCTGGCACGACGGGCGCGTTGTGCCGCACGAGCCGTTCCTCATCGAGCCGGCGTCCTGCGTGCTGCACTACGCACAGATGATGTTTGAGGGCATGAAGGCCTACCGCACACCGGACGGCGGCGTCCAGATTTTCCGGCCGGACATGAACATCAAGCGTATGGCCCGCACGAATGAGCGTATGTGTATCCCGGAGCTGCCGGGATACCTGTTCCTCGCGGCGGTCAAGGCTGTGATTGAGGCGGATCGCGACTGGATTCCCTCCGCGCCGGGCACTGCGATGTATATCCGGCCGTTCATCTTCGGCGATGAGGTCTCGTTCTCGGTTCTGCCGGCCAAGCACTACAAATTTATGATCATCCTCAGCCCGACGGGCTCCTACTACGCGGCAAACGACGGTGGCCTGGCCACGACGCGCATCTATGTGCAGGACAAATACATCCGCGCGGCGCACGGTGGCACGGGCTATGCCAAGGTCGGCGGCAACTACGGCGGCGGCATGCGCGCCAGTCAGGACGCGATGAAATATAACTGCAAGGATGTGCTGTGGCTCGACGCGGCGGAGCATAAGTATGTCGAGGAGATCGGCACGTCGAACGCCTTCTTCCGCATCGCGGACGAAGTTATCACCGCGCCGCTCGATTCCGGCACGATCCTGCCCGGCATCACGCGCGATTCTGTCATCCAGCTGCTGAAAAAGTGGGGCGTGAAGGTCTCGGAGCGGAAGCTCTCGATCGACGAGGTCGTTGCCGCGTCGAAGGACGGCAGCCTGCAGGAGATCTTCGCCAGCGGCACCGCAGCGGTCATCTCGCCGATCGGCTGGCTAAATGTGATGGGCACGGATGTTCAGGTCGCGGATGGGGCGGTCGGTCCTGTGGCACAGAAGCTCTATGATACGCTCTACGGCATGCAAACCGGGACGGTTGCCGATGATATGGGCTGGACGTATCGGCTCCTGTAAGCGCTTTTCCTGACAAGTCCTGCAGAATACGTTACAATATCCCCAAGGAATTCAGACGAAAGGACGGTGCGCAGCATGAATATCGGTATGGTTATCTTGACGGCGTGATGAACGGCAGGACGGGCATTCCGCTAAAGGCATGGAAAGCGGAGCAGGAGAAGCTGACCGCCGAGCGGAAGGAGCTGTCCCGCCGCTATCTCGCACTGAAAGACGAGGTAAAGGAAGCGGAGCAGATACGGAAGGGCGTTTACGCGATCCTGCGGGAGGAAAACCGCAAAGAGCAGCCTGCGCACAAGCAAGACCTTAACCGCTGAAAGACAGAACGGCGGGACGGTAAAGCCCGTCCCGCCGCTTGCGTTTTGAGGGTTTGTAAGCCTGACAAACCGAAAGTTTTCACCCTAAATACCAATATGAATGTAGTCCGCTCAAATATGTTTTCGCCCCTTTGGGCATTTGCTTGATTGCATTGTATGTATTGATGTAATCTCCAAAGCCCATTCCAATACATATCAGTCCGAACAGCCCCAGAAAAACCGCATGAGGAATGAAAAGAAAAACGGAATACGGGATTAGCCCTAAAAATATGTTGGGACATAAGCACATGAATACAAATCTTGATTTACTCATAGCTTCCGTCCCTATAACAAAAAACAGCCCTTGCCTCAAATTGTTATACAAATACACATCTTCTTTATAACATATTGCATGGAGTAGCTCGTGCGGAAATAGTGACAATACCCCGCATATTGCCGCTAAAATCATACAAATTCTATTACTATGAAAATATTCTTTCCCGAGCAGCACGAATGGCACCGCTAATATAATCATCAGTAAAATGCAGCCACAATTACACATTAAAGACAGTTCTTTTGTGCTTGCAGCTTCTATAAAGGCAACTGCATTTGGATGATGTTCTCTCTGCGGCAGACTCTTTTCATCGCCGTTGTATTTTCCGCCGTAATGCAAAGTCATAGTGATTTAATTCCCCCACCGCCAAACCGCACTTAATCAATGCCGGTATTATTCTTTATTGGCTATGGCTTTGAGATGTTTTTTTGCTTGCTTATTCTCCAAACACAGTAATATGCAAATAAGGATATCAAAGGAAACAAAAGCGACACAGACGATAATTTGACTAAAATAAATTCCAAACATCAAAGATACAATCGGTATGATAATAGAGGCATAAAAATATGTTGGCGAAAAATAAATCCAATAATAGGGTAAAAAATGTGCGCCAACAACAATGGCGTACACCATAATCATTTTATCCGGAACAGCGTACATTGTCCACAGAACAATCGGAAGATACATTAGCTGATTGAGGGCAGCCACAACGGAAAGACTGCTAAAGGGATTATCTTTACAGAACATATCTACTTTTAGTATTTTTCCGAAAAGCATTCCGACTGGCATAAGTAATGCAGAGCAGCACATAGCAATCATGTTCTTTGCGGAAACATTCAAATCCGTGAGAAACGCAATCAGCATAATTGTCCATAAAACAGTGGACGCCATAATGAAGGGCAGCCCTTTCTTTTGCTTAACAGCAAATTCAACTTTCAAGTGGCTCAGTACCTGATCTTTTGTTCCGTTTTCAGACATTCCCATTCTCATCTCCTTCATACTGGTTTTCTTTTGGCGCTTGTAAGTAAAAATATTATAGCAAAAAAATGTGAACGATTCTACCGTTCAGCAAAAGAAAATCGTTAATAAAAAAGCACTTGACAAAACGCTTTATGACCAACCATTTCAATTATAGCATAGCTTTTTGAATTTTTCCACCGCTTTCTCACTTTGCAGACGAAAAATCTCATCCGTTCCGACTATCCAGACCGTCAAGGGACGAGTCGTATTTTTCCGCGCACAGCGCGAAAAAATCTCCACTCTTAAACCCTTGACCGTCCGGATTTTTGCCGCTGCCTTTTCGCCGCCGAAAACGGGGAACAGGATTAGTAAACCCTGCACCCCGCTTTCGTCCGCTTCATTTTAGCGGCAAAACCGTCTGCACTTTCGCGGCGTTCACTGTCGGCTTTTGCGGGGCTTCGCGCCCCGCCCCCCCGACCTCAAACAAGGAACAGAATGCAGCCCTTACAGCGCAGGAAAGCGTGTGAATATGGAGTATTTGCCCCTGCCGCAGCCTCTTTTACGAGGTGGGCAGGGGTTTTATACTCCCTGCCACCAAAACGCATTTCAGCCGTCCACAGAGCGCATTTTCAGCCTTTTTCTCTGCCTGCTGCCCCTTAATCATATAGCTTTTCCCTGCCCCTAAAAAGTTCCTCTTGACAAAAACCCCAACGGATTGCCGGCGAAAACATCTCCGTGAAGGAGGAGACGCGCACCGTGACACAGGACATCCGACCGCTGCAGATTCTGGTTTTGAACCCTGATGCCGGCGAAGATCGAAACGAAGACGCACGTCTATTCCACGTTTCACATCTGCTGGGGCGCACAGGCGGGACTCTATTATCATGATGGTATTCACAAGCACGACCTGTAGGAAAAGCTCTTCGGCGTGTTCCCGCACATGGTGGCACGTCGGAGTTCGATGTTCATGCGCGGCTTTGACGACACGTAGCTTTCTCGGCGACGATACCGCTCAATGATGGCAGTCTCGAAAGGTACGCCCTTGAACCGGGGTACGTGTAGCGTGACATCGCCGGAGGTCGTGGTGGGGTTGCGGTCATAGTGACCGCTGCGGTACCCTCCTCATTTTAACCCAGCGCCACGTCCAGCACCATCATCACGCTGAAGCCCACGGCAAAGAACACCGTACCGAGATTGGAATGCGCTCCCTGCGATAGTTCGGGGATCAGCTCTTCCACGACTACATAGAGCATCGCGCCAGCGGCGAAGCTCAGAAGATACGGCAGCGCGGGAATGATGAATTGCGCGGCAAGGATCGTCAGCACCGCGCCGGCCGGCTCCACGATGCCGGAAAGCACGCCGCCGAGAAACGCGCGGCCTTTTTTCTGCCCCTCCGCGCGAAGCGGCATGGAGATGATCGCGCCCTCCGGGAAGTTCTGAATGGCGATGCCGATGGACAGGGCCAGCGCGCTTGCCGCCGTGATCTGTGTGCCGCCGGCAAGGAAGCCCGCGTACATCACGCCGACGGCTATGCCCTCCGGAATGTTGTGCAGCGTGACGGCCAGCACCATCATGGTCGTGCGGGCAAGCCTGCTTTTGGGGCCTTCGGCCTGTTCGCTGCCGACGTGCAGGTGGGGGATCAGATGGTCGAGCGCAAGCAGGAACAGCACGCCGAGCCAGAAGCCCGCAAACGCCGGGAAGAACGCGAGCTTTCCCAATGCTGCCGACTGCTCGATGGCCGGGATGAGAAGGCTCCAGATCGACGCGGCTACCATCACGCCTGCGGCAAAGCCCGCAAGCGAACGCTGGACCAGATCGCCGAGCGATTTTTTCATAAAGAACACACAGGCCGCACCGGCCGTCGTGCCGAGAAACGGGATCAGAATCCCGAGAACTGTCTGCATATGTCTGCCTCCGGGGGCTATTTGTTCCTTCTGTAGCCCGCCTCGTCGCGGTATTCGGGGTGATTTTTCAGATACGTGTCCTTGTCGCCGCAGATGGTGTAGTCGCATTTGCAGCCGTTCGCGCAGGTGGTGGTGCGCACCAGCCTTGCGCGGATCAGCTCCATGGATGCAAAATCCACGTTGCAAAGAGCGGGCATGATGTCCGTGAGGCCGTGCTTGATGGCGAACTCCGCCGCCGGGCAGGCCGTGAATTCATAATAGATCGGCTTGTCCGGGTCGAAGGGCGCGACGTCCATTTCATAGTCGTGCCACTGGCCGCAGAGGGACTTCGCCCGCGTAAACACTTTATACATGAGCTTCCTGAAAAACGGCTTGTTGCGGTCCACAAATTTCAGCTTGCGGAAGGAGGGAAGCACCAGATTTTCCTCCATCTCCTCGATCTCCCGGAACGATGTGACGGTCCGGCACGCGGCATAGTAGCTCAGGATCGCAATGCAGTCATAGGTGCCGCCTGCGCCGTTGTGGAAATTCTTTTTGCCGCCGAGGTCGGTGCGCCAGTCGGAAAGAAACGCCACATACTGCCGCTGCACCTTCTCCCACACGGCCTCCCGTTCTGCTTCTGGGTAGTGCAGCGCGATTTTTGCGAGAATTTCCTCTTTGCACGGCCTGGAATACAGCACGTGGCAGGTGCGGTCAAATTGTAATTCGCTGTCTTTCATCGTGTTTTCTCCCTTATTGCTTCAGAATCTCCGCGATTTTCGCGAAATCCTCCTTTGCTTCCCGGAAAACCGGCAGCATACAGTAGCAGTGCACCATTTTGGGGCGGGCAAACGCCGTATAGGGGACGTTCGCGCGTTTGCACGCCGCTTCAAAATCGGGCAGCGCGCCGCCGGAGGAAAAGCCGCACGTGCTGACGTTCCCGCCGTCGTACAGCGCGATCATCCTCCGGCAGCCCAAACGCCTTTTTCGCGCCGGAGAGTCTGTTTTTATGCTTCGAGCGCGGACAGGACATCGTCCCAGACGCCCGGGAAGATGCAATATTCGATCAGCGTCAGCGCGTCTGTCGGGTCTTCGCCGGACGAGAGCGCGGCTTCGAACGCAGACTGGTCTTCCAGACGGTAGATCGCGCCCGCACCGCTTTCATCGTACAGCGCCGCAACGCCGCCGGATTCGAATGCCAGCCAGATCACGGGTTCTCCCTGCGTCCCGCCCGGCTCCGGGTCCATGATGTTGAACGCGGTCACGAGCCGTTTCGCCCGTTTTTCCGTCAGGACTTGTATTTCCCAGCCGCTTTCCGTGCGCGTATAGGCCGTGACTGTCCCGCCGGAGAGGGTGTCGTAGGGGGTGAAGGTGTACGGGTCGGTGGGAGCGGGTTCGTCCTCATCCAAGAAGTGCTCGGCATTCAGACCGCCGAAGCTGATGTGTGAGACTTCACCCGCTTCGACGCGGATCAGCATGAACAGGTCGCCGGACGTGAGCTCGTACAAGTCATACGGAATCTCCTGATCGTTCTCGATCATTGTTTCATGCGTCCACACGGCGTCCGGATACGCAGCCTCGACGGCCTCCTGCGGGCTTCCAATGCCGATGCCGGTATCCAGCGTCCAATCGCAGGGGCTTTGCGTCCAGACCTCGCTCAGCACCGAGCCGCTGCCGTCGCGCATGCCGGTGTTCGTGAATCGCAGACGCAGATCATACTGCACATCCGCGCTGCAGGAGGTATTATAGAACCAGCAGACTTCCCACACGCCGTCCTCGCGCTGGATCTCTCCCGTGTTGCTGACGCTGTCCGGCTCGCCGAGCATGGCCTGCACGTCCTCACGCTTCATCCCCAGCCGCAGCCCGCCGAGCTCCGTCGTCAGAATGCGTGCGGCCACGGAATCGCTGTCCTCCCAGCCGCCGTCCGCTTCGGGGCTTCCG
>ERZ791753.1156-NODE-1156-length-18384-cov-9.803372_pt1 | contig 18384 bp, 24 predicted proteins | sample MGYA00509951_ERZ791753 | MGnify/ENA primary metagenome ERZ791753 (study PRJEB30046, sample SAMN00792026) | human gut metagenome | study: EMG produced TPA metagenomics assembly of the A metagenome-wide association study of gut microbiota in type 2... | reverse complement strand
GGCTCTCAAACGGGTGAAGGTAACAACCAGGGGGCAGGTTCAGCAGGTCCCCGCACAAAGTCAAAACCGCGGCCCCGGCAACTCAACGGGTGATGGTTTTTAAAGACAAAACAACAGAGTAAGGAGATTCATCATGGCAGCACGTGGCGTTAACAAAGTCATTCTGGTCGGACATCTGGGACAGGACCCGGACGTGCGTTACATGCCCAACGGGGGCGCAGTGGCCAATCTGACGCTGGCCACGTCTGAAACATGGCGTGACAAGCAGACGGGAGAGATGCGCGAAAACACCGAGTGGCACCGTGTGGTGATCTTCGGCAAGCTCGCGGAAGTGGCGGGCGAATACCTGCGTAAAGGCGCGCAGGTCTACATCGAGGGCCAGCTGCGCACCCGTAACTGGCAGGACGATGCCGGAGTCACGCGCTACGTCACCGAGGTGCTGGTCGGCCAGAACGGCACCCTGCAGATGCTCGGCGGCCGCCGTGAATCCGGTGTGCCTGAGAGCGCCGCGCAGCCGCAGAGTCCTGCCGCCCCGGCACAACCTGCTCAGGCCCCGGCTAAATCCCCGAAAGCGAAGGGCGGTAAGAAAGGCCGTCAGGATGCGGATCCGTCTCAGCAACCGCCTCATCCACTCCCGGATGATTTCCCACCAATGGATGACTACGCGCCCTTTTAAACCATGATGAAGACGCCCCGTTCAGGCGGGGCAGAAAAGGAGAAACACATGGACCATAACGTTTTGTCCCCGCTTGAATCCCTGCCGGATGGCACGTTTACCCGCAGACATGCTCATGTTGTCGCCGCGCAGTATCAGAATGTGGCGATTGAAGATGACCAGAGGACCCATTTTCGTCTTGTCGTCCGTCATCTGGATGATAGCAGCATGGTCTGGCGCATCTGGAATTTTGAACAGGGCGGCGAGGACCTGATGAACCGCTATATCCGGGACTACGGAGTACGCAAAACGCAATAAGCCGTAATAGGTGCCGGGCAGATGGGTCTGCCCGGCAGACATTAACCAATATCGGAGAGAAATCAATTATGTCAGTGACCGAGTCTAAAGCAAAAGCGCCGGTTAAAACCAGCAAAAAATCGGTGAACCCTGCCGAATCCGCCGCCCTGAAAGCCGCGCTTGAGGCTGCTCAGGTTGAGATGGTGCCGCTGTCGGCGCTGGTCAAATCCCCGCTGAACGTTCGCACGATCCCCTATCCGGCTGACAGTGTCCGGGAGATGGCTGACTCCATCATGGCGATCGGCCTGATCCAGAATCTGGTGGTTCACTCGCTGCCGGACGGTATGTCAGGTGTGGCTGCAGGTGGCCGCCGTCTTGCCGCCCTGCAACAGTTGCTCAGCGAGCAGCGCATCGATGCCGGGTATCTCGTTGTTGCCAAGCGTGTCAGTGACGACCTGGCGATGGTTGCCTCGATGGTCGAGAACAACCAGCGGGTGGCCATGCATCCGGCAGAGCAAATCAGCGGGTTCCGCACCCTGTCAGAAGAGGGGAAAACCCCGGCTAAAATCGGGGACCTGCTGGGCTACAGTGCCCGTCACGTTCAGCGGATGCTGAAGCTGGCAAACCTCGCCCCGGAACTGATCACCCTGCTGGCAGAGGACAAACTCGACGTGGAGCAGTGTCAGGCCCTGAGTCTGGAGAGCGACCCGGCACGTCAGGTGCAGGTGTATGACCAGGTGAAAACCTCATACGGCAGCACACCCGCTCACCTGCTGAAGCGGGCCATCACGGATACGGAAATCGCCGTAACCCACTCCCGCTTCGTGTTTATCGGTCGTGAAGCGTATGAGGCCGCCGGGGGCGTGGTGCGTGAGGATCTGTTCAGCGCCCAGGAGGGAGACGGAACGGCTGACGGGGTACTGGTTGAGCGTCTGGTTCAGGAGAAGCTGGCGGCGGCTGCGCTGGCCATCGAACAACAGGAAGGCTGGTCATGGTCACTGGCTCGTGAGGGCTCCGTCAGAAACTACGGCGATGACCGCGAGCATTATCTGGTGCTGCCGGCGCCGGAGGGGGAATTCAGCGCTGAGGAGCTGCAGCGTCTTGATGAACTGTACGCCACGCTGGAGGCAACGGAAACCTTTGAGGATGAAGCCACGATTCAGGTGCTGATTGATGAGATTGAAAATGCGGCGTCAGTTCGGGCGTGGACACCGGAGCAGAAAGCGGCCTGTGGCGTGGTGGTCAGTCTGTATGACGGTGAGCTTTGCGTCCAGCGTGGTGTCCAGAAGAAGATCCAGACGGCGGTCTCTGACGTCGGGGAACACGGTGGCGATCAGGCTGCCGTACATTTGGTCACCCGCAGTATCCCTGATGCGGCAGAAGGCATCAGCATGCCGTTGCTGAAAAAAATGTCTTCAGAAAGGACACTGGCGGTTCAGGCCGAACTGGTTAAGCAGCCACAGAAAGCCGTGGCCCTGATGGTCTGGCGGCTGTGCAGTTGCGTGTTTGACTACTGCACCACCACCCGGCATCCGTTCGTCCTGCGCCTTGAGGTGCATCACAGCGGCCTGACCAGTGAAGCCCCGACCGGAGAGGAAGGTCAGGCATGGCGGTATCTGATGCAGGAGAAAGCCCGTCTGGAAGCCCTGCTGCCGGAGGGGTGGCAGAAAGATTTCACCACCTTCTTTACCCTCGACGGACAGACCCTGATGTCGCTGATGGCCTTCTGTACTGCCTGTTCCGTAGACGGTGTCCAGACCCGTGAATGTGGACATACCCGCCGCAGTGACCTCGATGGCGTGGAGGCGGCGCTGGGATTTCATCTGCGCGACTGGTGGCAGCCGACAGCGGATAACTTCCTCGGGCTGCTCAGCAAGGCCCAGATTGTGGCGGCGCTGAAGGAGGCCGGGCTGACCGGAGCCGCCTCGGATGCCGAAAAAATGAAGAAGGGTGATGCTGCCAGCCATGCGGAACAATCGCTCTCCGGCTCCCGCTGGGTACCGGGCTGGATGCAGTCCCCGGATGCCGCAAAGCCGGACGATGCACATGCTGCCCCGGACACTGACGAACCGACTTCACACGCTGCCTGATAACGGAGACGCCGCCCTGCGGGGCGGCGATAAGGAGACTGAAAATGAAAACGTTACTGACTCTGGACGTCCTGAAAACCATGTCCATCGACGAGCTGGAAGATTACCGCGCTGCCGGTGAAGATTTTCGCCGTGAGCTGACCCATGCTGTGATGCGTGTTCTGCATCTGCCGTCAGGCTGGTCCGTGAACGGTGAATATCGCAGTGAGTTTGGCGGTTTTTTCCCGGTTCAGATCCGCTTTTCTCCGGCCCATTGCCATTTTGATGTCGCTGTCTGCAGCCCCGGAGAGTTGAGTGAGCGCTGGATGATCGTCTTTGTGACACGTGGTGGCCAGCCGTTCTCTGTTGTTCGCAGCATGGAAGCATTTAACCCGGAGTTGATCTCCCACACGCTGGCATTGATAGCGTGTCTCGATCCTGACGGATATTCCTGCGCCAGTATCATCAGTACGCTGGAACAGGAGGGCGCACAATGATCCCTTCGTCCCGTTCCCTTGTCACCCTGCAGCCTGCCCGGCAGGCTGCGCTGCAGGCCATCATGACCGTGGAGAATGCCCGCCAGCGCGGTGCTCGTCTGTCTGCAGCGCCACACGTGCGTACTTTCCTGCGCCTGCTGACCGGGAACAGCCGTATGAACACGACCGTGGCGCAGCGCATTCCCGGCCTGAACTGGGACCCGAAACATCGTCTGAGCAGTCTTAAACAGGTGGAAGAGGCGCTCGATGCACTGATTGCCAGTCACGGGGAGTGCTGCCCGCTGCCGCTGCCGGTTGATGTTCAGGCCGAACTGTTCCCCGAGGTGCAGCACAGCCGGACTGAGCGCCGGAAACAGCGCAGCAGCCTCGCCTTTACCCGTAAGATGCGTCGGGAAGAACGCGCAATGGTGCATCACTGGCGATTACGGCAGAACCTGCTGGGACAGGCCGTCACGGAGCTGAATTTCCAGTCACCGGAAACGGTCATCAGCTGGTACCGCCGGTGGGCCGGTGAGTTTGACGCGCGTGAGCTTGCCCCTGCCTTCTGGCACTGGCGATCGCGATATGCCTCGCTGGCCTCTCTGGACTGGCTGCGGGATGCCGGGGAGCCGCTGTATGGTGTCATGCATGAAATCAGCTTCATTGTGAGAGAGACGCCGGAGTCTGTGCGTCAGGCAGAACGCTGGCAGGTCCCGAACAAGCTGACACACCGGAGCCACGGATGAAGTGGCGCTATTCCCTGCGCTGGAAACTGCCGCACAGGCCCTGCCCGGGTCCACAGGAGCTGGTTTCCGTTGTCGTGGAGGCAGGGCAGGCGGCACCTGAAGAAGTGATGTCTTGCTGGGTGGCGGGCGCGGGATATGCGGTATGCGTGGATTTTCTGGACGAGAGGCAGATTAAGCGCTGGAGCGACGAGCGGAAAGCCGCCGCCCGCCACCGGAATCTGGTTCGCCGCATCAACAGGATTGCGCCCTTGTTTGCCGACGAGCTGATCGAGCGGGAGCTTGAGAGCAGACCCGGGTATTTTCGCGGCAAATCAGAACGATGATGGCGCGATGCCTGGTCAGTATGGCAGCGGGTAAGGTATACTGGCGGTGGCGCTTGAGGCTTTTTGCCTCATGACGTGAAGGTGGTTTGTTACCGTGTTGTGTGGCAGAAAGCAGAAAGCCCCGTAGTTAATTTTCATTAACCCATGCACTGCACCCATTTAGTTGGACTCTCAAATTGGAGAGTCCCATGTCCAGACGTAAGTACACCTTTCAACAGCGCCTCGAAGTGGTTATGCACTATTTCGCTACCGATGAAGGCTATCGTTTAACTTCAGCTCGCTTTAAAGTTCCCAGAACCCAGGTAAGAATATGGGTTGCAGCCTATGATGCTTATGGAGAAGAAGGTCTGAAGCCCAGGGATAAGGGCGTATCAATCGCTCCCGATATCAGAGTCGAAGCCGTAAAGGCTGTACTGACGGGGCAGATTTCCCAGACGCAGGCTGCAGCGAAATTTAACGTCGCGGGTTCGGCCTCTGTTGGGAAGTGGATGAAGGTCTTCAGCGAACATGGAGAGGAAGGGCTTCGTTCTCTCCGTATTGGCAAAAAAAGGGCACTTCATATGATTGATGATCCTGTTGCGCTTGAGGCAGCACTGGAGCGTTCGAAAGATAAACGTATTCAGGACCTTGAACAAAAAGTCCGCCGCCTGGAATTACGGATACTTTATTTAAAAAAGTTGAAAGCCTTAGTTCGATAAGGGATAAGGTCAGAATTATCGACGAACTGAGGCAGCACTATTCGTTCGAGCAGCTTTTGCAGATAGCTCAGATACCCAGGAGTACGTTTTACTATCACCTGAAAGCACTCCGCTCTCCGGGAAAATACGATGAAGTGAAATGCAGAATCAAAGAGATCTATGATGAGAACCAGGGCCGCTATGGTTATCGGCGGATAGCACTGGCGCTCAGAAGAGAGGGAGGAGCGTTGAACCACAAAGTGGTTCAACGTCTGATGAATGTGCTTCGTCTCAAAGCTGCGATAAGAGTTAAGTGTTACAGTTCATGGCGGGGTGAACATGGGCGCGCTGCTGACAATATCCTGCAACGAAACTTCAAAGCCAGCCGGCCCAATGAAAAATGGGTCACCGATGTCACTGAATTCGCTGTAAATGGCCGGAAACTCTATCTTTCTCCCATCATCGACCTCTTCAATAACGAAGTTATTTCCTACAGTATTTCAGAACGCCCAACCATGCCGATGATTGATGAGATGTTGATTAAGGCATTTGCCAGAATGGATCCAAACAGCAAGCCAGTTCTTCATTCAGATCAGGGCTGGCAGTACCGTCATCGATGGTACCAGTATCAGCTCCGCGATTTTGGCGTCACGCAAAGTATGTCCCGCAAAGGTAACTGCCTGGATAACGCCTGTGCAGAATGCTTTTTCGGGACTTTAAAATCAGAATGCTTTTACCTCGGTAAATTTAAGGATATAGATGAACTTAAGGATGCTATTGAGGATTACATTCGGTACTACAACACCCGGCGAATCAGCCTTAAATTTAACGGTCTCAGCCCAGTTGAATACCGTCTGAAATTCTATCCATTGCGCATTTAATCAGCCGATTTTTAGTTGATGCAGCTTTAAAGAAAGCGTTTAAATATGAGTGATTTGTATGCTCTGAGTTCTTGCGTTTAAGGCTAATTGAGTTAAAGAAAGCGTCTGGTATTCGTGACCATTGCGTCACCGGCCATCAATACATCTGATTTTCCACATGTGTTATTGATTTTAAATTCCCAGAGCGTATCCTGTTACCAAATGAGAAGGAGTACTGATGAAACTAACTACCCTACAACTCTTCAAATACCTCTCCGATGAAACCCGTTTGGGTATCGTGTTGCTGCTCAGGGAGATGGGGGAGCTGTGCGTGTGTGATCTCTGCACTGCATTGGAACAGTCTCAGCCCAAGATCTCCCGCCATCTGGCAATGCTCCGGGAAAGTGGACTATTGCTGGATCGCAAACAGGGCAAGTGGGTTCATTACCGCCTTTCTCCGCAAATTCCTTCCTGGGCTGCTCAAGTAATTGAGCTGGCCTGGTTAAGCCAACAGGACGACGTGCAAGCCATCGCCCGTAAGCTGGCATCAGCAAACTGCTCTGGCAGCGGTAAGGCTGTTTGTATCTAAAAAATTTGCCTTAATATATATGATTTTTCGAATGTGAGGTATTCAGAATGAAAACGTTAACGGTGTTTGACCCGGCAATGTGCTGCAGTACCGGCGTATGTGGCTCAGATGTCGATCAGGTTCTGGTTGATTTTTCTGCTGATGTGCAGTGGCTGAAAGGACGTGGCGTACAGGTTGAACGTTACAACCTGGCGCAGCAGCCCATGAGTTTTGTTCAGAATGAGAAAGCGAAAGCATTCCTCGAAGCATCTGGTGCAGAAGGGCTTCCGTTACTGCTGTTGGACGGCGAAACGGTGATGGCAGGGCGATACCCAAAACGCGCCGAGCTGGCTCGCTGGTTCGGTATTCCGCTGGAGAAGGTAGGGCTAGCTCCCATCAGTTGCTGTGGTGGTAATACTTCCTGTTGCTGAGTATGTCAGGAGGACATATGAAATTCTTACAGAATATCCCGCCTTACCTGTTTTTTACTGGCAAGGGAGGTGTAGGAAAAACTTCCATTTCCTGCGCGACGGCTATTCGCCTTGCCGAACAGGGTAAGCGGGTTTTGCTTGTCAGTACCGACCCAGCCTCCAATGTCGGTCAGGTATTCGATCAGGCTATCGGTAACACGATTCGCCCTGTGACAGCAGTTCATGGACTTTCCGCACTGGAGATTGATCCGCAGGACGCCGCCCAGCAATACCGCGCCAGAATCGTTGACCCTATTAAAGGTCTTTTGCCTGATGACGTTGTTAACAGCATCAGTGAACAGCTTTCAGGAGCCTGTACCACTGAGATTGCGGCGTTTGATGAGTTCACCGGCTTATTGACAGACGCTTCTCTGCTGACCCGCTTCGATCACATCATTTTTGATACTGCCCCAACGGGCCACACTATTCGCCTTCTTCAGCTTCCCGGAGCCTGGAGCAGCTTCATCGAAAGTAACCCGGATGGTGCTTCCTGTCTTGGCCCAATGGCCGGGCTGGAAAAGCAACGCGAGCAATATGCTCATGCAGTTGAGGCATTATCCGATCCTGAACGTACTCGCCTGGTGCTGGTCGCGCGATTGCAAAAATCCACATTGCAGGAAGTTGCCCGCACTCATGAAGAACTGTCAGCCATTGGCCTTAAAAATCAGTATCTCGTCATTAATGGTGTGCTGCCTAAAGCCGAAGCTGAACATGACGCCCTGGCCGCTGCGATATGGCAACGAGAGCAGGAGGCGCTGGCAAATCTTCCTTCCGGGTTATCTGAGTTGCCGACAGATACCCTATTACTACAGCCAGTCAATATGGTTGGTGTTTCAGCATTGAAGGGACTGCTGGATATCCGTTCTGAGACATTACCGCTCCCGGTAACGAACATCCTGTACACGCCTGAAAACTTATCACTCTCTGGCCTGGTCGATGATATCGCTCGCAGTGAACACGGCCTGATTATGCTGATGGGAAAAGGTGGTGTAGGGAAAACCACGATGGCTGCGGCTATAGCCGTCAGGCTGGCAGACATGGGATTTGACGTGCATCTTACGACCTCTGATCCTGCTGCGCACCTGAGTACAACGCTGAACGGCAGCCTCAAAAACCTGCAGGTCAGCCGCATCAACCCTCACGATGAAACCGAACGCTATCGCCAGCATGTTCTTGAGACGAAGGGAAGAGATCTGGACGAAGCAGGGAAACGGCTACTGGAAGAGGATTTACGCTCTCCCTGTACTGAAGAAATTGCCGTGTTTCAGGCCTTTTCCAGGGTGATTCGTGAAGCGGGTAAACGGTTTGTGGTCATGGATACTGCCCCTACGGGACATACGCTGTTGCTGCTGGATGCGACCGGGGCTTACCACCGAGAGATTGCCAAAAAAATGGGGAGTAAAGGTCATTTTACTACCCCAATGATGCAGCTTCAGGATCCGGATAGAACCAAAGTTCTGCTGGTTACGCTTCCTGAAACCACACCGGTGCTGGAAGCGGCAAACCTGCAGGCTGACCTTGAAAGAGCGGGGATTCATCCGTGGGGCTGGATTATCAATAACAGCCTTTCCATTGCGGATACGCGTTCTCCGTTGCTTTGCCAGCGTGCTCGTCAGGAACAGCCTCAGATTGAGACTGTTAAGAATCAGTACGCTAACCGTATAGCGCTTGTTCCGGTGCTGACGTCAGAGCCAGCTGGTATTGAAAAGCTCAGAGAGTTTATGAGTTAATTTTTTTGCATATACAGGGCGGCAAAGTCGCCCTGTCAGGAGGTTTTATGTTACTGGCAGGCGCTATTTTTGTCCTGACCATTGTTTTGGTTATCTGGCAACCAAAGGGATTAGGGATCGGCTGGAGTGCAATGCTGGGCGCGGGACTGGCTCTGATATCTGGCGTTGTGCATGTGGGGGATATTCCGGTGGTGTGGAATATCGTCTGGAACGCGACGGCGACCTTTATTGCCGTAATTATTATCAGCCTGCTGCTTGATGAATCCGGCTTTTTCGAATGGGCAGCGCTGCACGTTTCCCGATGGGGTAACGGTCGTGGACGTTTGCTCTTTACGTATATCGTTCTGCTCGGTGCGGCGGTGGCGGCACTGTTTGCCAACGATGGTGCGGCACTTATTCTGACGCCGATAGTCATCGCCATGCTGCTGGCATTAGGGTTCAGCAAAGGTACGACACTGGCATTTGTCATGGCAGCCGGTTTTATTGCCGATACGGCCAGCCTGCCGCTTATCGTGTCGAACCTGGTGAATATAGTCTCGGCGGACTTCTTTGGACTGGGCTTCACTGAGTATGCGTCGGTGATGGTTCCGGTTGATATTGCCGCTATTATCGCCACGCTGGCGATGCTGCATCTGTTCTTCCGCAAGGATATTCCACCGACTTACGACCTGGCGCTCCTGAAAGCTCCGACAAAAGCAATAAAAGATCCTGCTACGTTCCGCACCGGCTGGATAGTTTTGATTCTTCTGTTGGTAGGTTTTTTCGTCCTCGAGCCGCTTGGGATTCCCGTTAGTGCGATTGCGGCTGTTGGTGCTGTGATCCTGTTTGCGGTAGCTAAACGAGGCCATGCCATTAACACCGGCAAAGTGCTGCGTGGCGCACCCTGGCAAATCGTCATCTTCTCCTTGGGGATGTACCTGGTGGTCTACGGTCTGCGCAACGCCGGGCTAACCGAATACCTTTCAGGAGTGCTGAACGTACTGGCGGATAAAGGACTCTGGGCTGCGACGCTGGGTACTGGCTTCCTGACGGCTTTCCTGTCTTCCATCATGAACAACATGCCTACCGTGCTGGTTGGCGCTCTTTCTATCGATGGAAGCACTGCAACTGGCGTTATTAAAGAGGCGATGATCTACGCCAACGTGATTGGCTGCGATCTGGGCCCGAAAATTACACCTATAGGTAGCCTGGCAACGCTGCTCTGGCTGCATGTCCTTTCACAGAAGAATATGACCATTACCTGTGGATACTATTTCCGCACCGGGATCGTCATGACTCTGCCTGTGCTGTTTGTAACGCTGGCAGCGCTGGCGTTACGTCTCTCTTTCACTTTGTAATGAGATACTGATATGAGCAACATCACCATTTATCACAACCCGGCCTGCGGCACGTCGCGTAATACGCTGGAGATGATCCGCAACAGTGGTAATGAACCGACCGTTATTCATTACCTTGAAAATCCACCTTCACGCGATGAGCTGGTCAAACTCATTGCAGATATGGGCATTTCAGTCCGGGCTTTGCTGCGCAAAAACGTCGAGCCTTATGAAGAACTGGGGCTTGCTGAAGATAAGTTTACTGACGATGAGTTAATCGATTTTATGCTTCAGTATCCGATCCTGATTAACCGTCCGATTGTGGTGACACCGCTGGGAACGCGCCTTTGCCGCCCTTCCGAAGTGGTGCTGGATATTCTTCCGGATGCGCAAAAAGGCGCATTTGCTAAGGAAGACGGCGAGAAAGTCGTTGATGAAACAGGTAAGCGATTGAAATAAAGATAAAGGGGGCAGACGCCCCCTTATTCCTGCCTCAGAGCATAAAATCTGAATCTTCTGGCAGAGTACGATTCCCTTCACCAAGTTTCATTTGCAGCAAAACCGTGTCAAGCCAGCGGCCATGTTTGAAACCAATGTCTTTTAATGTGCCTATTTCAGTAAATCCTGTGCGGATATGCAGCGCAACAGAAGCAACGTTAGCGCTGTCACCTACGACAGCAATCATCTGACGATATCCCTGGGACTCGGCCCATTTTAATGCATGATTGAGCAGTGCTTTTCCGACGCCCTGGCGCTGATAAGTCGGATCAATATATATCGAATTTTCAACTGTAAACCGATAGGCATGGCGTTCGCGGTAACGGGAAATATAACAGTAGCCGATGACCGTATCGCCATGCAGAGCGACATACCAAGGAAATCCCCGAGACTGAATGCTCCTTAGTCGGTTAAGCATTTCCTGCGTATCCGGAGGTTCGGTTTCGAAGCTACCTGTACCATGCAGAACATGGTGAGCATAGATATTGCGTATCGCGGTAATGTGCTGTTCTTCAGCATTAATAATGTGCATCGTGTTACTCCAGTAATGATGCTTTACAAGCTACCGGAATTCGCGACAGAAGGTTAAATACTTAAACTTATAGCCTGTATAAGTAAAAGTTTGACTGCAGGAAATGGGGCCGCAGCCCCATCTTTTAGCCTGCCATTTTTGCCAGCAGAGCTGCACCCACTGGTTCTTCATTCTGCAGCGGTGTTAATGCAATACGCTCTGCAAACTGCTCTGTAACGTCATTTATCAGAGGCAGTTCGCGACTGGCTCGGGTTACGAGGAACGGTGAGGACGGTTTCGCAGCAGCCAGACTGCTATTGATTACCCATGCCCATGGTTCAATTTCAGCCCGACGCAAATCCTGCTGCAGGTTTGCTGCTTCCAGTACAGGTGTCGTTTCGGCAAGGGTCACGATAATCACCTTCGTCTTCTCAGGGTCCTGCAATAGCATCATTGGTGTCAACAAATTGTCATGCGTTTGCCCCATCTGGCGCACCATTTCCCGGTGATAGGCTCCTGTTGCATCCAGTAGCAGAAGCGTGTGACCTGTTGGGGCTGTATCCATAATGACAAAATGGTCGTCTGCTTCTTTGATGATCCGAGAGAATGCCTGGAAGACGGCGATCTCTTCAGTGCATGGTGAGCGGAGGTCTTCCTCAAGCACCGCCAGCCCTTCTGCATCTAATCCTTTGCCCTGATTTTCCAGGACAAAGCGGCGATAACGTTCTGTCTCTACCTTAGGGTCGATACGGCTGACCTGAAGATTGGGCAGCGAGCCATCCAGTGTGTAAGACAGATGTGCTGCCGGATCGGATGTAGTCAGGTGGACCTTATGACCACGTTTCGCCAGCGATACCGCGACTGACGCTGCAATGGTCGTTTTACCTACACCGCCTTTACCCATCGTCATGACCAGCCCATTGCCAGTTTGGCTCAGTTCATCAACCAGTGAAGACAATTTCGGTAAATCCAGAACATTCAACGTGGTAGCAGGGAGAGCCGGTGCGGCTTTGCTCTGGGTAAATAGCTCCCGCAGGGCTTCCAGACCGACCAGATTAAATGGCTTCAGATACAGCTGCGAGCGGGGAAGATTGGCCAGATTATCAGGCATTGCCTGTAATGCTTTTTCTTCCCGTGCCAGAATGCTTTGCGCCAGTGGATCATTCTCACCTGCAAACGGCGGCAGAACACCATTGATGGCAAGGTGCTGATGCTGCAAACCGATAGCAGACAGCTCATCATGCGTATGAGAGACTTCTTTCAGTGTTGAAGCCTGGGCACGGGCAACCAGAACTAAGCGTGTGAGAGCTGCATCAGACAGCGCTTTAACCGCATCGGAGTACTGGTGCTGTTGTTTCTCCAGCCCTACCAGCGGCCCGAGGTTAGCGGCAGCATCGGGGTTCGCTTCCAGATAACCGCTCCAGGCACCCGGTAATTCAAGCATGCGGATGGTGTGACCGGTTGGCGCGGTATCAAATACAATATGGTCATATTTTTCCCGCAGCTCATGATTGGTCAGCAGACCAGTAAACTCATCAAACGCAGCTATTTCCGTGGTGCATGAGCCAGAGAGCTGCTCTTCAATGCTGCTGACCACATCGGCTGGCATCAGCCCGCGAACCGGGTCGAGCACGCGGTCACGATAAGCCTGTGCTGCAGCCATCGGATCAACTTCCATCGCGGCAAGATTTTCTACAGTACTGATATCAGTGATTCGGTGGCCGATAGTCTGGCTAAATACCTGGCCGACATTGGAAGCCGGATCGGTACTCACCAGAAGCGTTCTCTTACCCTGATCGGCCAGCCATACCGCGGTAGCACAGGCCAGGGATGTCTTACCCACTCCACCTTTACCGGTGAAGAAGATGAACGGGGGAATGTCTTTTAAAAATGGCATATTCATCAGTGATAGCTCCTCTGGAATTAAGGCATACGTGGAATGCTGCAGCAGTGTGGTTTTGCGCTGTCTTCACTCCAGTCCTGAGTAAGCGGAATACCTGCCCAACGGGCGATATCTTCACGAGTCGGTAGTTTGCCTGCCATTACCAGCTTGCCGTCAAGTAAGGTGACAGGGAGGGATTCCATCCCTGATGTGTTCAGGAACTCTTTAATGACAGGCGCATTCAGGAACTGCTGCGGATTCTTCGCAAGGCTGTAGCGCTGAATATCAACGCCATTTTTTTTCGCCCATTCGGCGCTGGCGTTCCATTCTACGGCTTCGTCGCTGACCACAACGCTACTGGCTGCGCAGCAGCCTGCTGCTTCAAAGATCTCAATATTTGACATGGACTGTTTACCTCAGTGTTTAGTCATTTGGCTTTACACTGAGGTAAACGAAGGTGGTGAGAAAAAGATGCGCGATTAATTCATTTTTTTGTGGCAGCAGACGGGAGACGTGTCATCCGCCTCAATCTGACAAAGTTCTGTCATCGTTTCTTTCAGGTGCTTTCTGGCCCGAAGCAGTCGGGATTTAAACGCCGTAAGCGTGATTCCCAGCTCATCAGCCAGAGACTGCTGGGGCCGCCGGTTAAGGTCGGACTCTTCAATCAACCACCGATCATCTTCGGATAAAGCCTGTAATGTTTCAGGCAGGCAAATATCCAGCGTTGAGATAGCATCAGGGGATGCGTCTGTTAATGGGGTAACTTCTTCCAGCTCAACAAACTCCCTGGTGGTGCGGTACTCATCAATCAGCAGATTCCTCGCCGCCCGATATAGCCATGCTCGCGGATTCTCCATCTCGCAGAAACTGTCTGAATGAGCGCGGGCACGCAGGAATAGCTCTTGCAGAAGGTCTGCTGCTTTTTCGCTATCGCCAGTCTTTGATGTCAGAAAGCGAGAGAGTTCGGCTTCATGTTGCCGCCAGAACACGCTCATGCAGTTGTTGAATGCTGTCACATCACTCATACCAGCCCTCAAATTTTGCTCTGATTAACCCGCCGGGAAAGTTCTTCTGCAGACTCTTTTCGTTCGCTGTAGCGATCAACGAGATAGGCTGAGTTACCTCGGGTCAGCAGAGTAAATTTCACCAGTTCTTCCATCACATCCACGATCCGGTCGTAATAAGACGACGGCTTCATGCGTCCATCTTCATCAAACTCCTGCCAGGCTTTTGCGACAGAGGACTGATTCGGGATGGTGATCATCCGCATCCAGCGGCCAAGAATGCGCATCTGATTTACGGCATTGAAAGACTGAGAGCCACCGCAGACCTGCATAACGGCCAGTGTCTTACCCTGTGAAGGGCGAACTGCACCTTCTGATAACGGTATCCAGTCAATCTGGGCCTTCATGATCCCGGTCATCGCACCATGGCGTTCAGGGGAGCACCACACCATCCCTTCGGACCAACGGACCAGCTCGCGCAGTTCCATGACTTTAGGATGCGAGTCAGGCGCATCATCAGGAAGAGGCAATCCAGAAGGATTGAAGATCCGCACTTCTGCGCCCATGGCGGTCAGCAACCTTGCTGCTTCCTCAGTTGCCAGTCGACTGTATGAGCGTTCACGTACAGAGCCATACAGCATCAGGATACGGGGAGGGTGGGGAATTGCAGGAACGTGGAATCTTGCCTCTGTGATGGAGGTATCGAACAGGCCTGCATCAACATTCTTAAGTTCAGTGGACATATTATTCTCCTGCGTCGTTATTGGTATCGTGCAGTCCCTCTGCGCCTGTGCAGCATTCTTCCGTCAGAAAAGCTATCAGCGCACTAAGTTTTTCATAGCAGGCATGGCAATACAGAGTTCTTCCCTGACGTTCCTGACGAACCAGCGATACTGATATCAGGGATGAAATATGATGACTCAGTGTTGATGCTGGGATCTCAAGTTGCTTCTGTAGATCGCCCACGGCCAGTCCCTGAGGCCCTGCTTTGACCAATTTTTTGTAAATCCCTAGCCTTGTAGCATGCCCAAGTTCTTTCAGCACCGTCGACGCACTGATAAGTTCCATACTCGTTCTCACAATCAATGATTCTATATTTCCAGAATAATGGAAATGTTTTTTTCTTTCAACCTTCAATCTGTCTGGTTGGGGAGTTGTTGAGAGCGGCTAAGTAATCGTTGCGAGCCATCATGTTTGTAGGACTAATGTGTTGGATGGATTAAGCTCTTTCCTTTGTCTAACGCTGCTTTTAGCGCAAAGTGAACTTCAGAACTTCGCATACCAAAGAAGATAAATAATTGTATAACGTTTGCTATACATGAATATTATGATATCTTTGTAAAGCAAATGCTATACAGAGGTGTCTCATGAAATCAGATGTTCAACTTAATCTTAGAGCCAAGGAATCACAGCGGGCGCTCATTGACGCTGCTGCGGAAATTCTTCACAAATCACGAACAGACTTCATCCTGGAAATGGCCTGTCAGGCCGCTGAGAATGTGATCCTCGATCGCCGGGTCTTTAATTTTAACGATGAACAATATGCCGAATTCATCGACATGCTTGATGCCCCTGTTGCAGATGATCCTGCCATAGATAAACTGCTGGCAAGGAAACCTCAGTGGGACGTGTAACAGTACCAGAACCTTTATCCAGCTTTCATCAGGTGGCGGAATTCGTTTGCGGTGAAACTGTTCTGGATGACTGGTTAAAGCAGAAAGGCCTCAAAAACCAGGCTCTCGGATCGGCCAGAACGTTTGTAGTGTGTAAAAAAGACACGAAACAAGTAGCCGGTTTTTACTCTCTGGCCACCGGGAGCGTCAACCATACAGAAGCGACAGGCAATCTTCGGCGTAACATGCCCGATCCCATCCCTGTCATTATACTTGCCCGTCTTGCTGTCGATCTCTCTTTCCGCGGAAAAGGGCTTGGCGCTGATTTACTTCATGATGCAGTGCTTCGTTGCTATCGGGTTGCCGAGAATATTGGTGTACGTGCAATCATGGTTCATGCACTCACCGAAGAAGCTAAAAATTTCTACATTCACCATGGTTTCAAACCATCACAAACTCAGCAACGGACATTATTTCTTAAACTCCCTCAATAGAACGCGAAGACTATTACGCTCAAAGCGCCGGGAGCGAGAATCGAATGGTCCGTCTAATGTTAATTCAGTAGAAACGCTTCACGAAAGAAGATGACGAACAGTTATTGATGAGACTGTAAGGCGAAAGGATAGAAACGGCGGGATGGATAATTCGAGTACGGAATACTCTATTTAGCGTTAGCTGGAAACAAAAAGAGCCCATGTATTAAATGGGCTCTTTCTCTGATGCCTCGGTTAATCTGTCCAACTTTTTGGGGTCAGTACACCCACGAGGCCCACTGAATGTCTAGTCAACACCAGTATGGCCTCTTACCGTGCAATTTGCAAGGAGGAGTAAACCATGAAACTACCGCGAAACGCCCTGGTCTGGTGCGTATTAATCGTGTGTTTAACGCTCTTGATATTCACATGTCTGACCCGGAACCGCTTATGCGAAGTCCGGCTAAAGGACGGGAACAGGGAGGTCGCGGCAAGCCTGGCTTACGAATCCAACGGTAAGTAGCAACCTGGAGGCGGGGAATACCCCGCCTTTTCAGGGCTGCGTTGGTCTGACATGCCTGAAGCGCCTTTATGAAGGGGTTGCCGGTTCGCCGGTAGCCCCTTTTTCCTTTCCGATACGACCGCACGCCTCAACTTCCGGTAAGGGTAGTTCCCCTGCGGGGAACAGAGCAGGGTGGTAGCACCTTTTCCCTCCCTCTATCCATGTTAATGCTAATGTACGCATCCATTAGCATTAATATCTATTGCGCTCAAATTTTACTCTTCTTGCTTGATTGTGTATGACTTCTGTCATACAGTTGTCTGTGTAATGAACAGCAGTGAATCCACTTAACTCAGAGAGGCGAAGCGCAGTCGCGGGTGAGCCAAAGGAGATCCAGCATGAACTTCACGATAAAATCCCGTAAAACCGGCGAAATTTTCAGTTTTTACGCACCCGACAGTGGTGGCTATGTTCACCTGGAGTCCCCGGGACACTCTGGTAATACAGGTGCACAGATTTGCCGTGGTGGAGGGTTTATGGGAAGTACGCTTTCCTGTGGCGCTTCTGTGGACGATCTGGCCAGTGTTGCCCGTAAATGGTACCGCCAGTACATGGAGGAACGGAGAAAGTACTTAACGCTAATGAGCCAGCTTGAGGACCTACTATGAAAAAAGAGATTTCCCGCAACCCATCTTTCACGCCTTCGCCCAAGCTGCGAGCACATCTGAACTCTCACAGGGAAGGGGTGACGGAACGGCTGAATAATATCTTTGATCGCTATGCGCATCTGGTTCGCGCCTGTGCCCTTCCTCTCGATGACGGAGAAACACAGGTTCTGCTTAATGTGCTGAATGGCTCCATTGTGGAACCCGCCTTTATTGAATATCTGGCTCAGGAAATCCGGGACTCGGATTACTATCTGGAGGGTATCCCCGCGGCTGAATCACTGTATGAAAAGTGCCTGTCAGCGACCTACCCACAACTGCTGGCCACCGTCGAGCGGCTCGATCGCTGAAGAAGGTATAACCGATGAGTGACGTACTTTCCTGCAGACAACTTACCGCTAATCTTAAGATGATTGCCGGGGCGATTGGCTGCCTCAACAGGAACGATGTTGCACAAATTATCAGCCTGGGCGGTGTTCCATGTTCAAAAAGCCGGGCCGACTCGATAATCCGCAGTGCCGGGGCGGAAAAAAATGCATCCGGTAATTCTCATCTTCGCGGAGCCAGAATAAACCGATCCGCAGATGTCACACCGGAAGAATTCAATGCGTTTTGTGCAGGGCTGAAAACATTTCTTGTCTCGTTTGAAAATAATAATCTGAGTGAAAACAATGACAAATAAGCTCCTGACCTGTCTGTGCTCCGGACAACTGCAGTTTCAGGAATATATAAATCCCTATATATGGCAGTGTTAATTTTGTGACGCGGATCATAACATCCAGCCCGGTTATTGAGCTGTAGATGTTGATTTATGTTGATTGTTCTCGATTCGCCCATTGGATCAGCCCGTGATTTCTCTGCGGGCTTTTGTTCTGATACTCCTCCGTTCCTTCCTGTGATGGCTTTATTTCCTGCTGTGTCCCTTTTTAAAACTGAAAAGGCTTAAAAGCACACGAAAACTGGACCCCTTCGGCTCCCGGCCAGCTGCGCAGTCCAGTCGTCGAGCCACACTCCGCTAACCGCGAAAAGACGCGGTAAGCTCCGCCGAA
>ERZ791753.1151-NODE-1151-length-18490-cov-8.464714_pt1 | contig 18490 bp, 7 predicted proteins | sample MGYA00509951_ERZ791753 | MGnify/ENA primary metagenome ERZ791753 (study PRJEB30046, sample SAMN00792026) | human gut metagenome | study: EMG produced TPA metagenomics assembly of the A metagenome-wide association study of gut microbiota in type 2... | reverse complement strand
GCCTTGATGCTGCCTTCCTTACCCAGGTCCACATCCTTCTTCAGGGATACTTCCAAGGCATCGCCGTTGACCTTTGTTTCGATGTTCTTCCCATCGCCCTTGACGGTAACCGTCTGACCCAGGTCTTTCTTCACGGTGTTGCCCGCTTCATCAGCCAAGCCGAAGCCGCCTTTATCCTTTCCGGAAATATCCGTGATGGCCTGGCTCAGCTGGCCTTCCGTTGCCGCCCGATCAGCCACTACGTTGCCTGCATCCCACTGGGTGTTGTCCAGCCCTTTGATGTAGTTGCCCTTGGCCGGGTTGGGGTTGCCATCTTTGTTGTCCTGCTGGCCGATGGTGATCTTATGAGCAGAACTGCTGTCAGGCCCTACAGTGATGGCTTCGAAATCCGGACGGTTGGTCATGACGATTTCAAGGCCGTCCTTTGCCGTATTCTGGCGGACCCCTAGGTTGCGGATGGATACCCGGCTCTTGTCAGCCAGCATTTCTGCATCATCGATGCCGCCCTTGATGGACAGGGTGTCATTGAGCCTCCGGGCAACCACGTTACCGTCGTTGCCCACGAACTTCAGACCGTCGTCCAGAGTGGCCACCACATGGTGTTCCGTACCGCCTTTTTCTTCATACATCAGCCGAGTGATGCCGTCCTTGCCAGGCTGGCCGTCCACGCCGGGGATGCCATCCTTGCCATCAGTCCCTTTGGCTCCTACAGTCTTGATGATAGTGGTCACAGAGCCGTCAGCCCCGTCCTTGCCGGTGAGGCCAATCTGTCCGTCATTGCCGTTCTTCCCATTCGCCGTGATTGTCTGGGTAGTCACATCATCCGCCAGTCTGAAGGTGACTTTGCCGTTTTCCGCTTGGGTCACAATCTGACCCTCCGTACCACTGAAGGTGACTGCTTCACTGAGCTTATTGCTGCCTTCAGTATTGTTGTCGCCCTTGTATTTCAGGTCCATAGTTCCCGCCACTTTCGAGGTATCTACGGACAGATCATATTCATGGCTGGTGGCATTAGAGTCACTGGCGTCCTTATCCACTACGGATACACTGCCATCAGTGGATTTCACCGTAGTCCGGCGTCCATCGGCGATTTTTTTCACATCCCCGATATTGGCGCCGTTGTTATCCTCGGCTGCAGTATACGTATTCCCCAAGCCGCTGCCCATGTTGGTGATCTGGTTCCCCGCCATGGAAACGGTAGTCTTGTTGATGGTAATGGTACCCTTGCCGTCTTTTCCGGCTTTCTCAATCTTCAAGCCGTCGCCATCCACAGTGGTATCCCCGGTCTGTACGCTGGTAAGATCCTTCAGTTCCTTGGCCAGGCGGATTTCCAGTTTGCCGTTGGAGTTTTCGTCCGCGGATTTCGTGGAAACCACGCCGATGTTGCCATCCGTCAGTTTCGCCGTATCGGTCTGGCCGCCCAGCACATCCAGCTGGGTATTCAGCTTGCGGGTCACCACATCGCCGCTGTCCCCGTGGAATTTCAGGCCGTCATCCAAGGTGGCCCCTTGATGCTCTTTGCCGTCCGTACCCTGGTAGACAATGCGGGTCAGGGTTTCCCCGTCCTTGCCATCGACCCCCGGTCTGCCCGGCTTCGTCCAGATATCCACCATGCCGTCCTTGCCGTTGAGACCGATGTGGCCTTCGGCGCCGTCCACGCCATCCACCCCGTCTTTTCCGGTGATGGTGACGCCATCCTTGCCGTCTTTGCCTTTGACGGAAATGCCGTCTTTGCCGCTCAGGCCGATGGTGCCATTTTCCCCTTTGATGGAGATCCCGTCTTTCCCATCGAGGCCGATGCTGGATTTTCCGTCTTTTCCGTCAATGCCGATGCGGCCCGGGGTCCCCGGCTGGCCGTCTTTCCCATCCTTGCCGGTGACGGTGATGGTATGGGTCATCAGGTCGTCCGCCAATTTGAAGGTGACTTTGCCATTGGTAGCTTCCGTGACGATCTGGCCCTGGGTGCCATTGAAGGCAACCGCTTCTTTCAGCAGACTGGTGCCTGTGCCGGTATCCCCGCTGTAGTGCAGGTCGGCCTCAGCTGCTAGGCGCTTCACATCCCCGATGTTGGCGGCATTGTTGTCCGTATTGTAGGTATAGGTCTTGTTGCCCTTTCCATCATCGGTGATTTCCGAAGCCCCGCTGGCCATATGTCTCACCTGGGTATCTACCGGGTTCCCGGCCTCATCCGCAGCTTCAAAGGTCACATGGGTCTTGTCCACCTTCCCGTCCTTCATATCATACTTTACGGTCCGATCGTAGGCTTCGTCCACCTTCGTCTTGGAAGCGATGTCTTTGAGGGTGATGGTCTTGTCCGGATACTTGGGATCATTGGTATGTTCCGTATCCCGGACCGTCAGGGTCAGTTCTCCATTGGTGGCGGTATAGCTTCCGTCATCCGTATTGGGATTCTGGACCAGCTGATAATCCGTGCGTACGGTATTGCTGTCTGTGATGGTCTGAGAAAGCTTAGCCAGCTGGTCTTCCGTAGCTGCCCGGCCGCTGACATATTCCGGATCCGCCACGCTCCAATCCTTGTTAGAAAGGCCCGTTGCATAGCTGCCGGCAGACGGGTGGTTGTTCTTGTTGGTGGTGAGCTCCGTATTGCTGAAAGCCCCGAAGGTGGCATCTCCAGCTTTCAAAGTGCCATCTTCATCCAAGTCCACATGTTTTGCCAGGCGGACATAGAGCTTGCCATCCTTGTTCTTCACCCCGATGTTGTTGTCCGTCAGGCTGTCCAGGTCGGCTCCCCCGATGATATCCAGCTGCTCGTTGAGCTTCTTGCTGATGACTTTCGTGGTATCGGTCTGGCCGTCGTCCCCGGCGAACTTCAGGCCGTCTTCCAGAGTAGCTACAGTATGGAGGTCTTTCCCATCGGTACCGTCCTGGCCGTTCTGGTAGACGATCCGGGTGATGTCCGTGCCGTCCACCCCGGGTTTGCCGTTGGTGCCATCCTTTCCGGGCTGGTCTTTTTCCGTGCGGATGAGGGTAGTAGTGATGCCGTCTTTCCCATCCTTGCCATTGATGCTGATGGAACCGGCAGCTCCCTTTTCTCCCTCTTTCCCAGCCTGGCCCACAGTGACAGTATTGGCCGTCAGGTCCTTGTCCAGCTTGATGGTGATGTTGCCGCTGTCATCCACTTCCGTGGTCACATTGTCCGCACTATAAGAATGTCCATCAACCGGATCCGTGCCCTGGACCTTGATGGTACTCCCCATTTTCACATTATGGGCTTTTCCATCCGCTGTAGTCCGGGTATTGGCATCGAAATTCAATCCCTTGGCGACTCCTTCGAACCCCCCGATGGTGATGTCGCTGCTCACGGTCCCATCGGCATTCTGGACCTTCAGGGTCACGGTCCCATCCTGGGCCACCGTATATTTTCCATCAGCGGCATCCGGGTTCTTCACCAGGCGCAGATCGTTTTTCATCACGTTGCTCAGGTCGATGGAAATCTTTTTCGGATTCCCCTGTTCATCCCGGTCATTCCGGGTGATTTCCAAGGTCTTCCCGTCAGCAGTCACGCTGCCCCCGGTGGCATAATAATCGTGGAGGCCGGTGATTTCTAAAGGATCGGTCTTGTTCTGCTCCGTCAGATAGAGTTTGCCCGTACCGTCGTCGATTTCGGTGCCTTCTCCCTTGTATTTGACCGAACCGCCGGTGACGAACACATCCCCCTTCACCGTACCATTCTTGATTTCATCGGCTACTGCCTGGAGCTGGTCTTCTGTGGCAGCCCGGCCTTTCATGATCTTGTCAGCATCCCAGTTGGTATTCTGGAGGCCGGTGATGTAATAGTTTTCATCCGGGTTGGCACTGAGGGTCCCATCGGCATTCTTGCCGCTCTGTTTGCCGATCACGATGCCGCCGGTATATCCACCTTTGCCGTCTGCATCTCCCCCTGCCCGGACGGTGTTGAACCGCACATCGTCGGCTGTGGCAATGGTCACCGTATCCCCGGTGCCTCCCAGTTCGATGTTCTGACCTGCCGCAAGGTTCACCACCCGGCTGGTGGGGGTCACGTCCTTCCGCTTGATGCCGTCCACTTCCAGTTCCCAGCCCTTGTTCACTGTATCGATGACCGGCTGGACCGTGGTATTGGCGATGTTCTGCACATCGCCGATATTGGCTCCATTGGTGGTGATATCGTATTTATTGGTGGCCGTATCGATGCCGCTGCCCATATTGGTGACCTGATTGCCGCCAAAGGAAATCTTATCCCCGTTGATGATGACATTCTTTGTTTCATCATTGGAATCGTTGGTAATGGTAATACCGCTGTCATTTTGGACGGTCTTGCCGGTGGTAACGGAAGTCAGGTCTTTCAGTTCCTTGGCCAATTTCACCGTCAGGGTGTCCGTGCCATTGGAAACCACCCCGATATTATTGTCGGTGAGTTTCCCAGTCTCTTTCACTCCGCCGTTGATGGTGGTTTTCTGGTTCAGGGTCCGGGCAAAGCCCTTTTCATCCTGTTTCCCATCGCTGGTAACGTCCCCGGCGTAGATCTGACCATCATCCAAAGTGGCTAAGTCATAACGGATTCCTTGAGCATCCTGGTACCCCAGCCGGGTAGACTTGGTTTCATTATCGGACGTAGTGATGTTCTTACCGTCCGTCAGGGTCTTATCTCCATAATGGACACTGGTGTCCGCCTGGGCCGCTTTGCCGTCATTGTCTTTCTTATCAGGATTGCCTGTATAGATCACATCGCCGGTGGTCACCGTGGTAAAGGTGGGCTTTTCATCCATAAGGATGGAGATGTCCCCGTTTTCGGCGATGCGGGTGGTCAGGTTGGCCTTGCTGTAGCTATGCCCATCTGCTTCATCGCTGGCCTTGATGGCGATGGTATCCCCCAGGCTGCGTTTCACTACTTTGTACCCTTTGTAGTCTTCCGTGGTGTTGGCAGCATCTTTGGTGTTGGTGGTGAAGCTCAGGCCTTTGGCGATGGTATTGGCATTGTTGGTGATTTGGGTCGTGTTATTGGTAATCTTGGTGGTATTGCCGCTCACCGCATCGGATACGGTCCGCAGTTCATCTTCCGTAGCAGCCCGTCCGCTCACATAAGTGGGTGCATCCACAGTCCATTCCGTATTGGTCAGCCCTATCACAAATTCCCCGCCTTTGGCATGACCTCCAGTGGGCTGGCCGTTCTGGACTGTATCCAGCACCCCATCGGCATGGTGACCGATTTTGGCTGTGCCGGCCGTGACCGTATTGAGGCCCGTGAGGTCTTTATTCAGTTTGAGTTCCAGCTTGCCAATTTCCCCATCCTGGCTGGAAACCACGCCGATGTTGTTGGCAGTGGCCAGATTGTCCGGATTGGTCTCTCCGCCGGTGACGCTGAGTTTTTGATTCAGTTTCACCGCAGAAGCAGTGCCCTGATCGCCGCTGAATTTCAGCCCATCATCCAAAGTGGCGATGAACTGGGTGGAACCGTTGGTGATGTCCCCATATTCCAGGCGCTTGAATTCATTGGCTTCGTCAGCCGGATAGGTCTTGCTGTCTTTCAGATAGGTGATACCAGAACTGATGGCGTTGAAGATATAGGTCGGCGTCTTGCCCGTATTGTCGTACAGGGCCACATAGCCGCCGATATCCTGACCGATGCCCAGGACCACCTGGCGCTGGTCGTTGGTTCCATCGTTCTTCACCACAGAGACAGTGGTCCCGTCAATCTTCACCGCTTCTTTCACCGGATACGTCTCTTTGGATCCCGGAGCCGTCCGGAACTGGGCCACGCTGTTCACTACCAGGCTGCCGCCTTTGTGTTCTTCCTGTTCACCCAGGACCACATCCTTGCTCAGGGCCACGTCGTAATTGGCCTGGCCGCCGGTGGTCTGCCGCTTCAGTTCTAGATTGCCGCCTTTGACCAAGGCATCATCAGCGTCAGCCTTCTGGCCCCCAACGGAAACAGTGGTGTGTTTCCCTGCCAGTTTGCCCACTTCTTTCAGCTGGGCCAGGTTCACTGCATCCGTATCCTGGGAACCGGCTGCCACCCCAGTGATCTGCCGGGTCAAAGTGCTTCCATTGCCCACCGCGATGGCATTGGCATTGGAAACCCAGGCGGCAGAAGTTTGGGTCGTTTCCGCCCCGGTGGCAGCATCATACCCTTTGACACCGCTCTGCCGGTCAGCTACGGATCCGCTGCCCAGTGCCACCGTATCCGCCAGTTTGGCCTGAGCACCATTGCCGATGGCGGCGGCATTGGTGGCTTTTTCATCCACTGTGCCACCCAAAGCGGCCAGAGAATTTTCTCCGGCTGCCGTGGAAGAAGCTCCGAATGCCGCAGCATTTTTCCCGCTGGCAGTGGAATCGCTGCCGAAGGCCGTGGCACTTTCCCCGCTGGCAACCGTCCGTTCCCCAAAGGCCGTAGCATAGGTTCCGCTGGCTACGGTGCCGACTTTCTTTGTGGTGCCGTCTCCATTGTCAACCTGTTTGTCTCCGCCGCCCCAAGCTGTGGCATACAGTCCAGTAGACTGGTTCTTATTCCCGAAAGCCGTGGCTCCTGTGCCGGAAGCAACGCTTTCATTGCCAAAGGCCGTGGCATCGTTGGCACTGGCAACGGTCCGTTCTCCAAAAGCCAGGGAACGGCCGCCGGTGGCTTTCGTCCCGTTGCCAAAAGCTACGGCATTCTGTCCCAAGGGATTGCCTTTCTTGTCTTTCTCAGTAGAACCGGCCTGGGTATTTTCCCCAAAGGCCAGAGTTCCTTCGGAAATGGCCTGGGTTCCTTCCCCAAAGGCTACCGAAGCGACGCCGCTGGCGGTATTCCCCTTTTGGTCTTTATTATATCCGCCGCCAAAAGCCAAGGAATTCTGCCCCGATGCCGTATTGTACTGTCCAATCGCAGCAGCACCGTTTCCTTCCGCTTTGGCGTTGGTACCGAGAGCAATGGAGTCCTGACCGGTTGCCTGGGCACCGTTGCCGACGGCTACCGAATGGGCACCGGTCGCTGAGGCGCTGACCCCTGCAGCCAGAGCGTTGTTCCCCGTAGCGCCTGTATTGTTGTAGTTGGTATCGTTGGCCGGATCTACGGAGTTCACGCTGTAATCGTGGACGCCGCTGCCGCCGGTGCCGCTGCCGCCGCCATTGTTGACCAGACTGACCACCTGTTTCAGCTGGGCCACGTTCACCGCATCCGTATCTTCTTTCCCGGCTGCCACGTTGGTAATCTGGCGGGTCTGCTGACTGACATTCTTCGTGCCGTCCCAGCGTGTGCTTGAACCTACAGAAACCGCTGCCAGGGTGGAATTCCACACCGGGTCAGAACCGGCATTGTGATTTTGGCTGTTGCTAGCCGGATCATACCCGCCCTGGTTGTTGGCAGTCCGTTCTGCATAGGACTGGCTGCCCAGGGCCACTGCATCATGGAGGTTCCCTGTGACCCGGGCGGAATCCCCGATGGCCACTGAAGCCTGGCCACCCGCTTCGATAGTGGCATTGTGCCCCAGGGCGATAGCGCCGCCATTTGCCGTATTCGTAGTATTGGCTCCCACACCCATGGCGATGTCGTAGACCGTATCTGCCGTGGTATTGGAACCGATGGCGATAGCTCCGATATTCGTCATACCTGTAGAACCAACGTTATTGCCGGTGGTGGCTTTCGCCCCGATGGCGATGCTTCCTCCGGCAGCAGATCTTGCCTGATGGCCGATGGAAATGGCTCCTTCGCTGTCATCCCCATTATTCCCAGCGTAGGCTTCATTACCTAAAACAACACCATTCTTCATATGGACGGAAGCTTTGGTGCCAATTGCAATAGAATCAGTTGCCCCGTTATTATTATCCCCCGTCGTATTGACCGACTTCCCAATAGCAATGCTTCCATCGTGGATGGCATTACTGTTCAGTCCCAGGGCCAGGCCGTTCTTTTCCACATTGTTGCCATAGCCGATGGCAATGCCGTACTCTCCATCCCCATCATTCGTATTGGCACCGCTAATGGTGTTACGGCCGCCCAGGGCCAAAGCATAGGCCCCGGTCACCGTGTTGGTATCGCCGAATACCGCATTATAGCTGCCCTTCACGGTATTATTGGACCCCAGTACATGGGTAAAATAGGCTTTCGGTGTGGTGCCGCCGTTCTGCTGCTGGCCGTCCACGCTGTTGCCGTAGCCGATGGCCGTGCTTTCATCTGCGCGAGCTGTATTTTTGACACCCAGCGCAGCCGTATAGTATCCGTTGGCATCGTTGGTATGGCCGATGGCAGTGCTGGCGTATTTGGCCTTGTTGTCCTGCCCATATAGTCGGTCACGCTGTTTTCCCCGATGGCCACGCTGTATTCCTTGGCGTAGGACTGGTGCCCCATGGCCACAGCGGACCGGCCTTCAGCGGTCACATCGCTGCCTATAGCCACCGCATCGGACGAATCGATGAGCCGGGGCACCATATAATACCGGTCCACAAAGGTCCCGTCCGAAGCATAGTACCCCTGCCGGCTGTTGGTGATGTTCCCTTGTTCATCCAGCCAAAAGCGGGCATCCGCTTGGTTGCTGGTCAGTTTTCCATAAGCATCCACGTAGTAGCTGCTGACAGAATTCAGGACCTTAGCCTTGTTGCCAACGGCCGTGGAATGGTCCCCTTCCGCCACATTGTCCACGCCCACCGCCGTGGCGCCGCTGGTGTAATAGGACTGCCGGGTCCGGTCCTGACTGTAATAGGTGGCCACATTGTTGTAGACTTCTACAGCCTTGCGGTAGTCTTCATCCGTGCTGTAATAGCTCCGTTCCGGATATTTGGCCCGGACATTATAGGCGTCATCCATGTACTGGCCCGGAGTCAACTTGTAGACTTCCACCTGTTTGTCATCATAGGAATTGGTATCGGGATTGTACACCTTCACCGTAATCCATTCCGTATCCAGCTTCTCATAGGCATAGGAAGCATCCCCGCTGATGGGCTTCTTGGTTTCCGTGGAATGGGTGAATTTCCCCACCCCGTTCCGAGTCCCCAGCACCACATTTTCCGGTTTGCTGTCCACCCGGGCATTGCCGGTTTTGGGGTCTTTCTGGATAGGAGAGACCTGGTTGTCCTTTCCGACAATCAGGTTGCCCTGAGAATCATAAGTGGCGTAGGCATCGCTTCCCTGGGCCGTGGTCTCCGTCTTGTCTTCGATATTCACCGCTTGGTTGGCCGAGGCATTGCCTGTATTGGCGGCAGCTGCAGAAACCAAAGGGACCGAAGAGAAAGCCAGCCCCAAGGCCAAAGCTAAACTATATACCCCCCCTGGTATATTCTTTCGGCTGGAATGTTCCTTCCCATGGTTCCGTGCGATTTCGGATACCACGACATAGCAGTTTTTGACTTTACTCCAGATGACTTTGTAGATTTTATTCATAGATAGCTTCCTTTCCTCAAAACTTCTGGCTCTTCTGAAGAGTTCCCGGGGGAGCACCGGCAAATGAAAATGCCCAATAAAAAAAGCCTGGGACAGAACTCCTTCTGTACCAGGTCCCGACAAAATGCAGTACGCCCTTATCCACGTACTCCTTACGCCACTTCCTCAAGAATCTTCAGCAAAACAAATCGGTAATCTGGTTCCCCTCAAGTTCCCGGTTATCGATAAGCTTTCCTCCCTTCTTACGATTCTCTTTATTGACAGCTTTTCATTCCTATATCATTTTTATAATTTACCATAGTTTTTTCACATATTCAATTAAAAAATATATGTGTATATCTATATTTTTTAATTATGTTATATGAGTATACAGTAAATGGGCAGACCGTCCTCTGGCAAATCTTTCCGATCTGTTCTATACTATTACCCGTGACCAAAAGGAAAGGATGCCTGCAGCATGGAAAAATACATCGATATCAACGAAAAGGGATTCAGCATCCGGTGTAAATTGTTCTACCAAAAAGATTTCCGGAACATCCCCAGCTTAGTGATCTGCACCCATGGATTCGGGGGCAATAAAGAAAATCATTCTGCCGCCAAATTCGCCCAGCAGCTGATCACCAAGTATAAAGGATACGGAGCCCTGGTATTCGACTGGCCCTGTCATGGAGCGGATGCTCGGAAGAAGCTGGTGCTGGAAGAATTCATGACCTACCTGACCCTGGTGGTGGACTACGCCCGGAAGGAACTCCATGCCGCCACTCTCTACAACTACTCCACCAGTTTCGGTGCCTATCTGACGTTGAAATACATGGCGGAAATCGGGAATCCCTTCAAAAAAGTGGCTCTCCGCTGCCCGGGGATCCACATGTCCCAGCTGGTGAAGAACTACCTGTCCCCAGAAGAAATGGAGAAGCTGGAAAAGGGCAAGGAAGTCCAGGTGGGGTACGAACGAAAGATGAAAATGGACAAGCAGTTCGTGGACGACCTGGAAAAATCCGACGTGCGGAAGTACGAGTACTTCGACTGGGCGGATGATATGCTGATTCTCCACGGTACGAAGGACAAACTGGCCCCCATAGAAGATTCCCAGGAATTTGCCGAAAACAACGTGATCACCTTCATCCCGGTGGAAAACGCCAACCACACCTTTTCCGACCCGAAGACCAGCGATTTCGCTGCCCACACGATTGTGGAATTTTTCGGACCGGAAAAATAAAAAGGGGGTGTGAAAGAATTCACACCCCCGGTCGTGAGCCTGGACGTTCAAGCCGCTTGTTCTATTTCTATAGAATGTTAAGGGAAAATCAACAGAAATCTGGAAAACCGGATCTTTGGGCTCCGCCAACAAGCCCGCGACTCACGGCTCGCGACCCGCGACCGGGGTGCTGCTCCCGCAGCACCCCTTATTTTTTCGTCTCAAACAATGCTTCCACAAACTGCTGGGGATCGAAAGGCCGGAAATCCATCATCCCTTCCCCAATGCCGATCCATTTCACATCCAGCCCCAGTTCTTCCTTGATGGCGACCACTACGCCCCCTTTGGCGGTGCCATCCAGTTTGGTGAGCACCACACCGGTCACATGGGCGGTTTCCAGGAAGATCTTGGCCTGGCTGATGGCATTCTGGCCAGTAGTGGCATCCAGCACCAGCAGGGTCTCATGGGGACCGTCAGGGATTTCTTTCCGGATCACCCGGTAAATTTTGTCCAGTTCTTTCATGAGATTGGTCTTGTTGTGGAGCCTCCCGGCCGTATCCACAAACAGCACATCTGCCTTTCGGGCAATGGCCGCCTGGACCCCGTCATAGACCACCGCCGCCGGATCCGCTCCATCCCCGTGGGCAATCACATCCACCTGGGCCTTCTTCCCCCATATCTGGAGCTGTTCCGTAGCACCGGCCCGGAAGGTATCCGCAGCGCACATCATTACCTTGTAGCCCATGAGACGGTAGTAATTGCTCAGTTTGCCGATGGTGGTGGTCTTCCCCACCCCGTTGACTCCTACTACCAGCACGATGGAAGGATGACCTTTGAAGCGCATCCGAGGCCCCGTGGTCTTCAGCATGTCGGCGATATAGTTTTTCAGGAAGGGCAGGGCTTCTGCCGGTGATTTGATCTGCCGAGTGGCTGCCGCCTTCCGGAGGGCAGCCATGATCTTTTCCGTGGTCTTGATCCCCACATCCCCGGCTACCAGGATCATCTCCATCTCATCCATGAAGTCGTCATCCAGTTCCACGCTGGCTCCCACCAGCTCTTCCATCCGTTCGGTGAAATTTTTCCGGGTCTTGCTGAGCCCGTCTTTCAGTTGTTCCATAAAACTCATGATTCCGGTACCTCCGATAATTTCACAGACAGGACCCTGGATACCCCCGATTCTTCCATGGTGACCCCGTGGAGTACATCTGCAGCCTCCATGGTTCCCTTCCGATGGGTAATCACAATGAACTGGGTCTTCTGTCCATATGCTTTCAGGAATTGGGCAAAACGGTCGATATTGGTTTCATCCAGCGGGGCATCGATTTCATCCAGGATCACAAAAGGTGCCGGCTGGTAAGTCAGGAGGGCGAAAAGCAGGGCGATGACGGTGAGGGCCCGTTCTCCTCCGGAAAACAGGGAAAGATTCCTCATCTTTTTCCCCGGCGGCTGGACTTCGATCTCGATGCCCGATTCCAGGATATGGTTTTCATCCTGGATCCGGAGCCGGGCCCGGCCTCCTCCGAACAGCTTTTCATAACAGTCTCCGAAATACCCGTTGATCTTGCTGAAGGCTTCCCGGAACCGGCGGGTCATATCTGTATTGATACCGCTGATCACGGTTTCCAGCTGGGCTTTGGCCTGGGTCATATCTTCATACTGGCCCTTCAGGAAGTCGTACCGTTCCCGAGCCGCCTGATATTCTTCTTCGGCCGCCTGGTTCACCGGTCCCAGCTCCGTCAGTTCTTGGGAGGCCTGGGCTTCCCGTCTTTTCAGTTCCCCCTCCGGCAGTTCTCCGGGCAAAGCTTCCTCCCGAGCCGTTTCCTCGGTAAGTCCATAGGCTTCCATCAGCTGCTGCCGGCCGTGTTCGGCTTCCGCCGCCTTTTTCACCTGTTCCATCTCACTGTTGTGGAAACGCTGCTGGATGCTGGCTTCCTGTCCCTTCAGGATGATTCCCTGCTGGGTCAGTTGCTGCCGTTTGGCCAGGAACGCTTCCTTTTCCTGGAAGAACTGCTGCCGCGCCCCCTGGGACCCGGCCAGTTCCTGCTCCAGGGCCGTGAGCTTTTCCGCCAGTCCTGCCAAGTTCTTTTCACAGTCCTTGATCTTCGCTTCCTGCTGCCGGGCTTCCTCTTCCCCTCGGGTGATCTCCAGCTGGGTCTTTTCCCCCAGCTGATCGATGGACTGGATCCGGGCGTTCAGGGCTTCCAGTTGGCTTTTCCCTGCATTGACGGAAATCAAGGCATCCTGATGCCGGCGGGCAGCCACTTCCAGCCGGGTCCGCTGTTCCACCAGTCCCTCACTGAGGGCCTGGGCCGCTTTTTTCCCTTCCAGATCGTCATTTTCCAGTTGCTCCACTTTGGGGGCAAGTTCCTGGACTTGGGCTTGGAGCGCCAGGAATCGCTCTGTTCCCTGCCGTTTCTCCTGCAAAAGCACTTCCATTGCTTCCTGCTGCTTCTTTTTCTGAGCCGTTTCCTGCTGGACCCGCGCCTCAGTCCCGGCTTTTTCCACTTCGATTTTCTGGAGTTCTTCCAGACACTGCTGCCGGGCTTCTCTCTGTTCCCGGCCCCGCTGGGTCAGGGCTTCCAGCTGCTGCTGACAGGCTCCGCAGGACGCTTCCAGCTGCTGGGATTCCTCCGTGAGCTGCCGGATTTCCTGTTTCCGGGAGAGGAAACTTTTTCCCGGCTGCTTCTGGCCGCCGCTGAGGGAACCGCCCGCATAGACCACATCCCCTTCTAAGGTCACCACCCGCACCCGCATATCGGTTTTCCGGGCAGCTGCCAGAGCATGTTCCAAGGTATCGGCTACCAGCACCTGACCCAAGAGGAACTGGACTGCCGGCCGGATTTTTTCCTCACAGCGGACCAGATCCGCAGCTATGCCGATGATGCCCGGACAGTCCAAAGCCGTTTTTTCCCGGCTGCCCAGGAAGCGTGGCCGCAGGGTATCCAAAGGAAGGAAGGTAGCCCGTCCTCCCTGTTGCTCTTTCAAATAGGCAATGGCTTCCTGGGCCACCCGTGCATCTTGGGTGATGATGTTCTGGAGTGCGCCTCCCAGGGCCGTTTCCAAGGCGGTCACATAAGCATCTTCTACCGTAAACAGTTCCGCTGCCACGCCGCAGATCCGTTCTTGGAAAGGAGCCCTGGCTCCCAACACCGTCCGCACCCCTTTGCTGAATCCTTCATGCTCCCGTTCCATGGCAGAAAGCACTTGGAGACGGGCTTTTTTCTGGTTCAGGGTCCGCTGGGCACCTTCCAGCCGGCGGTTCTCTTCCCGGTAACTTTGGACGCTTTTTTCCAGTTTCTCATTCAGCTGCCGGGCTTGTGCCTCCAGCTGCTGTTTCCGGCTTTCCAAGCCTTCCAGCCAGGATTTCTCTTCCTGGAGCTGTTCCGTCACGGCCTGGAGCCCTTCTTCTCCTTCCCGGATTTTTTCCTTCAGCTGTTCCTGCTGCCGATGGAGCCGTTCCTGTTCCTGCCGCACCCCGGACAGCTGATTCCGGGTCATCACCAGGGTCCGCATGCTGTCAAAAGCCTGCGCCTGATAAGTCTTTAGTTTTTCCTCTGCCCTCTGGACCACTCCGGTAAGGGTTTCCTTTTCTGCAGCAGCCTTTTCCAGCAGTTTCTGAGCCCGGTACTGGGTTTCTTCCAGTTTATCATACTCCTCAGTCACCAGGTTCAGGTTCTCCTGGCTCTGGGCCAGTTCTTCCTCCAATCCCTTCCGGCTCTTGGCCAATTGAGCGATCCGGTTCCGGCTCTGCTGGATCCGTTCTCCCAATACAGCCTGTTGGCTCCGGTAGCCTGCGGCTTCCTTTTCCCGAGCCAATGTCTTTTCCTGGTAGGCATTATAGGCGGTTTCCCGTTCTTGGAGCTGCTGCTCCAGGTTTTTTTCTTGTTTTCCCAGGGTACTTGAAAGTTCCGCCAGTTCCTGGAGCTGTTTTTCCAGGCTTTGGAGTTTTTCCGTCAGCTGCTCCTTCTCTTTTTCCAGAGAAGCCAGCTGTCCCAAGATCCGGGTCACCTTCACCTGCCGCAGCCGGGCGCTGATGTCTTTATACTGCCGGGCTTTTTCCGCCGCCGCGGCCAGGGGGATCAGCTGATTCTCGATTTCATTCTGGATATCATGGATCCGCAGCAGGTTGGCTGCCGTATCATCCAGCTTCCGCAGGGCTTCCTTTTTCCGCAGACGGTACTTGGCGATCCCTGCCGCTTCCTCAAAGATGGCCCGTCGGTCTTCCGGACGGCTGTTGAGGATCTCGTCGATTTTATTCTGGCCGATGATGGACAGGGATCCCCGCCCCAGCCCTGTATCCGCCAAAAGGGCCACTACATCCTTCAGCCGGCAGTTTTTCTGGTTGATGGAATATTCGCTGTCCCCGCTCCGGTACACCCGGCGTTGGAGACATACTTCCTCGAAATCCACCGGCAGGCAGTGGTCCGTATTGTCGAACACCAGGGATACTTCCGCCATCCCCATAGGCCGGCGGCCGCTGCTTCCGGCGAAAATCACATCCTCCATCTTCGTGCCCCGGAGGTATTTCACGCTCTGTTCCCCCAGGACCCAGCGGATGGCATCGGAAATATTGCTCTTGCCGCTGCCGTTGGGCCCCACAATGGCCGTGATGCCCGGTTCGAATTCGATATTCACTTTGTCTGCAAAGGATTTAAACCCATGGGCTGAAAAGCTTTTTAAACGCACGGCATTCCCTTCTCAGGCCCGGAGGTCCGACAGAGACACTTCATCATTTCCGTCGATTTCCGCCAGTGCCACATCCACAGACTCGCTGTTGCTGGTAGGGACATTCTTTCCCACATAATCGGCCCGGATGGGCAGTTCCTTGTGGCCCCGGTCCACCATCACCGCCAGCTGGATGGCTTTGGGCCGCCCCATGTCGATCAGGGCATCCAGAGCACTGCGGATGGTCCGGCCGGTGAAAAGCACGTCATCCACCAAGATCACGGTTTTCCCATTCAGATCGAAATCGATGTCCGTCTCACTGATCACCGGGTTGTATCCCAGGGTGGACAGATCATCCCGGTAAAGGGTGATATCCAATGATCCCACCGGCAGTTTCACTCCTTCGATCTGCTGGATTTCCCGGCTCAGCCGGTCGGCCAGAGGGACGCCCCGGGTGCGGATCCCCACCAGTACCACATTTTCCACACCCTTGTTCCGTTCCACGATCTCATGGGAGATCCGGACCAGAGCACGGCGCATGGCATCGGCATCCATAATGGTTTTTTTCTTGACAGAAGTGGTCATAACGATTGCCTCCTTTTAATGGAACTGCCCGTGGCGCAGACGGGTCAGGATGGTTTGCATATCTTCCGGCACCGGAGCCGTAAACGTCATCCATTCTCCAGTGCGGGGATGGCGGAAGGTGAGCTGCTCCGAATGGAGCGCCTGTCCGCTGATAGAAAAACAGGTCTTCTGAGGGGCATATTTCGGGTCTCCCACCAGGGGATGTCCGATATACGTCATATGCACCCGGATCTGATGGGTCCGCCCCGTCAGGAGACGGCAACGGACTACGGTAAACTTGCCATACCGTTCCAACACTTCATAATCCGTAGCCGCCCAGCGGCCTCCCTGGGGAACCACCGCCATCTTTTTCCGGTCCCGGGGATCCCGGTCCAGCTGGGTCTCGATATGGCCGTGATCTTCTTTGATATTCCCCCGGACAATGGCCAGATAGGTCCGTTTGGCTTCTTTTTTCTGGATCTGTTCTGCCAAGGAAAGGTGGGCCTTGTCATTCTTGGCGCAGATCATCACCCCGCTGGTATCTTTGTCCAGCCGGTGGACGATGCCGGGCCGGATGACCCCATTGATCCCCGAAAGGTCTTTGCAGTGGTACAGCAGGGCATTGACCAGTGTCCCATCCGGATTCCCAGCTGCCGGATGGACCACCATGCCCCGAGGTTTGTTCACCACGATTACATCCTCGTCCTCGTAGAGGATATCCAGCGGGATATTTTCCGGCTTTGCCTCCAGATCCGCCGGGGGCAGCACCGTGACCTGGAACACATCGCCAGTTTTCACTTTATAGTTGGCCTTCACTGGCTTTCCTTCCCTGGCGATCAGTCCTTCCTGGATGTCATGCTGGACATTGGAGCGGGTGCATCCCAGCCGGGCTGCCAGGAACACGTCCGCCCGCAGGCCTTTTTCTTCTGCCGTGGCCGGACCCGTCACCGTCAGGGCGGCCCCTTCTGGAATCACTTCTTTTTCTCCGGGCTGGTTTTCTTCCCGGATTCGTTCTCCAGCATACTCCATACGATCAGCCCCACTCCCAGACAAATAAAGATATCCGCCACGTTGAACACAGGCCAGAAATAAAAGTCCACAAAATCGATCACATACCCGGTGGCGATCCGGTCGATCAGGTTCCCCAAGGCACCTCCCAGGAACAGTCCCGTTCCCAGCCGGGCTTTGGGGCCTTCCCGCCGGATGTGTTCCCGGAGCAGGAAAATGGCTCCTGCCGCAGCCAAGGTAATCACCACAAAGAAGGCCCGCTGGTATTCCAACAGACCGAAGGCGGCTCCCGGGTTCAGTACATAGGTACAGCTGACCACCCCGGGAATCACCGGAAAACTCATGCCGACAGTCATGGTATGGGTAATGAAAAGTTTGGTGATCCGGTCCAGCAGGACCACCAGGAAAATCTGGATGAGCATCAAATGCAATAGGCTCCTTTAGCTATTTTGGTATAAAAAAAGAAAGAGCCCTACAATGCCGTACCAATTCCGAGTTTTGAACCTGCCTAAGCAGGTGGGTGCCCTCCCTGTCATATCTGATGTCCCCTCGAAAGGGCATATCATCAACGGCCGGAGTTCACGGGCTCCCTTATAGAGAGTGTTGGCTCAAAACATATGGAATTCGACTCGCACATCGGAGGGTTGCTCTTTTATCTGTATTATACAGCCTGATGGACAGATTGTCCAGTTTTTCAAAATTTTTTTGGGAGCCAGTCCTTTTTGTATCCTTTATTTTCCTAGGAATACAGGTTTCCGTTTTTCTAGGAAGGCTTTCATGCCTTCTGCCTGGTCCAAAGTGGCAAAGCAGTTTCCAAAGACCTGGGCTTCATAACTGAGAGCCGAAGCAAGGTCCATGGACATGCCATGGTTGATGGCATCCTTGGCAGATCCAATGGCAATGGGACCTTTCTCCATGATCTTCCGGCAGACTTTTTCACAGGTATCCAGCAGCAGTTCCAGAGGAAGGACCCGATTCACCAGCCCGATCCGGTACGCTTCCTGGGCATCGATCAGGTCACCCGTATAGATCATTTCTTTGGCACGCCCCTTCCCAATGAGCCGTGTCAGCGTCTGGGAACCGCCGAAACCGGGAATGATCCCATAGTTGACTTCCGGCTGTCCGAATTTCGCTGTGGTGGATGCATAGCGGAAATCGCAGGCCAAGGCCAGCCCCAGTCCTCCGCCCAGACAGTACCCATTGACAGCACCGATCACCACCATAGGAAGATTTTCGATGGCATTGAACACTTCATGGTCAAAACGAGAAAAGGTCATGGCCTCATGGGCCGTCATCTGACTCATGGCAGTCAGATCCGAACCGGCCACAAAGGCTTTTTCTCCTGCACCCTGCAGGATCACGGCCTTCACCCGTTCATCATTCCGCAGCCCATCGATACAGCTCTTCAGTTCCTGAAGCGTCAGGATGTCCAGCGCATTCAAGACTTTGGGCCGATTGATGCTGACAATGGCCACGCCTTCTTCTTTTATCGTTACTAATAAATTTTCGAATTTTTCCATAGTCATCTCCGTAAAATTTGATTTTTTAGAATATTGTAACGTATCCGGCAGGGATTTGGCAATATAGAAACAAAAAATTCTTTATGAAGTTTACCTACTCTGACCACAGACAAACACAAAAGCGCCTGCATCTTTCGATGCAGGCGCCTTCTCTTAACCGGCAGCTCCCTATCCTCCCGGACCGTTTCCAGTCGAGTACTT
>ERZ791753.1134-NODE-1134-length-18774-cov-2.114643_pt1 | contig 18774 bp, 19 predicted proteins | sample MGYA00509951_ERZ791753 | MGnify/ENA primary metagenome ERZ791753 (study PRJEB30046, sample SAMN00792026) | human gut metagenome | study: EMG produced TPA metagenomics assembly of the A metagenome-wide association study of gut microbiota in type 2... | reverse complement strand
TGCTTGCCCTCTCTCGTGACGGCGGCGTGAACGGAGCCAAGCCCCTTGCCGGGCTCGTACGCCCCGGAGTACCTTACCGTCTCCCCGCCGGGCAGGTTGCCTGTCACCTCCTTGGTGACCTTTGTCAAAATCGTTAGTTCCTTTCTCATGATCGTATGTTTTAAATGATGGTTCACTCGTTCTGGTAGCCGACGATGATGCCGCCGACCACTCTCAACCGTATTTTATCAAGGTCCACGTCCGTTCCGAAAGAGACTCCTTGGTGTCCCCGGCAGTAATAATCGCCGGATGACCACACGTTCCCGACGCTGCTTAGCGTGTCGCAATGGATATTCCCGTACCCGGAGGCCGTTATGGAGCTGCAGGATAACGCCCCGTCGATATAGACCTTTCCCCCGAATTGGGCGGCGTATCCGTTCGAGAAACCGATTGTCGCTGCCCCGCTGATGATCAACGTGGTCCCGGGGGTCCCGGCCAAGGCGCTCCCTCCCCACACGAAATTTCCTATCTTGACGATATTCGAGGTGATGCTGTCTGCGTCTATCAGGCTGGCGTAGATCTTCCCGTTATTGTCGATGAGTACGCCGTTCAGGTCTATCTTGTTGCCCTTGATCGTGACCGTGCTGGCCGTCTGGTTGATCATGGAGACCACCGTGTCCCCGTTATAGTCCGTGGTCGATACCTTTTGCGTGATGCTCCTCGCGTTCACCTCAATCGAGGCGGAGAGATCGTTTCTGAGGCCGGAGAGCTCCGAGCTAGTGGCGTACAGGTACAGGCTGTCATTGATCCCGTCTATCCGTAGGCCGAGGTCCGTGATCGTCTTGCTGTTGTTGTCCGTCTTCGTCACGTAGGCGGACAGGGTGCCGTTCGTGTTGTCGAGCGCCAGCCCCATGTCCGTCACCGTACCCTTTAGGTTATCCACCTTGTTGGCGTACATTCCCACACGCTCGTTCGTCTGCTCCAGCTTGGTTGACATCTCCACCCGGAAATCGTCCAGCGGCCGGCTCGTGAGCAGCAGGTTATAGATGAATATCTCCCCGGTATGGGAGATGGTAAAATCACCCGTCCCGTCCCATTCCCCGATAAATTCCTCCTGTGCGAATGCGTCGGTGGGCGTCATCGCCTTGGTCTCGTACAGGTCCTGCCCGGGAAAACCTATGGTGAGCGTACCGGCCGTCTTGACCTTGCACATGAACGATATATAGAACGTGGGCCATTTCGTGGTCCCGTCCGGCATCTCCACCAACCCCTCCGGCCTGCGTGACAGCTTGGCGTTCAACTGCCTGATCGTGGAGTTCTTGATGCAGAGGGCGAGCCTGTTCAACACCCGCACGATACCGATTATCCGGTCTTTCTCCGAGTAAAGGGAGTCGTTCACCGGGATGTAACGCTCGCTGACGGTGAATAACGACACGTCATTGCCCGGCTCCCATCCGACGATATCCTCGGAGAAGGACGAGTTGGTGAGATAGTTGTCCTTCTCCGCTATCTCGTGCCGGATGGATGACATCTCGCTGGAGAGCTTGCCGTTCATCACTTGGAATAGCGTGCTGACATCCTCTCCCGTATCCGAGAGGATGAACTTTCCACGGGCGTAAAGATTCTCCACGTACGCCCCGTCACCGTCCAATCTTCCGAAATAGGGCGTGACCAGACCGTTCAGGTTCCCGATACGGACCTTCACGCAATTCTCAGGGTCGGTCTTCATCCCCCGGATCACGTCCATGTAGGGCGTTCCGAACTCGTCCACCGTGGTGATCTTGATGATACCGCTACGGGTGGAGTTATCCGGGTTGTCCACCCGGCATAAGGTATCCCTCTTTGTTACCTGCGACAGGTCGCCCACGAAGTTCTCGAAGGTGAGCCAGTCCAGACGGTTCTCACCGTCGGAGAGGTAGCCTACGCCCACCGACACCACCTTCAGCTCGTATTGTTTCACCATCTGGTAGTTGTTCTCAAGGGTGGGATCGCCTTGGAACTGCTGGACCATGAGGATGTCACCTTTCCGGAACGGGTTGTACAAACGTCCCCCGTCCGTGTCGAGGTAGATCCTGCCCGAGTTTGCGTCGTAATGGTCCACCTCCATCATCGCGGAGAAGATACGGTTGTCATTCTCCCCTAGGAGCTGGGACACGATAAACTCGTAGACCCGTAACGTTCCCCGCACGGCGATATCATCGATCTCCAGCTTGTATCTCGTCTCGTTTATCCCGGCGGCGTTGGTCCGGGTATACGGGGCGAGCATCCAGCCCGTCCCGTTAGGGAACCCCGAGGCAAACATGGGCGAGGATAGGGAACCGGCGAACATGGAGTCATTCTTCACCCTCAGGTCCTTCAGCCACATCGTGCCGTCGGCGAACAGGCGGAACCCGTTCTCATGGCCGAAACCGTTGGCGTCACGGTCTGAGTAGATGGAGGAGTCAAGGCCGGCAAGGATGATATCCTTCTCGAACGTGATGTTACCGTGCGCCGTATCGTCGATGTCCTTGCGAAGGTAACGCAGGTCCAGATCCTCGATCGCCAGGATCTCGCAGGTATCCAAGGCCGTGACATGGCCGAAGCCATCCAGCATGACGGAGGATATCGCCTGTTTCTTCGCGGCCTCCACGCTCTCCGCTATCGATGTGTCTGCATGGGATACCCTATACGCATATCGGCTCTTCTCTATCATGATACCCACTCCCTCTCGAAGCTCTATGGCCGTAGCATCTCCTCCTTCGGAGGAGCCTGCATAGGCTCCATAGATGGGGTATGTACCCCCACCTACGGCATCCAACACCTTACCCGTGCGAGGAAGGGCTTTTTTGCGTGTCAATCTATGTATAACATCGCTCATATCCACTAACCACAATTTTGTCCGACATTTCTATTCATAAGGGATGCCACTCAACTTAGCAGTGTCATCAGAATACCCGACCGCCGTCATTAGAGTCTTCGCTTCCGAAAAATTCAGAGTACACCCGACGACCAGATATGTTCCTGATAAGATGGGATCGTAAGACACGTAACCCAGCGCCGGATTGCCGCCCATTTTTACATTTACCGATATTTTCTCGTTTTTGGTGGTAAAATTCGAATGGATCGTGCACATCAGCAATCTCTCTAGGATATCGGTCTGGCCCGCCCGGGTATAAGATAACTGGAACTCAAAGCCGCCTGCCGTCTTTCTCAATATATTGCCCTTGCCAATAGGAACCTTTCCCTCGTTGGCGGAGATGCATTTCAAGGTGATGTCATCGAAATCACTCGCCACCTTCCTGTTCACGTAACTCTTGAACTCGTAATCCTCCGTGTCAAGCTTTTCGCCCTTATCATCCTCCAACTCCAGGCTCACATTATCTATAAGGATGTTTTTCACCCTGTCCGGTGGAAACACGTCAATGCCGTCCAAGGTAGGATTGGATACGATACAATACCGTAATCTCATGACCATGTATCCGCTAGACAGGGGAACGGGTACCCTCGTCCCGTCCGTCTGGTCCTTCCTCGATATCCCGAAAGCGCCGGAGGAAAGTATATGCGCCACCTGCCCGTTGGTTCTCCATGCGTTCGCAATCCGGGAGCTTGTCAAAGGAACGGAAGCAAACACCAAGGCAAACTTTCCGGATGGAACGAGTCCTCCCGACACGGGTTTCCACCCCTCCTCCGTATAAGGGTTATTGCAATAATACGAGACCGGGCTCCCCTCGTTATCCATCAACACCAAGTCACCATAGAGAGCCATGCCCCTTGTCCTCTTGTCATCCTCCGTCACCTCCGAGTCAAACGGATCGTCACGCGTATTGATATAAGCGTCAACCTTGATCCTCACATATACCTTGGAGTCGGACCCGATAAGAAAACAACCCCTGCCATCGAACTCCCACAAGTTGGAAGCCGAGCCGTTGCCTGTATAGATCATCTCGGCACCCGTGAGGGTACCGCCCGACGAACGTTTGTCCTCATAGCACAGAAACCGCCCGCCCTTCCATGGCGGACACTTGCCATAGGCCTTCAAGGTAAATTTAGGTTGGTCCGAAGTTGACTTCAGATCGTCCAGTGAATCCTCCTCTATCCCATAAGACAGTATATCGCCTCCTGCAGAGGCGTACAATGAGCTGGTGATCGTCACGTTATTGACCAACTCCTCGAACCCGTAGCTTGAGTCCGTCGAGGCGAAACCTATATCGTGGAGATTACCAAGGCTGAAATTAATGGTCTCGTCCGCCTCGAAAGCGAACGTGGCGTAATCGAAACGTTTCAGGGGCAACCCGTTCCTGACGGTGTTATAATCGTATATATAAAGGTTGGCATCCTTCTGCACCATCATCAACCCGAAAGGCTTCAGGACCTCCTCTATCACCTCACGACATGACATAGGCTCACCATCCTCGTCATAGAAATTACCGGACATCATATAAAGCCTATGCAACACGGTCTCCGTCGAGAGCCACGTGATACCCTCCGCCCTCGTGGTACAGCCTATATACAACTTTTGGAAAGGGAGCCCGAGGCGATCGAGGCAACGCCTGATATGCGAGAAGAGCGGCACGATATCGCCGTACTTGTTCTCCGAAGCGTCTAAGTATCTCAATCGCTCCATTATATTGAAATCCGAAGCCTTGAACGTCACCCCGTATGGCGGGACTGCGGATAATTCCTCCCCATAAAGCTCGGAGTCAAGCCAACCGACCCAATACAAGGATCCGGAGCGGTAAAACTTGACCAGATATCCCCTCATATCATCCGTATGCAGGTCAACGAACTGGAACACGCTCTCGCTTATGAGGCTCATCGTCGCTTGCGATCCCCTTACCGGATCCAGCTTACGTACCTCGGGGTACTCGATGGAGAACGCGTCGGCCCTCGCCTTGACTTCCACCGCTTGCACGAGGCTTCCTGTCAATATCTCAAACCGGTTCAAGATGTTATCTTGCCCCTTGAACTCATGATAATACCTAATATCCATCACCTACCCCTCCTTGCTATGCGATCGCCGTTCTTCAGCACGCCGACCAATTCATCATACTTTATCTTGAACACGACCTCACCGTCCCCTCCTTGGGTCTTTAGGCCCTTCCCGTTGGCTATCTGGAATAGCGTCGCCTGCTGGCTGCCATTCAGGATCATCTCGCCGCCATTCACACGGGCAAGATTCATGTCACCCGTCGGATTTCCTTGAACAATACCGCCACCGGCGAACTTCGGAATAGCAGCAAAAGCGGCGATGGCGGCGGCGATAGCCCCACCAATAGCCACTATATTTAATGGGAAAGGTAATTTTGCGGCGCTTTTTCCTGCCTCTGATGCCCCTGCCGCCGTGTTAGCGGCAACCTCCTCTACCGCCGTTGTCTTTTTAACTGTCGCAGCCGTAAGATCTGCCGCCGCCCCTGTAGCCGCATTAGCAACTTTAGTCGTTGTAACGGTGGTATCGATCACAGCTTCCTCCTGTTTTGCCTTACCCAGTTTTTTTGTGATCTCCGTAAGGCTATCGATCGTCTTGACTATGCTCATGAAAGCGTCCACGGAGTTCATCATGGCGTTCCATACCGCAAGAATACGTTCCCATACGGAAGCGTCCTCATCGCTGAACACCTCGTTCAAGTTAGAGAAGGCTGACACGAGCCGGTCGGCGCTGGAGGCTACCTCTTTCACGCCGGAATACATCCCCTCAGAAAGCTCCTTGGTCAAGTCCTTGACATCCTTCTTCACCTCGGCGATCTTCAAGGCCTCATCCAAGCTGGTGACATTGTTTAAAGCCTCATTCAAGGCATCGATGAAATCCTCGGCGTTCTTACCGTATTCGGCCTTGATAGCGTCGAGGTTTCCTTTCGCAGCCTTTATTCTATCCTCCAGCTCGTCCGTATCCCCACCGATCTTACCCTTAAGCCTATCCACGTAATCCCGTCTGGAATCACGATCCGCCCGTAGCTTCTCGATATCCGTTTTCTTGTAATCGAAGGTCTTGTCACGCTCTTTGTACACAGGGACCTTAAACACCTCCTTTCTTAACGAATCAGCGGACTCCGTTAGAGCCAAGGCGAACGCCTTGCCGGCCTCCCCGATATCCTCCATACCGGCGATCTCCCGCAAGGTCTTCTCCGTAAGCTCCAGTTTTGCCTTCGTATATTGCTTCTCAGTCAAGTAGTTCTCGGCGTATTGGCCGGAAAGCTTGTTCATCTCATCCCAGTAATCGGTCTCGGTCTCATAGATCTTGCTGGCAGAGACTCCCGCCTTGGCGGTCTGGAACGTCTTGTTCCCCTTCGCTTGTTCCGGGGTGAGAAGACCTGACAAAGTCTCATAGGTCGCCTTATTCAGTCTTTTCAACTCGCGGTCATATTCTGTCTCTGTAAGAACCCTATTCTCCAGCTTATTAGTTAACTCCGTGACAGATTTAGCGTATTCCTCCTCAGCTTTCTCAAGGTCAGTCTTCTTCTTTTTCTTCGTATCTGGTTCCTCCACGGGGATCGAGGCGCTTGCTAATATGTTTTTCTCGAATAGCTCAAGCTGTTTTCCCGTGTCATCGGCTATTCTTGCCAGTTGATTAAACCGTTTTAAATCATTAGGCACATCCCTAAAGCTATCATAGTTGTAACCTCCACCCCTAAGTGTCACGTTATTCCTTGAGGCCTTTAACGCATTCGCCAATCCCTCTCTAGTCCCGCCATATTTAGCCAATATATCCCTTTGGGAATCCTCGGTCTCCAGCTTTTTTCGTTGGTAGAACTCCACGGCGGCGGCATCCTTCAACAACTTTATCCGCTCCGCTACCTTGGTATTGATATCGCCATTGATCTTCAAGGAATCCTTGTTTATGTCATAGGATGTCCCAAGCAAGCCGTTGATCTCCCCCAAGGCATTCCTGCGAACGATCTCGGACTCCTTGATATCCGAGGCTATTTTATAGAGGCGTTGCAACTTGTCAGCATCCTCCGGGCGACCGATCGTCAATGTCTCCTTTTCATAATCAGAGAACATTGCCTTAATCTTTTTAGCCTCCTCCCTAGCGGATATGATCTTGGCGATCAGTATCGCAATGCCCGTGAACACGGCGGTTGGTAACATGGACATGAAAGCCACACGGATAGCCCTTATTGATCGGGAAAACGCAACACTCATAGTTGCCGCCCCACTTCGAGCTTTCCATGCGATCTCATCAAAAGCGGTCCCGGCAACTTTAGCGGTCTTCGATGCGGCAACCATAGCCGATCGTTGGGCGATCGCCAATTGGCTCACTAGCCATTTGAAGAAGCGTCCTAAAGTGACCCCAGTAAGTACCGCTACCAATTGAGCGACCAAAGCGTGGATATTCTTCGTGCCCAGCTGAACCGACTTAGTGATGGAATCAATCAATCTCTTATATGCGTCCTGTATGCCCATATTCTGGGTAAACTCCTGAAAAGCGTTTTTCAAGCGATTAAGGGAGGTCTCGATATTGTCCGTATCGACATTCGGGAGCATCTCGTCGAGAGCGGCGGCTAACTTTGGCAAGACATCTGCGGAAAGTAATTTCCCCTCCCTCATGATCTTGTCAAGCCCCGCCACCGTCGTACCGGCGGCCTTCGCCATCGCCTGCATGGCGATAGGGAGACGCTCACCCAGCTGTCCCCTCAGCTCCTCGGCCTGTATCTTTCCCTTACCCATCATTTGCGTGACGGCGAGGAACACCCCGTTCGTCTCGTCAGCGGATAGCCCGAAAGCGCCCGAGGCGCGGGATAAGGACTCGAACAGCTTCCGTTGATCCTCCATCGGCATGTTGGCGTTGCTGGCCGCAGCCGTGAACTTGGCGAAATTCCCGGTCAAGTCATTGACGTAGACCCCATATTTCCTTGCCAGATCCGTCGTAAAACGAAGGTTGTCGGCGAACCCTGCCACACTCCCCGACACGTTCTTCAACGCCGTCGTGGCCTTGCTTGTCTCCCTCGCCACCTGTATCAACTGTGAGAAGAAGCTTGACAGGCTCACGCCAGCGAAACCCATGGCGGCAGCGAACGTGAGGATCTGCGCCTGCATGGAACGGAAAGCACTTTTCACGCTATTCGTACCTTTCTTGAAATTCTCCGTGAGGAGATTTATCGCGATGCTGAATGATAATTTTCCCGCCATATCAATTATCATTTAAGTAGTGATTGAACTCCCCGGACATGAACCGGTCAAACATTCCCTTGTTACGGTCCATCTCCTCCGCGGCTTTCCGCTCCCGCTCCTCGACCTCCCACGGGAAAACATAGAAGTCACGTACCGTACGGATCTTCCTCGTATCGATGTGCGGGGCCACGGCGAGAAACGTCCAAAGCCTCTGGCTCTCCATCCCCTCACGCTTACGCCTATCCAAGGCCCTCACGAGCGCAGGGATATCCGATATCTCCAACTCGTCCATGACATAATGCGGATCCAGCCCGCCAGATACGATAAGGTCTGAGGCCAAGTCGCCTGATCCGCCAGCCTCTCCCTTATCCACCGTATCCGTGAACTGCACCAACAACACGTTCTCCAATTCCATCTCGCTCAACATGGCCGACAGCTGCTTCTCATTCCCCGCCACCTCAAGGAACGTCCCGTATGCCATCCTCTCCTTGTTATTCGCCAGCACGGAACAATACAGGAGCCTCGTCAACTCCTCGCGATCCGTATAATCGAAATCCGTGAACGGCTTGCCTAGCATCTGCTCCGCGCGGATGATCGTTAACCTAATATTGTATCTCATATTCCCTCTAATAAAAAGAGGGCGACGTGAATCGCCTCCCTCCGTTAACACTCTTGTAATAAACCTACCTTATCCACCAGCCGAGACCGCCCCGTCCTCCAGAGGCCCCGTCCCTTGCAGGGTACAGGAACTGGTACAGATAGCCCCGTTCTGGGCCGTCATGTTCAAGGCTGTGATGATAGCCTTGCCCTTTACGACCTCCGCATCCTTGGCGAAGTCCCCGTTGGTCTCCTTCGCCTTCGCCATGATAAAGTCCACCGGGATCCGGCTAGCCATAAGGTCTTTCAGTTTCTTGAATGACAGATGTCCCTCCTTGAACGATATCATGGACTCGCTGGAGATCGTATAACCGAGCTGCCCGGTCAGGAACTCCTTCCAGTTGCCGGACATCTTGTTGGATGTGTCTACCGTGTCGGCAGACAGATCAATATTGCACGATGTCCCGAAAGCGATCGGTAACGTGCTCGAACCATCGGTGACGAAAAGCATCAGTTTGTCACCCATAAGGGTATCAATTGCAGAATCATAAGTTGTCGTCATATTTTTTATGAATTAGAAATTTCGAACAATAATACCTGGATAAACTTTTTATCCTCATAATCCTCGGTTGAGTCTTTCAACCTTATCCGAAGCCCGTTAGATCGATCGCCCTCCAATACGCCTAATATTAATTCGGCGATATCCTGGCTACGATCATAGTTATCACTTACAACATTTATAAAAACTCGGCACTGCTGACTAAAAAGTCCCATTGCGGTGTATTGTGTAGAATACTCATCACGCACATAAAGGATAAAATCACCCTCCGTACCCTTTGGTGCGTATAATGGGAAAATCTTTTCTCCGATTAGAGCAGATAAGTCACCATTCTTTAAAAGTATCTGCCGGATAACTGTCGTTACTTTCAATTTAGATTCACCCCGTTTTATCATCGCCTGTTATTAATTCGTTGAACCGCCCTTTCTACCCCAGAATACAAAAGCCCCATCGCTTTAGGTTCCTCGCTCACGAGCGCATCCGACCAAAAATTATTGGCGGGCACGATCCCTCGTCGCCACCCCTTTTTGGTATACCTCATTTTTGTTCCTTTATCGACAAGGTGCGCATGGCTACCGGCGGGTCGGGCGAATCCAGAAAGAGCCCCTAGCTTAGTACGTTTTACCTTATTTGTAAATGATTTCATCAGGTTGTCCGTAACACCGCCAGGGGTTTTCAGTCTTTGTCGTAAATTACGCTTACCCGCCGTTTTAAAAACACTTACTGCGGAGCGTAAACCTGCCTTTATTGCCCGATCCTTTTCAAAGTCCTCGAGCCCTTCAACGAGATTAACTACCGCCTCACGATCTATTAGTTTTACTGTAATCATCACGTATTCATTTTTGATAATGTAACCAGGTAAGTATTATCAGATCTTTGCCAGTCAAGCAAAGAAATAGAATAATAACGCCCTTGATATAGCACTCTTTGTTTTTCGTTTATGACCGGATGATAGCGCACTTGGAATATCAAGGTATTTCCTGTAAATTCTTCCCGCGCGTTCATGCCATCCGCATCTCGGATGAGAGACAGTTTTTTCTTATGCCCTTTGCAAGTATAGATTTTAACATACTCCTTGCTTACTGCCCCTGAGGGAGACGTAACAGCCTGAAGTTCTTCAAAAACTAATATTTCACGTAATAATCCGGCTCTCATTTTGAGTAATTTCGATATAATCCAATCAAATGTTTATATGTTGGAACCTCGCTTAGGGTAGACACAAAGGCCACTGTTTCACGACTGTTGTAATAATCACCGACTTGCAGTAGGATAGCGTATTTTAAGGGGGCCGGGATCTCTCCCGGCTTAACCTCTAAATCCTTTAGATCCTCACATACATCTTTAGCAACTGTTATCTCAGCGGCCTCAATCAGCATACGGATATAATCATCATCCACCGTATAGGTCTCATCAATGATAAGATGCTGTTTCGCCTGTTCTAAAGCTATGTATGCCATATCTGATAATTTTATTTCATGGAAGCGATAGTGAATGATTCTTTGCGGATAAAGCCCATGTTCCAATAGGAATTGGTAATCAATCTCACCGTACCCTTTAAGGCCTGCGTGTAAGGATCCACCAATAATTCGATCCCGCCCCACTGTCCCAAGAAATAATCAGACCAGTTACCGAAAACCGCACCAAACTCATCTGAGGTTTCACCTAACTCTTTCGGTAAGTTATTAGTACTTAACGCACGATAGCCATTTAGCTGCCCGTCCCCATTACCCGTAAAAATGAACCCGCCCGCCCCGGAAGCGTCTTTCACTTTAGTCTTGGCCTTGCCGACAAGAGCCGGGTGCAAAATGTAGGAAAGATTTCCAAACAATGCGTTCTGTACATCAGCGTTGGTTTCCATAGCGACGATCTGGGCCCACGTGATATCCCCTTTAATATTCTTGTCAAGAGTATGAAACATACCATCGGGAGTATTTTCCACACCCTTGGTCTTCGCAAATGCCGACTGCTCAATCTTCTGTGCGATAGCTACCGCAATGGCTTGACGAATATAGGCCTCCACAGAAGCGTTCTCCTGCACGAGTAGTTGCTTAGAAATATCCACATAGGCGGTCAATCGCAAAGGCTTAAATAAATTATCCTTGGAGAACGCACCCGCCCCATCCTTGGCCTCAGCATTTTCGCCCTCCCAGAATACGTTAGCCCCCGAGAATTTGGGCCAATAGATATTACCTTGCAATCCGGTCATAAATCGGGCACCCGCACGGGCTAACACCAACGCAGACTGCAAGGGCAGTAGCATCTCCTGTTGCTCCTCATCAACGATCACCCCCGTAACGGCTTCGGTTGTTGCCGTAAATGGGGCGCGTTTTTCTATATTTACAGGAACCACGATGCTGCGCTTTTCAGACATTTGCGCACCGGACGTATTGTGCAGAGTCGTGGTGGTCTCAATAACACGGGCCTCCACGTCACTCTGCGGAGTTCCATCCACTAAGTTAGCGATAGCCCGGCGCAAAGAGAATTTCCCCACTTGCGGTTGGTGCTGCTTACCTTTCCCCCGGTTTTCCTCCTCATGCATGGCAATTTCAGTATTGATATCCGCAAGACGACACTGGATTTCCCCTAACTCCTTTTGCTCTCCCTCATTCAGCATACGGGTCTCTCTGCGGGCCCCTGCCGTAATCTCTTTTGAACGGGTCGCAAGCTGGTTACGTTCGTCCCGTAATTCCGTAATACTTTTTTCTTTAGGCATAACTCAAATATTTAATGATTTATCGATATTGTCATAATACTCATCCAGCTTGCGCTGTCGCAGTTCCCGCTCGGCTTGCTCCTTTCCTCTCATATAGACCGAAGTTTTTGAATAAGCGCCATCATAGACCGGAGACACGTCAAAAAGTTCCCCGAGTTTTTCAATTGACCTCTTCCAAGTCCCGTCTGATTTTTTCTCCCACGTGTCTTTCTCAACGGTAAAGGCAAAAGAAGATTCACTAATCTCTCCCCTACGAATATTCTCAAGTAACTCATCCCCCAATGCTGTTCTAGGGGCCTCAAAACGATATTTCAACCCCTTTTGATCGATCTCAAGCCGTAAGCTACCCTCCCCATTTTTATATCGGGCTAAGATTCCTCTCCCCGGGTCATGATTCATCAAGGCGAACACATTGCTTTTTTCAAGCACCCCATCAAGAGCCCCTCGTTGAATGACCTCCTCAAAAGATAGCCCGTCCGATCTAACGTCAAATAGAAGGGCATACCCCTCGACCGTACGTTTTTCCTCATCCGAAACCACTTTATAGGCGGTATTTCTTATTTCTCTATTCTCGTTCATGACCATGTTTTATCTACTAACCACTATTTTGTCCGACAAAATCATTTTTGCTTTGTCGGCAAATCACTATTTTTAACGGGATCCGTTACGGCACGGTCCAAAGTCTGTACATTGACCTGCACGAAAGCGTTATCCCCGTTCCCCTTACGAGGTAAATTATTCTCACGGCGAATCTCATTCGGTGTAGCCGCCCCTACGTTGAATAAATCTTTCCAGTACGCCGCTTGCGCCGCTTTATCGGTGCGAAGGAGAGCGGAGGTATTAAATTCAGCCTTAACGGACCGACGCTCCGACGATAGAAATACTTTCCGATTAATCTCCAACTCTATTTTCGTGATAATCGCTGAGGCCGTATCGGTAAGATAGGCTAATTGTGTCGCCTCAACCGTTGAATAGCTGGATTTACTAAGATCAAAAGCCTTGACAGGGGAGACAGAAAAGAAACGGCATATGTCCACGACATTAAACTGCCGAGATTCTAATAATTGCGAGTCTTTCGGGCTGACCGTAATAGGCTGATATCTCATATTTCCCTCCAAGATGACGATACCGTTCGGCCGCCCGGTAACCGGGTTTGTCCGGTTTTCCCATTCTTGGTAATTCTGCTCCTTTTGCCTTTTATCCAGCCTTACCCCCTCGATTGTCAACACCCCGGCCGTATTCGCCCCACTCTTGAAAAAACCAGAAGCGTGGGCCTCGCTATCTGAAGAAATATTCAGCGATTGCCGGGCATGGGTGTAGAGACCCCTATAATCCCATCGTATGAAAAGTTGAGCACATGGATCATGTCACGGGGTTCCACGAGTTCCCGGAACCCGGTAACCCTGTACCTTTTCCGGTGAATGCCGGAGCTATCGGTTATCCACTCAATCGATACCTGAGGCGTTGGAATATAAATAATTTGCAAGGGATATAAATTTTTATCTCTTTCAATATAGGCGTATCCATTTCCCGTTAATAAGACGGAGGTCATCAACGTTTTAAAGAAAGTAAAACGAGTCATATCCTCGCTAGGCTCTAAATTTAGCAACTCATAAGCTGGATGGTCTTGATAAGGGGTTTTAAAACCCTCCTTATCCACCCTGTACGTCTCCAAGGGGAGAACGGCCACGCTATCCGAGATCAAATCAACGCAACGATAAACAGTGGACAGCAACATCGGTTTATCCCGGCTCGCTAAAAAAGGGGTGATCCCGCCTGTCCAAGCACGAAAATTCGATATCTCCTGTTTGCTCGCTTTTCTTCTTATATCTATCTCTATATCCGTAAAAGGGACTCTCATCTTCAATCGGTGTTTTCATACTAACCATAATTTTGTCGGACAAACTAAATAGCAGCGCTATACCTCGGAGAGGCTAAGTACCCACCTAAAGCCATTAATTCAGATATCACCCCGTCTATTTTCTTCTCCTCGTATTGTTTCGTAGGTTTCATATTTCCATTATAATCCAATTTCATGACCACGTTACGATAACAATGCCGGTTGATCACATTATTGTCGAGTATAGCCTTTCCCGAGAGCAATAGCCTTTCCATTTCTTTTGTTGGACGGTTGAAATTACCCAACGACTGGGAGATCGGTATCATATTAAAGCCCTTCTCCGTCGCGTTTATCGTGAACTGGGTAGCGTTCCATTGGTCGTAACCGACCGACTGGATATAAACCTTATCCCGGAGTTTCACGAGATCGTTCAAGATATAGTCGTAATCGGCGACATTTCCGGGCGTGATCGTTATCTCCCCCTGCCGACGCCATTCGCCGTATAGCTCTTTGAAACGTTTTTCTTGCAAGGCAGCCTCCGGAAGATAGTACAACGTCTTAAAATACATTTTTCCGGCCTCCTCATCGGGGAATAAGGCCGACATGGACGTAAGGTCACTCGTGCTCGAAAGGTCTATACCCACGAAGCACTCCCTATCAATGAAATCATCAACATTAACAGTCCGAGAGGCGTCCAAGATATAGTGCTCCGGTATCCATACCGTACTTGAGTCGCACCACAGATTTATATTCTTTGTCTTAACCCCGACCTCCTCCGAAGGGGAGTTTATCGCTTTCCACACTTGTTCACGAACATAGGAGGGCTTTACGGTTATGCCCAAATTGGGATTACTCTTAACCCAACACGTTTCATCCTTCCAATCATCATCCGGATCTAACGAATAAATAGCGGCGAAAAGGGTATCGTCCCTCTTTAATCCTTTCAGAACCTCGGTACACATCGTACGAAATTGATAACATGGTCCCAACTTATCAAAACCTGCTGTCGTTATAATTATCGACATAGGGTTCTCACGCATACCTTGTGAGGACTGCAAGACATCCTTTAGCTTGCCATTCTTCGCCGCATGATACTCATCCAGAAGAAACATGGAGGCGTTAAAGCCGTCCAGTTTACTGTCATCAGCGGCCAATACCCGGAGAACACTCAGAGTTTTCTCGAAATTCACCCGATCCCGATACGGCTCAAGATACTTATGTCCCGGATCCAAGCCTTTCACGAAGTTCGAGCACATCCCGAAGCTTATCTTTGCCTGATCTTTACTATTAGCGGCCAGATATACCTCCGCGTTAGCCTCCCCGTCGTCAATTAAATGATATAGGCAAAGGGCTGCGGCCAAGGCAGACTTACCTTGTTTTCTTGCCATCTCAATATAGACGGACTTAACGAGCCTTGTCCCGTCAGTTTTTACATAAAACCCATAGATACACGCAACAATAAACATCTGCCACGGAGCTAAAATGAAAGGTTTACCTGCGTGCCTTCCAGTATAATGTCTCAAAATAGCGATAAACTCTATTACCTCATCCACTTTCTCTTCTCTAAACTCGTACCTATCGTCCTCTATCAAGGAAAAAAATCTTTCGGCGGCTAATTTTATATATTCACCGGCTACGATTTTCCCGGAAAGGACCTCCTGCGCATACTGGTAATACCCTTTCATCGCTTCTCTACCTTTTTCGCTTTTTTCTTAAAATACTCCTCCATCGGGCTACTGCCGGTTTTATCATCTTTCATTGCGCTAATATGGGAGCGGCTTTTAACCGTCAAGCCGTACTCTGTCATAATCTTCATAACCTGGGCATAGTTTTTAGTCGCAATATTCTGGGCGGGATTTGCGGCCATCTCATACTTTATCTGCACGATGGGACCTTCCTCCAGCATTATGTCCGTGGCCTGCAAATACATCTCATAAGAAGTCGCAAGCATACGGAGCGCTCCCAAATCAATATTCTGGATTGCCTTTCGTTTATTCAATTCCTTTACGACATCGGTCATGAACTTCTTTGTCTCATCGGATAATTTATCCGGCATATCAAATTTCACCGCCATACCACACAGTTTACCTATCAACCATAAAAATGTCCGACAGTGATACATGTTAAAATTTTAACGATTCCAAAAATCAAAATTTACCCGTGCGTGTAAAGCTGGGTTCGGTGAGGTTTCGAGGGGCGGAAGCGCTAAAAAATACCCCCATACCCCTCCCCTAACGTGGAACATCACTCGTGGAACGTTATCTTCGATTATGGACGGCCTGATTGTGTCTCTTACACAAGCTCATAAGGTTATTCAAGTCATAGGCTAATAAATATCTCTGTTCCGGATCAGTCACGCCCATAAAGCTAACTATATGGTGTATATCCTCAGCCGGTACAACCCTGCCATCTTTCTCGCACATCTCGCATAACGGCGATATGGCGAACTTCATGGCCCGAAGCCGACGCCAGCGCTCGGAATTATATATCTTACGACGCTCGGCATCATATTGGCTATCATTCTTCTGTTTCTGATGACCCGTTTTGGGCCTGTATATTGTCGGCATAATTTACCTCCTTTAGTTGCTGATTATCTTTCATTACTTGATATCGAATCATTTGAAAGCGATACTTGAAATGCCTTATTATCTCATCATCGGTCCTCAATGTTGAGGCCGCCGGATCCCGTATCACGAATAAAATCGTTTCCTGAAAAATATCCTCATTGCCGTAATACCCACAACCCGAGACCGGCCCCCTACAACAGACCTCGAACAGGTCTTTATACAACCGCCCCAACGCATTTGCGATAAATCCGTTCGTCTTATTCCTTCTTTGCCTTGTCCTCATCCAGCTTAAAGTTTCCCGCCTCATCAAGAAGCGCCTCGATACTACGTGTTACCATCCCCCTGATTATCACGGATACCTTGGAACCCGTCCTCTCCGATAGCTCTTTTAAAAGCATCCATGTTCTCTCATCAAACCTGATCGACCTCCTTGTCCTATCCATTTACGTTCCCTCCCTTGTATTTATTGATTCTAGCCTTAACCGCCTGCATCAAGGCCTCCTGCTTGTCGGCCTTTCCCGATATCGCTTTCATCACGTCCTCGTCCATCGTTCCCTTCGTGAGTAAATGGTAAATCTGTACCGGCCTCGATTGCCCCTGCCTGTGCAGCCTGGCGCAGGCTTGCTGGTACAATTCCAATGACCATGTCAAACCGTACCAAACGATAATATTTCCTCCCTTTTGCAAGTTCAACCCGTGCCCCGCCCCCGCCGGATGGGCCATCAAGACCCGTATCTTTCCGGCGTTCCAGTCATCTATATCCTTACCGCCTACGAGCTCACGGGGCTTGTAGGCTCTCAATTTCCGTTTGATGCGGCCGATATCGTGCCGGAAAGAGTAGAAGATCAAGACAGGTTCTCCGTTGGCCGCCTCGACTATCTCCTCCAGCGCCTCAAGTTTATAGTCGTGTATCTCGTGTACGTTCCGATCGGCGTCGTATATCGCGCCGTTGCTGAATTGCAGCAATTTACTCGACAGCGCGGCGGCGTTCACGGCGGATATGGGGCTTTCCCCGTCTTGATCCAACAACCGCAAGACCTCCGTTTTCTCAAAATCCTCATATCGAGCCCGGATATCGTCCGGTAAAGAGATCTCTGCCGTATGATCCAAACGCGGCGGTAATTCCAGATAATCCTCGGCTTTCATCGACACGCAGATATCGGATATCTTTTGGTATATCGCTTTCTCCGACCCGTCAAGTATCTTGTAGTCGAATACGACTTGCCCATTGCTCCGGCCTGGACGAAAGTACTTTTCCCGGTATCTCGTGATTGTTTTCTCCAGCCTCTCCCCCTGATCCAGTAAGTAAATCTGACTCCAGATGTCACACAAGCCATTCGGGGCCGGCGTGCCGGTCAAACCGACTACGCGATCGATCTGCGGCCGCACAAGACGGAGGGCCTTGAAACGCTGCGCTTTCGGATTCTTAAAGCTGGACAGTTCATCTATCACCAACATGTCAAAAGGCAATGATCCTCGATATTGGGCCACCAACCAGCATACGTTCTCCCTATTGATCACGTAAATATCGGCCTCCTTACGTAATGCCTCCTTACGTTGGCGCTCAGTCCCCAGCACCTTGGAAACCCGAAGGTGTTTTAGATGGTCCCATTTCTCGACCTCCTTGGTCCAAGTATCCTCGGCGACCCTTTTGGGAGCTATTACCAAGACCTTACTAACTTCCAAGTCCTCATACATCAGCCGGTTTATGGCCGTCAATGTAGAAACCGTCTTGCCACATCCCATATCCAGAAAGCAACCCGAGGCGGGATGATTTAAAATGAAATCAACCGTATATCGTTGATAGTTATGTAAATTACTCTCGTTCATTTTCAAGTCTCATTAAAAAGTTGTTTAATGTCCCGATCGAATCGATCACCTCCGAGACGAACCCGAGGGATCTCAACTCAAGCTGTCTTAGTAGCTGCTTTTCGGTAGGCTTTTTCCCGGTCGTCTTCAGTTCCGCCCAGTATGTCCGCCCTCCGGGCATCAAGATTAACCTATCGGGATAACCCGTCTCATAAGGGGAAGAAAACTTCAGAGCCTTACCGCCCAGTTTCTTGATCGCCTCCCTTAATTTTCTCTCCAAGAGTTTCTCGTTCATCATAATATTTCTTGAACGCATCCGTAACAGATAAAATATACCTCCCTCCGCAGGATCCTATGCTTAACACAGGTACTATCTCCCCATCAATGACCGGATCGAATGTCAAAACGTCTGTTATGTACCACCCGGCATCGGTCAAACGTATATTTGCCGCTTTCGCCAATTCCCTACGGAATGAATTATACCCGATAGAAGATTGAAATTCTTCTATTATGCCGACCGCGATATCAATCAACCGCCAATCTAAAACCGTTAATTCCTCAACAACCCGATGGGGGCAACCCGTCATCGCTTTTCTAAAACCCATAAATTCTCTTTTCATAC
>ERZ791753.1127-NODE-1127-length-18886-cov-1.851415_pt1 | contig 18886 bp, 20 predicted proteins | sample MGYA00509951_ERZ791753 | MGnify/ENA primary metagenome ERZ791753 (study PRJEB30046, sample SAMN00792026) | human gut metagenome | study: EMG produced TPA metagenomics assembly of the A metagenome-wide association study of gut microbiota in type 2... | reverse complement strand
CCGGTTCCTTTGAAACGCGAACATTTCTTCGGGGAAGAAAACCGGCTTTAAGCCCGGAGAAGCTCGCCAGCATCGATCAGCTGGTAAAAGACAAACCCGATATCACGCTGCAGGAGATCGTTGATACATTGCATCTCGCCGTCAGCATCGAGACGGTCCGAAAGGCGTTGCTGAAGTTGGGATACCGGCGGAAGAAGGAAGCGTTTCATGCCAGTGAACAGGAGCGTCCCCGATGTGGCGGAGAAGCGGAAAGCGTGGAACGGCATTATCTCCGGGTTCAGCGCAAATAACCTTGTATTTCTGGATGAAAGCGGCTGCAATACCGACATGACGAGGCAGTATGCCTATGCGCAAGGTGGAAGCAGAGCGGTTGATTCCGCGCCGCTTTCCAAGCCGAAAAACGCAACGATTCTGTCCTCCATCCAGTTGGACGGAAGTTTACACTACACAACTTTCTCAGGCGGCACAACGGTAGAAAAATTCAAACAGTACCTGGAGAATGGCTTGCTGCCGTATCTGAACCCTGATTCTGTGCTTGTGATGGATAATATGAAGTCACACCATGCCAAAGCGATAAAGCAGCTGCCGGAGGAAGCTAAGATCCGCTATGTTTTTCTTCCTCCGTATAGTCCTGACCTGAATCCCATTGAAAATCTCTGGTCGAAGGTGAAGGCACTTTTGCGCAAATTCAAAGCCAGAACCTTGGAGACCCTTCCAGATGCGATTCAGCGTGCTTTTCGGGCGGTGACACTACCTGACTGTTCCGGCTGGTTTTGCGCTTGCGGTTATTCGCGTTAATTTATTGAATTGCTATAATGCGGTATGGGGACGAGTTAATGCAGTTACTTGTATCTGCGTGTCATTGAGGCGACACTTCTATTCCGCAATTGAAATCGCTGTCGAATTGTGATAATCTATCATACACAGGAGTGCTTATGGGATGGTGGCGTTTATGAAGGCACATATTTCAAAAAGGAGAACGACTAGAAATGTTGCAAAGGTCAATAATATTTTGCGGCATGAGCTTGAAGTGGGTGAAATAAAATCTATTTCGCCTATACTCTCGAAAAGGGCAGCAATTAAAATTGCTGTAGCCCCATCAACTAGTCAAGAAACAGTGCATGCAATATGCCATAAAATGAATAAGGCGGGCTATAGTACGAAAGTGTTGCAGCCAGATAGGTATCATACTTGCTTTCCACCAAGAAAAATCCGTGCTGTGAGCGGAAGTACTATAATCGTAGGAAAAGTAACTTTACCCAATCTGCCATCCACTCCCGTCGAATGGCCATCTCCTAATGGGGTACCTCCCCAAAAGAAAAAAAAGGGAAAGAAACAGAGGTGAGATGCTACTATGGTTTTTGATGAATTATTTCAGTCACTACAGCAGTTTCTAACGCAATTCGTCCCTGGCTATGTTTTTATTAAAACATTCCATTTTTTCAACAAACAAAAGTACAACTCGTTTGAAGGAACCGCCGTTGCAAGCATTGCTATAAGCTATGTGATAAACCTTGTCGTTAACTTATTCGTGAAAACCGACAATTCATGCATATGGATTTCCGAAGTCATCGCAGTAGTAGTTGCTTTTATTTTTGCGATATGTATAGTCAAAATTAAGACTATGGACTGCTTTAGGAAGTGTTCACAATGGATCGGAAAGAAATCGGATAGTGATAATATCTGGGAAGAACTCTTTGATGTTAACAAGGGGTCTACTATCCGGTGTTATGCCAAATTTAAAAATGAGGATGCGATGATAACTGGGGCGATTAAATACTATGATGTGCGCGATGATGGAGAATGCGATATAGTACTCACTGGGTATGCTGTGACGTATAATAATGGGAATGTGTATAAATGCGAAAACGGTGCAGACCTCTACTTGAACTCAAAGAATATTCATGGACTAGAGGTAGTAAAAGAGGGAAAATAATCCTTTGCCCTTTTATCCAACTTTAGCTGAATAACTTATATAGCCGCTTGGTTTTCAAAAGAAATCAGGCGGCTATTTCTATTTTGTCATCTGTTTATCCATAAGTTTATTATATCACACTCGGCGGTATTTGGCACCTTTTTCTGTGCGGTATTGCCCTAGATCAAAATGTCTCTACGCATCTTTCTTTCATGAAAAGAAAAATGTCGTTGCTTCTGTCCTCATAATAAGCCACCAGAAGCCGCTTGAACTCCGGCACCTCTTTTCCTGGAATAATCAGCATTCCTCCACCCTGCGAAATCAGGTAGTGATTCGCAAAAATCACGGAAGCACGTTTGTTGCCGTCGGTGAAAATTTGGGCCTTCATGCAGTAAAGGCAAAGCTGAATTGCCGTTTCATCGGCGGACAGGTCGCATTTCAGAATATCCTCCAGGTGCTCCTTGATTACAGTTTCAATCGGCAGCGGCGGAACATAGCTGGAACCACCAATCGTGACAGGAACCCCTCGGATACGTCCGCCGTCCTGAAAGAACCCCTCATTGACCAGCTTTGCAATGTGACACAGAATGGAATAGTCGCTGGGGTATGCGATCACATCCCGGTCAAGAATAAATTCCCAGGCGTGCTTCAGATTCAGTATTTTCTGTACATCCGATGCTGTCATGCCGTTAACAATGCCGTTGTCAATGATGTCCTCCGTCTGGGGGAAACTGGTGGCGACACCCTCCAGAATTGCCTGGTCATAGATGTTGGACTTCATGTTGGCCCGGGCGAAATCCAGGTTCAGCTGCACACGAGGGGAAATCTCCTGGTCCGTGTAGCCGAGCTGTGCCAATTCCTTGTCCAAACGCCGAATGTTCTTCCGATACTCTTTTGCGTCACGGGAATTGCGTAACAGCAGCTGGTATAGCGTGTCAGAGTACACATCCACATAGGTGGAACTCAATCTTGACCCGATGCGTTTACGAACGTATAAATACTTCTTGCCGCCATCTTCCTTGATTTCCGGTGTCCCGTCATATGGCAGTAGGTTCAATCGTGCCTGGTAGTCAGCCTTTTGATGGAGCAGTTCTTGAATCTGGGGATAGTTGTTGTTCATGGGGCACCTCCTAGGGAATTTTTACTGCCTATATTATAACAAAAAGTTCCCTAGTTTGCAATCCCAATCCGTTCGCCTTTATATTCCAATTATAGCCCCATCATTTCCCGCACGACCCGGCCTGCTATCCTCATGGAACCAATGAGAATGACAAAATACGGACAAACCGGTTTTTGATCTGCCAATGCCCCGATGGAGTGCCTACTTTTCATCCAACAACCAATCCAGCAGATTCAGAGATTTGATCCCATCGTAGGATTTGATGAAGTCCCGATCCATGGACAAAACGATTTTCTCGTAATTATCCGGAATCATTTGCAGGGGCCGCAGTTCCCGTTCCCGGGTTTCCGGAGAAAGCATACTCTCCGTTACCTGGATATACACCTTATCATCCGGCTTTTCCGCTACGAAGTCTACCTCCGTTTCGCCACCTTTCCGATGCAGACCCGATAGTCCCGGCGAAGCAGCTCCAGATAGACAATGTTTTCCAGTATATGCCCACGATCCGCGTCCCGGTAGCCCAGCAGCATATTCCGGAAGCCCATGTCGATGATCATACTGTTGTTAAACACGCCATTAGCTTCCTCTATCGATTCACATTAACAGAGTATTCGATTCCTAGATAGTTCATACTGCCTCCCTCCGGTTCATGCGCGCGCCTCGAGCTCGGTCATCATCTGGTCGAGCTGAATGAGGCAGCGCGGCAAATGGAACGGACCTTTGAACGTGCTGCCCTTGGTGGAAGGCATGGTAGGAAGTCCGTCGCGGCGCAGATAGCCATACCACTCGCCGTAGGCTGGATCGGAAAAATGCTCCTGGCAGTAATCGAGCGTTTTGAAGAACCAGTCAAGATCCTGCTCGTTTCCAGTGTCGCGGTAGAGCATCATGGAGGAAATGAGAATTTCGTTATGCGGCCACCAGAGCTTCATATCGTGCTCATATGATTCAGGAGGCAGTCCCTTGGCGTCGACAAAGTACAGAAGTCCGCCGTATTCCTCGTCCCAACCAGCGCGGATGGCATTATCGAAAATGGTCTGGGCCTTTTCGATGAGTTCGGGCTTGCCGAACTGCTTTGCATACTCCAGCAGGAACCAAACGCCCTCGATATCGTGACCGGGGTTGACAATACGGCCGTCCGTGAAGTCAAAGCGCGGCGTGCCGTCCGGGGCGACATTTTCCAGCGTGCAGCCAAGATCAAACTTAACGAAGTATTTGAAAATTTCCTCAACGCACTGTGTCGCGCGCGCGGCGTAAACATCCTTACGCTCCGGGTCGCAGCGCATGAGGATGAGCGCGACGTTGAGATAGATCATCGGAATGCCGAAGGCGCAGCCGCTGCGCGTCTCGGAAATAGTCTTGGGCCCCATGCCGACCGGGTCTTCCATGCCGTGATTGAGATCCCAATAGAGGTCTGCCATCTGCCGTGCGCGGGCAAGACGGCTTTCTTCGCCGGTAACAGCGTAATATTCCGCGTTCGCCATGGCGCAGAACGCCTCGGAGAAGCAATACCGACGCTGCCGCAACGGCCGACCGTCCTTCGTGACGGTAAAATACATACGGTTGCCTGCGGCGTGGTTGAAGCAGTGACGCTCCATAAAATCAAGGCAGCTGCGGCTGGCGTCGAGCCATTCCTGCTTCGTGCCGTAGACTGTGCACAAATGGGCAAATATCCAGCCGCACCGCCCCTGCATCCAGACGCTCTTATCCGTGGAATAGATTTTACCGGTTCGGTCGAGGCAGGTATAGACACCGCCGAATTCCGGATCCATGCCGTTTTTCAGCCAAAAATCCACACAGCGATCCAATTCCGCACGCACCCATGTATGCGCCTCGGAGAGCTGCTGTTTTCTCATTTCATTCATGTATATGCACCTCTTGCTACAATTCAAAAACAGGTCTGTGATTTATGCCTTTACATATTTCTGGACAGCCTCCTCGATCATCTGCTTCGCACAGGCGACGGTGTCCATGTATTGATTCATTGATCCTTTCCGAATATACGCAAGGATCAATTATTGATGACGATTGGCCAATGCCCGCATAATTTTTTCTTTGTTCCGCGCAGATACTTCCGGGTTTTTACTGCAATACTCATGATACAGAATGTCCAGGACATAAAACTGCGCGATCTTTGCGGCAACCGAGCCTTGTTGCAGGGGGGATTCGTTCGCACCGCATTGCAGCACAATATCCGATTTTTCCGCCCCGGGAGATTTGCAGAATCTCGTCAGCATAATAATTGTTGCACCATTCTGCTTTGCTTGAGATAAAATATCCTCCATCTCAGTCGTCGCGCCGGAATAAGAAATAAAGAACAGAACGTCTTTCGCAGTCATGGTTGCCGCAGCAGAAATCTGCAAATGAGAATCATAAACGCTGAAAAACTTCGAGCTGACAGACGAAAACAGATGCGCCGCTTCCTCCGCCATCAGCATGGAGCCGCCCTGTCCCATGCAGTAGACGATCTCTGCCTGACTGAGCACCTCTACTGCGCGGATCACTTGCTCCTTTTTCAGCAATTCAGCAGTTTGTTTCATTGCGGCAGAGTATTCACCGTATAGCATTCCACCTACATTTTGGTGCACAGTGGAGTCTGTCATAGTTTCAGACTCCTGACTATCCAAAAAGGGCTCATAGCCCGGGTGGCTTAATTTCACAAGCTCAATTTTCAATGCCGTGTATCCACGCGAGTGAAACCGTTTGCAGAAGCGGGTAATTGTAGCTTCTCCGACGTGACACGCCTCCGCGAGCTCGCTGATCGACATCATCTGCACTTCATCCGTATGATCCAGAATGTATTCCGCAATCCGCTTTTCAGAAATTGTAAGTTCGTAGTAGACGCTACTCATTTCGCTCAGAATATCCATATGTTTGCTCCATTTCGTCGTTCTATTGCTTTGAAATCATCTTTCATGCGCAAGGATAATTTCCATATCTATATGCTACACCACACGAGGAAGCAATTTCAACCATCATATTAAACGAAAATTTCTTTCATTTTTTATGAAAATAAACGAGGCATGATTCATGATTTATAACACGCTTGCCAATGCTCATCTGTACCAGGGAATCAGTGATTGGCTTCAAAAGGGCTTGGAGTCTCTGATCCATTCCAATTTTACAAGGAAGTTGAGTCACTTTCTGAACATAATAAGATGTTCAAAGCTGCGCAAAATGCAGTTTCATCTACCGGTAATGCGATTTCCCCTCCCTTCCAACTGGATAGATATGCTCCGTGGATGATCTGCAATGACCTCAACCCTTCAGCTAATGTGCACTGCATCGTCTCACGGCCCTCGGCAGTCCATACAAAATTTTGTATGGTTGCTGCCTGTTGGACTTTGTTGTCACTATCATCAAATGTCCATGTCTGCACGGTATATGGTGCTTTTTCAAAGGGCAATGGGCACATTCTAGTGAATTCCCGCTCATCCTGTTCCAGCAGAAGCAGCTCCAGCGCACGGTCATTCTCAACCGTAATCCGTCCCCTTGTGCCGCAGATCTCCAGCATATTGCGTCCTGGGCACTCATGCGCCGAGGCGATGAAATGCCCGTGCGCGCCATTGGGATAAGTCAGAAACAGCTCTGCCTCGTTCTCCACCTTGATGGGTCTATTCTGTGTAGTGCAACGCGCCTGCACCGAAACGGGCATCCCACAGATCCACTGCATCAAATCCAGCTGGTGAGAAGCCTGCGTCATCAGAATTCCGCCGCCCTCGCTCTGCCAGCTGCCGCGCCACGAATCGGAGGAATAGTAAGCATCAGTACGATACAAATCCGTGATGACCCAGGTGCAACGCACCAGTTCGCCGATCTGTCCCTGCTCCACCATCTGCTTCACAGTCCGGAAGCATCTCGATGCCCGCCGATTGTACATCACGCCGCACACAAGCTCCGGTCTCTTTTCCAGAGCAGCAAGTACCTGCTCCACCTCGTCGCAGTAGATACCCACCGGCTTTTCGACCAGAACATGAATCCCCGCGTCGACGGCCTGAATTGCCATCTCTGGATGCAAGCCGTGGGGCGTGGTGATGAGGACGGCATCCACCACATCAGAGTCCAGCATGGTCCGATAGTCCTGAAATACTTTGGCAGACAGGCTATACTGCGTCTGAAGTCTGTGCACGGACACATCGCTTCTGCTGCAAAGTGCTGTCAGCTCCACATCTTTAACACACCCCGCAGCAATGAGTCCAATATAGTCTCTCGCTATCGTGCCGATCCCGGCGATGCCTAACCGAATCATGGCTGTTCTCCTTAGAAATGCAGGAATTTCAGCAGCTCGTTTTCATAAAAGTTGATACGTTCATGGATATACTTTGGGTATCTTATCTGCCGCTTCTCTCCACTGGCACAACGGAATACTGCATCCTGCGTATCTGGCGGTGCGGCGGTATCCATCTCAGACGTACCGAGCAAAAGCTCACTTTTCAGCATTGGCGCAAAATTAACGCAGTCGAGATAGTCCAACGTAGAAAACAGTTGCTCCTCCTGCGTGTGCTCCGGATCATGATTTCTGAAATAAGAGATCACGCCTGCATAAATGCTCTCATTGCAATTCTGCTCCCATGCCGTCCGAAAATCGGCGGGCACCGGATTCAATGCGGCACATTTTACCACCCCGGGGATCATCGCAGCCACATCGATGGCCAGACCAGCGCCAAGCCCCTCACCCCATGTAATTAAGCGCGCACAATCCGTGCAGGGCAGCTTGCGCGCAGCCTGCGCCATGGTCAGAGCATCGCTGACCATCTTCACTGCCGCAATGCCATCAGGACCAGCTTCAGCATCTGCCGTCACATCTATTTGAGTGAAACGGTTTTCCAATGCAACGACTGCATAGCCCAGCGCAACAAAGCGTGTCATGTGATGCCAACCGCGAATACCACGACCATGATCATGGAACATCAGCACCGTCGGCACTTTCTTCTCACCTGCGGGGCAGATATAGCGTGCATAGAGCACAGCACCATCCTCTGCCGTCAGATGCAGCTCGTAGTACTCTGCCGCAGAATTGTGAAATGCTACCGGCTTCATCTCCATTGCACAGTCCGCAGCACGATCGGCGCGGGCTTTCCAGAATGCCTGAAAATCGGGCGGACAGATGGTTCTGCACTTCTTCTCTTCATACATCCTGCTCACGCCCCTTCCGAAAAGAAATCAATGATCTGATCATCAAACGCCTGTATTTCCTCATGTCCGAACTCCGGGAAGAAAACGTGTTTCTTCGGACAAGTCAGGCGATTGTAGACGGAAAACTGTGTGATAGGCGGGCAGACACTGTCCGAAAGACCCGTACCAAACAACACTTCGCACTTCACGCGATGAGCAAAATTGTGCGCATCAATGTAGCCCAGTTTCGTGAACATTTCTTTCTTTCGAGAGCCATCCGGGTCAAACCACCGGGAATAATACCGCAGTCCCTCATAGGCAATCTCATCCTTTCCAAGTTCAGAGACCTTCTGATAGTCACTGAGGAAGGGGTACAGGATCGCAGCCTTCTTCGCCAGATCCGGATTCAGCGCCGCGCAGATAATACCCAGTCCACCGCCCTGAGAAGCACCGTTGATATACACCCGCTCCAAGTCGATGCCGTCCAGCTCCCGCACAATACGGCACAGAATGCAAATATTTTGCAGCAGCCGTACATAGTACATATCCTTTGGATCGCCGTCCAGACCGGCAACGATATGTCCTGTCACCGTAGTACCCTTGTAACCGCCAACATCCTGTCCCCGACCGCCCTGACCAGGGCAGTCCATCGCTAGCAGCGCACAACCCATACCGGCAAAGGATGCCTGTTCCAGCCAACTCCTGCTTGCACCGGGATAGCCATGAAACTGCAAGACCAGCGGCACAGGTTTGTTGCTGGCCGGGAGCAGATATTTTGCGTAGAGCTGTTCCCCGCGAATGCCTGTAAACTCAAGGTCCATAAACCGGCAGGTATCAAAGTCTGGGATCTCAGAAGCGCTCAGGTGATATTTCAGCGGGATCTGTCGTGCCTCCTCTACCCTGGCATCCCAGAACACATCAAAATCTTCCGGCATTGGATTTGTGCCCAAGTAAACCGAATACTGCTTCAATTCTTCTTTTGTGATCGGCATTCTTCCTGCCTCCTGTCAAATTGTGCATTCAGTCCGTTTTCTGTTTTTCGGATCATGATTTGCTTCACCAGCTCGACATTTTCTTCAGGATAGTCTGACCGGCAATGCGAACCTCGGCTTTCCTTTCGCAGCAACGCTGCTTGCACTACGCACTCTGCCGTGCAGAGCTGTCCGTACATCCGGCGTGTGCGGGCAATTTCCGCTCCATTCTCCGACGGATGCTCCTCCAATCGTTCTCGCAATTCATACACGGTATCCAACGCATTTTTTAGTCCCTGTTCCGAGCGCACGACCATTCCTTCCCGGGACATGACTGTGCGCAGCTCGCTCAGCGCCTCCTGACAGCCCGGCGCAGCTATTGCCGCAAATTCCACAGTCTGCGGCGGCTCCGGGATCTCTTCGCAGTACAGCGCCGCCGAACGTCCGGCAATTCCGCCAAACACAAGGCCATTGGCCGTAGACAAGCCGCCGATCCGGTCTGCGCCGTGCATCCCGCCAGTAACCTCTCCAGCTGCAAACAGTCCAGGAACTCCGGTAGAGGCATCCGGCGCAATACGAACGCCGCCGTTGGCGGCATGCGCAAAAATGCCGATGTGGATCGTGTCGTCCATCGTCACGCCGCGCGCACTCCTCAGCCAATTGAAATAGGTCTGAACGAACTCCGGCGGATCGCGCTTCATATCATCATTATATCGCACAACAACGCCCCGCTCATCCTTCTGGAACACGTTGAAAATCGCATAGTCAATCTCTCTTGAGGCAAGCCGGGATGTAAACGGTCCGTAGGTTGAGCGCTGCACCAACAGTTTCTTCTGTTCCTCACGAAGCAGCGGTGTTCCGTCCGGGCAGGTCATCTCTGTAAATCGGAAAGTCTTTTCATTGAACACGGTCTGATAAGCCGGAGAAATATATCCCGGCATCATCTGCATGAACTCCATATTAACGAGCTCACAGCCTGCATTCAGCGCCAGCGTCTGCCCCAACCCGGAGACATCTTCTGTGCAGAGGTGGTATTTAAAAATACCACCGTAGCCGCCGGTAGCCAGCACTAGTGCCCGACAGCCAATGTATGCCAATCCTCCCGCCTGTGCAACGACAGCTCCGCAGACGCGGCCATCCCGCTGCACCAGCTCCAGGGTCTCGCACCTCGAAATCACATTGACCCCAAGCGTTTTCAGGCGCTCAGAAAAGATCGCTTTGGCACTGCTGAATTCGATACCATTCCAATCCCTGTGCTTATGGTCAAAGCACGGAATAAACTCTTTCTGAGCGCTGTTGTTGGCACGGCGGAGCTTTACCCCCAACGCCCGCACTTGTTCAATTGCAGGGCGTATCCCTTTTACAAAAGCATCCACTACAGCCAGATCAGTCATCCCGCGTCCGACGCTTTGGATTGTGGCTGCAAGCTCCGCGCAGTCCGCATCATCCGCAGGTCCGATCAATCCCAAACCCCAAGTTCCCGGATAAAAGCTCGACCCAGAAAACAGGTTTCCAGCGCAAACCAGCGTAACGCTGCAGCCAGCCTTCGCGGCGTTCATAGCCGCGGAGACACCTGCAATGCCGGAACCCAAGACTAATACATCACTGTTTCGTGCTCGCTCCAACCGCATAACGTATTTCACTTCATCCTTTCGTCGAAGTCACTTGCTCCTCCGGGGCGTCATGCAGATGGCAGGCACAGAAATGCTCCTCCCCGTTCACCATATGCTTGACCAGCGGCGGGCTGTCGTGCCTGCATATCTCCATGCAGTTGGGACATCTGGGATGGAAATGGCATCCCTCCGGCGGATGCACCGGGTTTGGCACGTCGCCCTCCAGAACGATGCGACTGTGCTTGCTGTCTGGATCCACAATGGGAATTGCAGACAGCAACGCCTCCGTATAGGGATGCATGGTGTTCTCAAAAATCTGCTCCGTTGAGGCCAGCTCCACGATGCGCCCCAGATACATGACTGCAATACGATCAGAAATATACTCCACCACGGAGAGATTATGGGTAATAAAGATGTAGGTCAGATTACGCTCTTTCTTCAGCTTTATCAGAAGGTTGAGTACCTGCGCCTGAATGGAAACGTCCAATGCAGAGACCGCCTCATCGCAGATCACCATCTCCGGATCGACGCACAATGCACGGGCAATGCCAACACGCTGACGCTGACCGCCAGAGAACTCATGGGGATAGCGATCCATGTACTCCCGGCGCATATTGACCGCTTCCAGCAGATCGCCGATGATTTTGCGCTGCTCCTCCTTGTCCTTGATGCCGTAATGGCTCAAAGGATCAGCAAGAGACTGGAAAATCGTAAAGGATGGATTCAGAGATGAGTATGGATCCTGAAACACGATCTGCACCTTCTGATGCAGGAGCTGCTCGTCCTGCTTGGACAGCTTGCGCAGATCTTTCTTGCCGCCCTCCTCGCCGAAGTTGTACATCATTGTACCATTCGTGGCGTGGACCAACTGGATAATGGACTTGCCCAGCGTTGTCTTGCCACAGCCAGACTCGCCAACAAGACCCAGTGTCTCACCGCGATAGATGTCCAGATCAACGTTGTTCACTGCCTGAACATAATCTGTGACTTTGTTGAAAAATCCACTGCGAACCGGAAAAAACGTCTTGATGCCTCTCAGCTCAAGCAAAACTTCCTTCTTTTCTTCGCTCATATCGACACCTCACTGTTCTGTGCTGGGCGCTTCATCCGAAGGTGCGTTTACCTTTTCTGAGCCAGCATACACCTGTGCCGCATTCCAGCAGCGGACTGCATGACCACCGTAGAGGATCATCTCCGGCGGCATCTGCTTGCACTTATCGCAGCAGTAATCGCAGCGCGGCGCAAACTGACAACCCACCGGACGGTCATATGGGTCAGGAGTAGAACCCCGGATTGGCTCGAGCGTCTGATTCTTACCCTTGTGCAGCACGGGAATGGAACGGAGCAGCGCCGCCGTATACGGATGAGCCGGATATTTCAGAACATCTCTTGCGCTGCCGCGCTCAACGATGCTGCCCATATACATGACGGCAACGTCATCGGCCAGTTCACTTACGACTCCCATATCATGCGTGATAAGCATAACGGCGGTATTGTATTCGGACTTCAGCTTTTCGATCAGTTCAAATATCTGCGCCTGAATGGTCACATCCAGCGCGGTGGTTGGCTCGTCTGCAATCAGTACCTTTGGATTGCAGCTCATGGCCATAGCGATCATAGCACGCTGGCGCATACCGCCAGAAAACTCATGCGGATACTGGTCGATGCGCTTCTCCGGGGTGGAGATGCCCATGTGCATCAACAGCTTGAGAGACTTAGATCGTCGCTGCTTCTTGTCCAGCTTGGTGTGATACCTCAGATTCTCACCGATCTGAAAACCGATGGTATACACGGGATTCAGCGCCGTCATCGGATCCTGAAAGATCATCGCCATGTCGTGCCCACGCAAAGAACGCATCTTTTTCCCATTGCGCTCCAGCTGATCGATTCGAATATCGCCCTCGTCTCAATGCGGGACAGCTCCGGCAAAAGCTGCATGATACAGGAGGCCGTCACGCTCTTGCCGCAGCCGGACTCGCCGACGATACATAGGGTACGGCCTTTATATAGCTCAAAGGAAATGCCATTGAGCACCTTATTGCAACGCTTATTGGAATAAAAATAGGTATAAAGGTCTTTTACAGTAATAATTGCTTTTTGCTCCATGTCTCTGCCCCCCCTTAACCCATCTGGGTAGGATCGGTGGAATCCCGCAGACCGTCGCCGATGCAGTTAATGCTGATGACGAACAGGGAGACCACAATGCCGACCGGCAGCCACTGCCACCAATAATTCTGCGTCGTAAAGACATCCTGTGCGGCGTTGAGGATATTTCCCCAAGTGGCGATCTCTGGCGGAACACCCAGCCCCAGGAAGCTCATGGCTGCCTCGTCCAAAATGAACATTGCGGTGGACAACGTCAGATTGACCACGATGGGGCCAATGGCGTTGGGCAGCATATGCTTGTAGGCGATCACAAAATCATTGATGCCAAATGCTTTCATCGACTGCACATACTCTTCTTCACGCAAGGACAACATTCTGGCGCGGGCTTGGCGATAAACGCCACCCCAGCCGGTCAGCACAAAGATGAAAATCAGGTTACCCAGGCCACGGCCAAAGATCATGCCCAGCATCATAACGAGGATCAGCTGAGGGAAAGACATGAACACCTCGGACAGACGAAGCACGACCTTATCAAAGATGCCGCCCTTGTAGCCGCCGTAGCAGCCCAGCAGCACGCCGATGACTGCCGCGATCAGTGCAGAGCCGAGACCGATCAGCATGGACAGGCGCCCGCCGTACAGGGTGCGGGTAAATACGTCGCGTCCCAACTTGTCTGTGCCGAAAATGTGCTGCAAAGATGGCGGCTGATTGATGGAACGCAGATCCGGTGCAACGGGATCATAGGCAGCGATCAACGGCGCAAGGAGGCAGGTCAGAAGGATACCGCCAAAAACCATAAGGCCGATCACAGCCAGACGGTTCTGGAACATTTTCTGCACAGACCGGCTCATTTTGCTTTTCCTGATGCGGCCTTCTTCCTCCGCTTTCAATATCCTATCAAACTTACGGTCATTCTTGGTACGCTTTCTCTTCATTGCTTCAGTTGTAGCCATAATATCCTCCCTTAGTCCAGCTTGACGCGCGGGTCAAGAATTGCCGTCAGGATGTCCACCAGGAAGCTGGCTATCAGCACAGCGATGACGGAAAACAGGGCGATCATCATAACCAGCGGATAGTTCTGACCAGTCACAGCATTCTTAAATGCGTTGCCGACGCCGGGCCACTGGAAAATAGACTCGATCACGACGGAGCCGCTGATCAGAGTCGGCAGGCGAAAGCCGATCAGAACAACAACAGGGGTGACGGCTACGCGGAAGCCGTGCACCAGATTCACGCGCCACTCAGGCAGCCCCTTTGCCCGTGCAGTGCGGATGTAGTCCTTGTTCATCGTGTCCAGCATACTGGAACGGGCGTAACGCATAACGCCAGCCGTCAGGGAGATACCCAACACACAGGCAGGCATGACGAGGAACTTCAGCCGTCCAATAAAGGATGTGATGCCCGGTGCGGTTCGCCCGCCGATGGGAAGAACGCCGAGATGGATGGCAAAAACCAGAATGCAGACCATGCCAAAGAAGAACTGCGGGATGGAGACGCCGATCATACCAGCGACCGTCAGGACGTTATCACCAATGGAACCCTTCTTCAGAGCGCTGAGGATTCCGAGGATGCTACCCAGCACGGAGGAGATGATCAGCGCTGCCAGAGACAGCTCCAGCGTTGCCGGGAAGTACTGCTTCAGCAGGGAAGAGATCGGCTGACCATTGGTCAGCGAATAGCCAAAGTTCCCGCAAAGCAGCTGCCACAGCCACTTAAAGTACTGCACGAAGAACGGATCGTTCAAGCCGTACAGCTCACGCAGTTCCTCCAGCTTTGCCGGGTCAATATTTGCCAGCTGATCCGGCGAGAACATATAGGAGATCGCATCTCCCGGGGTCAGATACAATCCCAGGTAGATCAGGAAGGTGATAAACAGCACCATTGGGATCATAAACAGGAGCTTTTTTAAGATATACTGTAATGTGTTACGCATAGCTCGGCCTCCCGGTAACGGAATTAGCAAAAGGGGCGGCGTATGCCGCTCCTTTGCCGTTGGTATTCGTTGAAGCGCATCTTTCAGATCTGGGCATATGCGAAGCTGAAAGACGATGTGCTTCGAGCGCGTTAGGACACGGTCCAGTTCTGGATGTCCCAATCGATGCAGTACTGAGGAGTACCGACTTTCATGCCGCTGATGCGGTCGCTGGTGATCAGGAAGATGGGCTGATAGTACAGAGCCATGCAGAACAGATTCTCGTTCTCATACTCGATCAGAGCGCGGAATGCCTCATTCTGGACATTGACATCGGCGGAAGCACTGGTGGCGTCGATCAGAGCATTCAGCTCAGGATCCTCAGGCGTGTGAGAATTGGTGGCAGAACCGGTGCGATAGCGGTCGTAATACTCATGCAGGGAAAGGGCGGCGTTAGCAGCATAGCAGATATCCCATCCAACAGCGCTGGGACCGTTGGTCTGGTCAGCGGGAGCAGTCCACAGGATGGAGGCTAGGTCGCCTTCCACCAGCTCGGCCTTGAAGGTAATGCCGACATCTGCCAGGTACGCCTGAATGGCGCTCATCAGATCAACGGTGGCCTGATCGGTGTAGTAGTACACGCACTTCAGGGTGACGGATCCATCCCAGCCAGCTTCTTCCAGCAATTCTCTTGCCTTCTCAGGATCGTAGCTATAATTGTTCAGCTTGTCGGACTTCAGGTTTTCATCGGGAGCCAGACTGTTGGCAGGAACAGCACCGCCGTTCATCAGAGTATCACAGATGGTCTGCATATCGATGGCATAGTGGATTGCCTGACGCACACGGACATCCGCCAGAGGAGAGGGGGTGCCGTCAGCTCTGTCGAACTTGTTCAGGTAGAACAGCCGGGTATAGCGGACGTTAATATCCTGAACATGGATGCCGGAAGTGCCTTCAATGGCCTGCACGTCGGCGATCATCTTGGTGTAACCATAATCCAGCTGACCGGACATAGCTCGGGTAGCCAGATTGGGGTCAGAGTCTCCGGCGGAGGGCAGCATCTGGATCTTGAAGCCAGCAACGCCGTTGTAGTACTTGTCAAAGGGTGCCAGAATGGTGTAGTTGCTCATCTGGACATCCTCGACCACGAACGGACCGGAGCCGATGGGATGCTGGAAGTAGTCAGCCTGCTGGACCTGAAGAGGATCAACGCCGGTGAAATACTTCTGAGGAACAGGAGCAAACTGAGTGAAGGTCAGCAGTGCGTCGGGTGCGATGCCTGCAAAGCTGATCACGATCTTCTGTCCGTCGATCACAATACCGGAAAAGGTGTCGTTGATGTTACCGTCGGCGTCCACAGCGCCCTCAATGGCCTTGAACGTAGACAGGAACACGGAGTTGATGACGGAGGTCTTGGAGACGTACTCGATGCTCCACTTGATATCTTCGGGAGTGACCTTCTCACCATCGTGCCAATAGGCATCGTCGCGCAGTGTGAAGGTCAACGTCTTGCCATCCTCGCTGTACTCATAAGTTGCCAGAGCGTCGGGGTGATCCTGAATGGGGTTCAGGTCAGCGTCAGCCACTATGAGGTGTGCATAGACCGTCTTGTTATACATATAGGTGCCGGGATTCAGCCAGGGAGTTTCGAAGAACTCTCCGGGGCCGCCATTGGTGTAGATGATCTTCTCACCATCAGTGCTGGGAGCCGGAGCGGAGCTGTCACTGCTGCTGTCAGCGGGTTGACTGGTGCCGCCAGGGGTAGTTCCGCCACCGCTGCACGCAGCCAAAGCAAGTACCATAGCCAAACTGAGCAGCAGGCAAAGCGTTCTCTTCAGATGTTTTTTCATTTTGTTCTCCTTGTATTATAGAGTAGTAGTTATTAAAGCCCCTCTCCAAGGGCTGTGCTACAATGTAAGGGATGCTGTGGATTGGTTTGGTTCTCCTACCGCAAGACGGTTCTTGAATGGAGAAATCCCGGCAGCCATATAACACAGCCGCATAACTCTGTTCTTTCATATGCTCACCCAGGCGCCCAACCGGGCGTCTGCTTTGCTATGCCTTTTTGAGCCGTCTACTTTTTTGCCATTCCTCGCATTTCAGGCTTGACATCTAATAGTTCGTCTTTCATTTTTTGGGTCTCTGACAGGTCTCGACGTTATACTCGCCATTCTGCACAAGTCCTCTCTCCTACCCAGCATGCTTACTTGTGCATATTTTACACCGATAAAAAACAATTTTCAATTGTAAATTGTAATGAAAATTTGTTCCATCTTTTGTGTATATAAACGAACTTCTCAAAATCCATCATTTTCTTGTTGTCAACTCTCCTGAAGCACGTTATATTTTAAGCAGAAACTACTTATATCTGGATGCAAAATGAACGTAATGGAGATTCCCATATGCAAGACGGACATCATCAGTCAAATTGTCAGTGCTAGGTGCTCTCTCCTCAGAGATCCAGCTGACGGGCTATTTGCTGGATCATTGTTCCGACCCGCACCAGACACTCCTGATTCGTGACCTCACTTTCAGCTGTGGTGATGCTGACACCGTCCCCGAAGAAATGGTCAAGAAATATTACAGCAGCGCTCACGCGCTTGCCCCAATTCAACTATTATTCAGAAGGAGGTGGTAATATGATCTACGATACACTGCGAAACCTCTCCCGCTACGAGACACTCCGATTTTGCCACGGCCGTTCAATATCTGCGTGCCACTGACCTTTTCCAGCTTCCTTATGGATGCACAGGCATCGCCGGTGATCGCGTGTTTCTGAACCGCTTTGACTACACCACCGCAGTAAGAGCACCAAAAGCGCTCTTTGAGGCGCATGAGCGGTATCTCGACCTGCACATCGTCCTGAATGGTCAGGAGGGGATCGCTCTCGCCCCCACTGAGTTGCTCACTGAATGGAAACACGAAGAGGACGATTCCATTCTATACACCGGTGATGAAGCTTATCGCCTGTCTCTGCACGTGGGTCAGTTTGCCCTGCTCTATCCCGGAGAGGGGCATATGCCCAAGTTAGTCTGTGGGATTCCATCCCATGTCGATAAAATTGTTGTGAAGATCGCAATTAAATAACAGATTGGAGTGTGTTACGATGGACACCAAAAAGTATGAGGGCGTGATTCCTGCATTCTATGCCTGCTATGATGACGAAGGCAAAATCAGCCCAAAGCGCGTTAGAGCATTCACACGGTATCTGATTGACAAGGGCGTCAACGGTCTCTATGTCGGCGGTTCCTCCGGGGAATGCATCTATCACAGCGTGGCAGAACGGAAGATTGTGCTGGAAAATGTAATGGTGGAGGCTGCTGGCAAAATTACAGTCATTGCACACGTTGCTTGCAACAACACTGCGGACAGTCAGGATTTGGCCGCCCATGCGGAGTCAGTCCATGTGGATGCCATCGCGGCCATTCCTCCTATCTATTTCCACCTGCCGCCCTATGCGATCGCGGATTACTGGAATGACATCTCCGCTGCCGCACCCAATACTGACTTTATCATCTACAACATTCCGCAGCTGGCCGGTGTGGCTCTGACCATGCCTCTGCTGAAGGAGATGCGGAAGAATCCTCGTGTTATCGGCGTCAAAAACTCCTCCGCTGCCACACAGGACATCCAGATGTGGAAAGACGAGGGCGGCGCAGATTTTGTCGTGATGAATGGTCCTGACGAGCAGTTTGTCTCCGGTCTGGCTATGGGCGCGACCGGAGGCATTGGAGGCACCTATGCAGTCATGCCCGAGCTATTCATCAAGGCGCGCAAGCTGTTTTACGACGGGAAGGTGAAGGATGCCTATCTGGTGCAGAATGAGATCTGCCGCATCATCTACAAGATATGCGAGGCGCACGGCAACCTCTACGCTGTCCAGAAGTCCATTCTAGCTAGGAAAGGCATTTTCTGCGGCGGTGTCCGTAAGCCTCTGCCCGCGCTGATTGAGTCTGACCTGCCTATCGTTAACGAGGCTGCCGCGATGATTGACGCTGCGATTGAAAAGTATTGCTGATTTTATCCCCCCTACAAGTGGTCTGCGACCGCCATTGCACATTGGCACCCGGCCTTATCGGCCGGGTGCCTCAGTCTGTCGAAAAAGGCCCAGCAAGAGCTGAGCATTTTTTGAAAAAT